>CEVB01020159.1_pt1 | contig 11808 bp, 6 predicted proteins | sample 531381 | NCBI WGS metagenome assembly CEVB01 (sample SAMEA2622763, study PRJEB7988) | marine metagenome | biome: marine biome (ENVO:00000447); feature: surface water layer (ENVO:00002042); material: "saline water (ENVO:00002010), including plankton (ENVO:xxxxxxxx)" | depth 5 m | reverse complement strand
TACAAGGGGCGGTGCAGCAACTCACCGCCAGGCCTCATCCGGCGCCGGTATTTGCACAGGTGCAACAGCAACTGGTTGAATACCAACGTAAAGACGGGGTTAAGTTAAGTGGGCGGCTGTATCTGCCACACGGGTATAAACCTGCTGATGGCCCATTGCCGGTATTAATGTGGGCCTATCCCCGGGAATATACATCAGTAAATCTGGCAGAGCAGCGTACTGCACCCGAACAACGGTTTGCCAATTTCAGGCCCACCAGTGCGCAACCCTTTGTTGCGTTGGGCTATGCTGTTTTTGATCAGGTGACTATGCCCATTATCAGCACTGAAGGCGCTTTGCCAAACGACAACTTTTTACCTCAGCTTATTGCTAACGCAGAAGCGGCAGTAGATGTACTGGTAAACCTGGGCGTCGCAGAACGTGGCAACATTGCAGTGGCCGGGCATTCTTATGGCGCCTTCATGGTTGCTAACCTTTTGGCGCATACCGACCTTTTTGCAGCGGGCATAGCCCGCAGTGGTGCTTACAACCGTTCATTGACGCCTTTCGGTTTCCAATCCGAAAAGCGCAGTTTGTGGCAAAATACTGCTTTGTATACCAAGATGTCCCCTTTTTTGCATGCAGATCAGATCAACGCCCCTTTGTTACTGATCCACGGCGAGGCAGACGCCAACTCTGGCACCTTCCCGCTGCAGTCTGTGCGTTTATTTGATGCACTACAGGGCTTGGGTAAGCAAAGCAGATTAGTGTTATTGCCTTTTGAAGGACATCATTACCAGAGCCGCGAATCGTTATTGCATATGTTGTGGGAGCAGCAAAAATGGTTGTCCCGCCACCTTAAAGCGACACCCGCTATGCATGCAGTACACTGAGCAGAGGTTGATATGGCGGCCTTGTTTGGCAGTGAAAAGGCTTTTTGCCAGCGGGTTGTGTTAAGATTTGCCGGCGAAACTTCTTTTAGGTACACCTGTATTGGTAATGCATGATAACGCAGCGATCTTTTTATCTGGCAGAACTTCTAGTCAATCCCGCTGAGCTGAGCCTTTGCACAGCGGCAGGAGCCGGGACGTCAGTGCAGCAGAAGCCAATGGAAGTGCTGGCTTATCTGGCACAACAACATCCTGCACTGGTAAGCAGGCAGGAATTGATTGACGTCGTGTGGGCTGGCAACAGTTATGTTGGTGAAAAAGCCCTGACCAATGCTATCTGGCAATTGCGTGCTTCGCTGCAACAACTTGCTGAATCAGAACTTATCAACACAGTGCGGAAAAAAGGCTACCGGCTGGCTGTGGCACCTGTGTATCTGACAGAGCAAAATGCAACTTTACCTGCTCCGGTTGAACCTGCAACAAAGGCTGCAACGGCGCGACGAAAAACAGTACTGTGGTCAGCCGCAGGGGTAATGCTGGTCACCCTGTTGGGTATCGTGGCTTATTACAATACGGCAGTCACCGCTAAAGACACCGCTGCGCATATAGTGTCACTGACCAAAGGCAATGGCCGCGCCATGTTCCCGGCCTTGTCGCCGGACGAGCGTTATCTGGTATTCAGCTGGCGAAAATTCGAAATGGCCAGCAATCTGTATTTGCTGGATATGCAGAATACGTCTGCACCTGCGCGACAGCTTACCTTTAGTGTGGATGATGAAAGCCGGCCTTTGTGGTCAAAAGATGGCCGGCATATTTATTATTCCAGCAAAACAGCGGTTTACGGTGAGTGCTATATTATGCAGCTGGATACGGTAACGCTGGCCAGCAAGCGGTTAGCAGCCTGTAACCGCCACAGTACTGTGTATATGGATATCTCAGCTGATGGCCGATATCTTGCGTTCAGTGGTCGTTTGCAGCCTGATGGCGCCAGTTTGTACCGGCTCGACCTGCAAAATCCTGAAGCTGAACCTCAGGCTGTACCATGCCTGCAATATTGTCAGTACCGGGTAAGAGATATGGCCTTTTCACCTGATGGCCGTTATCTGGCTCTGACCCGCCGCGCTCATCGTCTGTCTGAAGAAATATATTTGCACGATCTCGCCACCGGCCAGGAGCAAAAGCTGACAAGCGGTGAAGAGGATATTTTGGGGTTAAGCTGGCACCCGGATAGTGAGCGGTTAGTGTTTTCGACTTTCAGGCATGGCAAACGTCAGGGTTATTTGTTGAATGTGACTGATCGGCAATTGCAGCCTCTGGAGCTGGAAGATTTTGCCTGGCCAAGTCGTATTTTGCTTAATGGTGATGTGTTTTATCATTCCAACAACAATGTACCGCAGTTGGGCTATTTACCATTAAATCAGAGTGTTACTGGGGCTGTGTTTCCGCTGACGGCTGCGGATGCCCGATATGAAGCGCCGCACTACAATAAAAAGCAGCATGCACTGGCTTATGTCAGTAATGAGTCTGGCTATATGGAAATATGGAAAGCCGACCTGAATATGGAAAACAGGCAACAACTAACCCAGCTGCACGGCATGGTAAAGTATCCTCAATGGTCTAATAGCGGGCGCTATATTGCCTTTGTAGCCCGGCTGCCGAATGAAGAAGAAGACAAGCTGATGTTGCTGGAAGTCAAAACAGGGCAACTGACACAGCTTAAAACCGGTGCACTCTGGCATGGCAAAATTAGCTGGTGGTATGATGACAGCTCGGTCATTTTTTCACACAACAGTAATCTGTTCAGTATTGATACCCATTCAGGTGATGTGAACCAACTGACGTTTAAAGGCGGAGTGTGGGGCCAGATGATGGCGGCAGATCGCTTTTATTTCAGCAAAGGACGTAACCGTGGTTTGTGGCAGCTCTTGCCCGATGGTTCTGAAAAACAGCTACTGCCAGGCAGCATATTCAGCTCCCGCACGGCATGGACGATTACAGGACATGGCATTTACTTCCTACAACAAAAGCCAGGACAGTTGCTGGTCAGCTATTATGATACCAACGACGGCCAGCTGCAGGATCTTATTCTTTTGCCGCCTGATTTATTGCATTTACTCAGCGTTATGAGTTTTGATGAAGAAAATCAGCGCCTGCTGTTTGAGTTGTCAACGCATCCGAGAGCGGATATCCAACGACTTAGCCATCCATTGCTGCAGTAGCTGGCAGCCAACTGCCTGCTGGCAGATGGCTGCAACTGACTGGCGGCTACTTTTTCATTTTAGCGAAGGCTGCAGCAAAGGCATTTCCCATCGCAGCGTTGCTGTCGGCCGGTTTTGCCTGACGCGGAGCAGCACTGCGGTTGTTTTGTTGCCGCGGTGCTGTTTTCTCTGCTGTTTTGGGCTGAGGCTGCTCGTCCATACGCATCGTCAATGCGATACGTTTGCGCGCAACTTCAACATCCAGCACCTTTACCTTAACCACATCGCCGGCTTTTACAACCTGATGCGGATCGCTGACAAACTTATCGGTTAACGAAGAGATGTGTACTAAACCATCCTGATGTACACCAATATCAACAAAGGCGCCAAAGTTGGTTACGTTAGTAACGACGCCTTCGAGCTGCATGCCCGGTTTCAGATCTTGTAGCGTTTCTACGCCATCTTTAAAGCTGGCCGTCTTAAACTCGGGGCGCGGGTCGCGGCCGGGTTTATCCAGCTCTTTTAAAATATCGCTGATGGTGGGGATACCAAAATGCTCGTCAGCAAAAGCGCTGGCATCAATGCTTTTTAAGAAGCTGCTGTTGCCGATGATCTGATCAACCGACTTCTGATGTGCTGCCAGAATTTTTTCTACCAATGGATAAGCTTCAGGGTGTACCGCCGAGGCGTCCAGCGGGTTGTTACCCTTACTGATCCGCAGGAAACCTGCAGCTTGCTCAAAGGCTTTAGGGCCTAATCGTGGCACTTTTAGCAGCTCTTTACGCTCGTTAAAGCGTCCGTTGGAGTCGCGGTAAAATACAATATTCTGCGCCAGGGTTTTATTCAGGCCGGCTACGCGGGACAGCAGCGGCACTGAGGCTGTGTTTAAGTCCACCCCTACCGCGTTCACACAGTCTTCGACTACGCCATCGAGTGATTTGGTCAGCAGGCTTTGGTTTACATCGTGTTGGTACTGGCCAACACCAATAGCTTTAGGCTCAATTTTCACCAGCTCTGCGAGCGGGTCTTGCAGACGGCGGCCAATTGATACCGCGCCGCGCAGTGACACGTCGAGATCCGGAAATTCCTGTGCCGCCAACTCAGAAGCGGAGTAAACCGACGCGCCAGCTTCTGACACCATAATTTTCTGGATGGCCTGCTCTGGTAACGCTTTAATCACTTCGCCGGCCAGTTTATCTGTTTCGCGTGATGCAGTGCCATTACCGATAGCTATCAGTTCAACCTTGTGTTGCTGGCACAACGCGGCCAGCGTGCGTACTGATTTATCCCACATATTTTGCGGCGCATGTGGAAATATCGTGGTTTGTGCCAGTAGCTTACCAGTCTCATCAATTGCTGTTACTTTCACACCGGTACGCAGGCCTGGGTCCAGCGCCAGTGTTGTGCGCATACCGGCCGGGGCGGCCATCAGCAAGTCTTTCAAATTGCGGGCGAATACTTTGATGGCTTCTTCTTCTGCTTTTTCGCGTAGTTCGCCAAGTAAATCGTTTTCCAGGCTCAGGTGCAGCTTTACTTTCCATGTCCATTGCACTGCGGTACGTAAAAAGGTGTCGGCGGCGCGGCCTTCATCTTTGATATTAAAATGTTGTGCAACCATTTGCTCACACAGGCTGTGTGCAGTTTCCTCGTTTGCATCAGGCACCAGTTGTAACTGCAGTACGCCTTCATTGCGACCGCGCAACATCGCCAGTGCACGGTGTGACGGCGTTGATTTCCAGCTTTCGGTATGGCTGAAATAATCGCGGAATTTGGCGCCTTCTTGCTCTTTGCCTGCAACAACGGTGCTTTTTACTACCGCATGTTGCGCCAGATGCTGGCGCAACCGTGCTAGCAGGTTAGCATCTTCAGCAAAGCGCTCCATTAATATGTACTTGGCGCCATCGAGCACCGCTTTTTCATCAGCGAAACCGGCATCAGCGTTCAGATAAGCACTTGCTTCAGTGTGCGGGTTCAACTTGGGGTTTTGTAATAACGCATTGGCCAGCGGCTCAATACCGGCTTCAATGGCAATTTGCCCTTTGGTGCGGCGTTTGGCTTTGTAAGGCAGGTATAAATCTTCTAAACGGGTTTTATTGTCGGCTGCCAGTATGTCCTGCTTCAGTTCTGGCGTTAACTTACCTTGTTCATCAATAGTTTTTAAAATCACCTGGCGACGTTCTTCCAGCTCGCGCAGATAGGTTAAACGTTGCTCCAGATGACGCAGCTGGGTGTCATCCAGGCCGCCGGTGACCTCTTTACGGTAACGGGCTATAAAAGGTACTGTAGCGCCTTCTTCCAGCAAGGTTATAGTGGCAGCAACCTGCTCCGGACGGGCAGCAATTTCTGCAGCAATCTGCTTAACAATAATAGACATAAACAAAACATTCCTGATTTTACGCACCCTGAGGGGTGAAAGACGTCAGATGAAAGACCACGAGATAAGCCGATTGTCCCCTTTGTCAGGCAAAAAATCCAATCTTACATGCAGTGAGGTGGCCGTTAGGTGTAACGGATGGCGTTAATAAACCAAAGTTTATCACCAGTCGGGGTGCGCACCAGAGCGTCATCATCAACAGCCTTTTTTAACAGTGCCCGGGCCATAGGTGAGTCGATAGAGATATAATCTTTGCGTCCATATATCTCATCCGGGCCAACAATTCTAAAGTTCAGCACTTCGCCATCGTCATTTTCAATCTCTACCCAGGCACCAAAGAATACCCTGCCGTCTTGCTGAGGGGAGTAATCGACAATCTTTAGAACCTCCAGCCTTTTACGTAAAAAGCGGATGCGCCGGTCCGTTTCGCGTAGCAGTTTTTTGTTGTACTGATAATCGGCGTTTTCGCTACGATCGCCCAGGCTGGCAGCCCAGGCCACTTTGGCCGTTACATCGGGACGTTTTTCACGCCACAGGTAATTCAGTTCCTGTTGTAGTGCGTCAAAGCCTTCGCGGGTGATCAGATCTGTGCGCATAGAGTAAGTTGTTATTGCTGGTTAAAAACGACTGCAAATGGTAGCAGTTTTTCGCTAATGCTGGCTATCAGACTGCCATAAAATTGACGGCATAAGACCATTCTTTGCAAATGCACGTTGTTTAATGTAATTGAAAACAATAGCTTATGTTTATTTGTAAAATATTTCTGTCTTGTCATTTAGATGTCACAAAAATATGCTAGCCAGAGAAAACGCGCTTGGCTATAGTTGATTCACGACGTAGCAAGAGGTAACAGCGCATGAAAACAATATTATTAAGCGTTCTAACGGTAACAGTGATGGCGTTAGCCGGTTGTTCAGTGGCACCTTCGAAATATACTTATGTAGTGGACCCGGATCTGTCAGAGCAAGCTGACAACCTGACCCGCACCAGCGCCCACACCGGCCATGTGGTCTGGGTTAACCCGCCAATGAAACGCATTGCTAAAGACGAGCAAAAATAGCCGGACAAACTTTGTAACATAAAGAACTGCCAAGGTTTTTCGCCCTGGCAGTTTTTTCGTTTATAGTGAAGCAAATATTGTGGAGACTTCACTATGGCCAGTTCTGAAACCCCGAAAATCCTGGTTGTTGACGATGATATGCGTCTGCGTGCTTTGCTGGAGCGCTACCTGGTTGAGCAGGGATATATAGTGCGTAGCGTGGCGAACTATGAGCAGATGCAGCGGCTGATGGAGCGGGAGAACTTTCATCTGGTGGTGCTGGATTTGATGCTGCCCGGTGAGGATGGCTTGTCTATCTGCCGCCGTTTGCGCCAGCAGGAGAACGAAATTCCTATTATTATGCTGACCGCTAAAGGCGATGAAGTTGACCGTATTATTGGCCTTGAAATGGGGGCAGATGACTATCTGCCCAAGCCTTTTAATCCTCGTGAGCTGCTGGCACGCATTCGTGCGGTGATGCGTCGCAAGAGTAAAGAGCTACCCGGCGCACCGAGCCAGGCCGAAGGTGTGGTTGAGTTTGGCCCGTTTAAATTTAATTTAGCTACCCGGGAGATGCGCAAAGGCGATGAGCTGTTGCCGTTAACCAGTGGCGAATATGCCGTTCTCAAAGTACTGGTTAGCCACCCACGCGAGCCGTTATCGCGCGATAAACTGATGAACCAGGCGCGCGGCAGGGATTATTCGGCGATGGAGCGCAGCATCGATGTGCAGGTGTCGCGGCTGCGCCGTATGCTGGAAGATGATGCTGCCAACCCGCGTTATATTCAGACTGTCTGGGGATTGGGATATGTGTTTGTACCGGATGGCAGCGTGAACTAAATGCGTTTACTCCCCCGCAGTGCCTTTGGTCAGACAGTTTTTCTGATTGGCTTACTGTTGCTGATTAATCAGTTGGTATCCTATTTGTCGGTTGCATTTTATGTGATAAAACCGACAACCCAGCAGATCAATCACCTGATTGCGAAACAGATTAAGGTGGTTTTTATTGATGTCGGTCACACCCAATCGGTGTTATCAACCGAGCTGACAGCCCGCTTTCAGCAGGCGACAGGTATAGAAGTGTATACCGAACAACAAGCGCTGCATCAGGGGCTAGAGCAAGCCATTTACTACGGTTACTTTTCTGATCTTATGTCACGCGAGCTCGGCGGCCCTGCAGAGGTCAGGGTGGCGCAGGGCGATACTTATGCGTTTTGGGTCAGGCCGCCACAAGCACCGCATTACTGGGTAAAAGTACCGCTTACCGGGCTGGATGAAACTGACTTTTCGCCGTTGACGTTTTATCTGTTGATGATAGGCGTGCTTAGTGTCGGTGGCGGCTGGCTGTTTGCCCGGCAGCTAAACCGGCCGCTAAAAAGTTTACAGCAAGCCGCGTTGCAGGTTGGTCGGGGCGAGTTTCCGCCACCATTGGCCGAGCACAAAGGCTCTACTGAAGTGATTGCTGTGACCAAAGCATTTAACTACATGGCCCGGGGGATCCGGCAGCTGGAGCAGGATAGGGCGTTGCTGATGGCTGGTGTGTCCCATGACCTGCGTACACCGTTGACACGGATCCGGCTGGCTTCCGAAATGATGCAGGAACCGGACAACTGGATCCGTGAAGGCATTATTAATGATATTGATGACATGAACGCTATCATCGATCAGTTTATTGATTATCTGCGCCATCATAAAGAAGAGCCGGGCCAGAAAGAAAACCTGAATACATTGGTGCGGGAGCTGGTACAGGCGGAGCATCTGCAACAGCGCCGAATTATTACTGAGCTGGCCGATGATTTGCCGGATGTTATGTTAAGGCGTATCGCCATTAAGCGTTTACTGAATAATCTGCTGGAAAATGCACTGCGCTACAGTGACGGCGACATTGAAATATCCACCGGCTTTGAACGCAACCGTAAGCGGGTTTATCTGCAAATCCGCGACCATGGACCGGGTATCCCGGAAGATCAAATGAAAGCGATGTTTGAGCCTTTCACGCAGGGCGATATCGCCCGAGGCAGCGGTGGCTCAGGCCTGGGTCTTGCGATCATTAAGAAAATTGTCGATATGCACCATGGCGATATCACGCTACACAACCATGCCTATGGTGGTTTGGTTGTAACGGTTTACCTGCCACAGCGTTAGCCTGCCACTGCGTTGCGTGTGCACCTTTATCTTACGCAGTCTGTTAATCGCATTCCCTGTTAACTTGGTTGGTTAACTTTACATTTTCATCTGAGCTCCATATAAAAACTTTACGTTAAGGCGTTACATTTATTTACAGGTGTGATAATAGAGTTATTGCGCTAGCAAAAATAATAAAGAGAGTAAAACGCTCTTAAGTTGAAGTATGGAGTAGAACGTTTTGAAACAGATTAATAAATCACTGGTCGCTATGGCGGTTACTATGGCTGTTGCCGGTACTGCATCGGCGGCAACTATAGATCAGTTCCGTATGGGTGCAAAAACTACCGTATATGGTGGTGAGCGTAAGGCCACGTTACAACAGGCTGATAAAGAATTAAAACAGCCTTCTGCCTATCTGGTTCAGCTGAATGCGCAGCCAACCAGCTATGCATTGTCCGGCAACCAATACGACAGACAGCGGGCGCAGCAGCTGTCACAAAATATCGCCGAGGTGCAGCAGCAGGTTGCATCACAGTTACAGCAACTGGATAAAGACGCCGAGGTGCTGACAACAACCAGATATCTGGCCGCATCTATTGTGGTTAAAGCCAGTGATAAAGCGCTGGCTAGCCTGAGGAAAAACCCGGCAGTAAAGCAGATTTTACCGGTGTATGACAGCAAGCCTCTCGTTGCTGCCAGTCAGGAATATATAAAAGCGGCACCGGTTGTACAGTCAGGTGTAGCGACAGGCGCAGGCATTAAAGTCGCTATTCTGGATACTGGTATCGATTATACCCATGCCGCTCTGGGCGGGGCTGGTACAGAAGAGGCGTATGCAGAAGCATTTGCTAACCAGTCTGGCACAGTCAGCTGGCCACAAGGCAGCGTCGTGGGTGGTTACGACTTTGTCGCTGACGACCCAAACCCAATAGATGATGTAGCGCAGGGGCATGGTACTTCAGTGGCTAACTCCGTCAACGGTATAGCGCCGGACGTATCATTTTATGGTTACCGGGTATGTGCTCCGGCTCCGGTAAACTGTACGGGTGTGGCACAAATCAATGCACTGGAAGCCGCGATGGATCCCAATGGCGACGGTGATTTATCTGACCGCGTTGATGTGATCAATATGTCGCTGGGTGGCGATTTCGGTTCCACAGATACCAGCGGTGGTACTCAGCTACTGATCCAGCGTGCGGTAGAGCTGGGCGTTAACATGGTAATATCAGCCGGTAACGATGGTCCGAACCCGTTTATTGTTGGTGGCCCAAGTACGACACCGAATGCACTGTCAGTAGGTGCAATGACACACCCGACGGCAGAAACCGCTCACATTACTGCCAACACGGTAGCGGGTGAGGCTGTTGAAATGATAGCCGCCGGGTTTAACCCGGTAACCGTATTCAGCTTTACCAGTGCAGAACACGAGCTGGTATACGTTGCTGAGAATGGCCTGGCATGTGATGCCTTCGCCGACGACATTGACCTGACGGGTAAAACTGTTCTGATTGACCGCGGTGCATGTAACTTTACACAAAAAGTACTGAATGCTCAGGCTAAAGGCGCAGTGTTTGTTATCATTGCAAATAATGCCGCTAACGCCGGTCCGGTAAGTGCCGGTGGCAGTGCGCCGGGTATTACTATTCCTGCCGTTGGTATCTCACTGGAGCAGGGAGCGCGGATTAAAGCCTTGCTGGCCGAAGGCAGCGCTGTAACGTATTCGGTAAAAGCTGAGTCTTTTGCGACACCGGGTTCAATTTCAGATTTTACCTCACGCGGCCCTGCTATGGATGGCTTATTAAAGCCTGAAATTACTGCACCGGGTACCGCAATTATGGTTGCTGACGTGGGCACTGGCACGGGGCTGGCACCCGCGACAGGAACCTCATTCTCAGGCCCTATCACGGCAGGTGCCGTCAGCTTATTGCGTCAGGCAAGGCCGGAGCTGAATGCTTTTGAGGCCAAAGCGCTGTTGATGAATACGGCAAATCTGAATGTTACCGCAGAGCCTAAAGCGTTAAATGCTAATGCAGAGCTTGCACCGATAAGTGCGATGGGCGCAGGTCTGGTTGATGTACAAAAGGCGGTAAACTCACCCGCATTGGCGTGGGTGTATGACAGTAAATTTGATACTAAGCAGGCTGCGTTATCTTACGGTTTGCAAACTCTGACTGAAAAAGCGCAGTTTAATAAAACGGTTAGCCTGAAAAACTTCAGCGATGAAGCGCGTACCTACAGTTTGAGCGTGCAGCAGCGTTTTGCCAACGACAGCGCAACTGGCGCATTAAGCTGGGAGCTGCCAGAGTCGGTGACAGTTGGCGCGGGTCAAACGGTACAGTTTGTTGTAGCGCTGACGGTGGACCCGACTAAGTTACACGACTGGGAACTAAACAACGGTAGCGATGTTAATGAGAAGAATGATTTGCTGACCGTAGTTGAATACGATGGCGCGATTTTATTCAATGACAGTGCGACTGGTGAAGATATTGATCTGCATTTGGTCTATCACATTCTGCCTAAGGCAAATGCCGATCTAAAAATCCGTTCTGATATTACCGAAGAGGGTATTCAGTACATTGTACGTAACGATGGTGCAGTGTCAGCACAGCCCTTTGCCGCACAACTGGTGGCAACATCAGCGAAAGATGCTGTGCCGCAGGATCTCAGGGCAGCAACGCTGGACGTGATACCGGTCGAATACTGCTCATCCGGCTATCTGTTAGCGCCAAGCTTCACGCTGGATAAACCACTTAGCCATACGTTACAGGCAAACTTTGCTTTCCTGCTGGATGTTGATAACGACGAGAACTTCGAATACGAAGTGATGAGCTTGCTGTTATCCCGCCTCAGTGACGACTACCCAACCGGTTATGTCGGCTCTTTCGCAGTGCCGTTTGGTACTTTAAGTGGTATGGCCGGTGATGCTTATCATGTATCAGGACAGCGCAATGTCACGCTGACGGCTTGTTTTGAAGACGTCGGCCTGACGGCTGCCGATATAGGTAAAGACATCAGCGTTGCCTACCTGAGCTTTAACGACGGTTACAACCTGGGCTTTGCGTCGGGTTCAATAGATTACGACGATCTGATTTACACCAGTGCTAAGCTGACATTATCGCCAGATGTAGCTCTGACGGACGCGGCAGGCGAGACCGTTACAGAGCTGGCACCAGGGCAGTCGGCTGTACTGAACTGGAATAC
>CEVB01060796.1_pt1 | contig 11816 bp, 12 predicted proteins | sample 531381 | NCBI WGS metagenome assembly CEVB01 (sample SAMEA2622763, study PRJEB7988) | marine metagenome | biome: marine biome (ENVO:00000447); feature: surface water layer (ENVO:00002042); material: "saline water (ENVO:00002010), including plankton (ENVO:xxxxxxxx)" | depth 5 m | reverse complement strand
AATAAATCGGCTGGCGGTAAGGTATCAACCTGTTCGCACTGCAAGCTGCTGCCGGCTAAACCGTTATAGCTGCCCGCAGATAACGACAGAATTTCTGTACTGTACCAGGGCTGAAACTCGGGCCTTGGCATCGCAAACAGTTCCACAGCGCAGCCCAGTTCAAATAACGACAGCTGTTCGGTCAGCAAAATAATAACGCGCATAAAGCCGCTTTACCCTAATCAATAATGGCTTGATATTAGCGAATGTTGTCTATTTAGACAATTTCGCTAAATACCGGCGCAGCTGATAATAGGGTTAACACCACCATACGGAGAAACAGCATGCCATCTAAAGTCGTTAACCCCAAACCTGCCGACAGCGCTGATGCGTTGGCACATTTTCAGCGTTTACTTAGCTTTGAAACCGACTGCTGGGATGTGTACTATGCACTGCATAATAACCTGCATGACTTTGTGCTGCTGGATGTACGCGGCTTAGATACTGCCAGGCGCGGCTATATTGCCGGTGCTGTGCTGCTGCCCTACCCGAGCATTAACGAAGCTGCGCTGCAAGCCTACCCTGACGATACGGTGTTTGTGGTGTACTGCGCCGGCCCGCATTGTAATGCCACCGAAAAAGCCGCGATAAAACTGGCCAGGCTGGGCCGGCCGGTGAAGAAGATGATTGGCGGTGTTACCGGCTGGCTGGATGAAGGTTTTACGCTCGTCAGCTAAAGCCGTCATTCTATGTAACGGTGGCATAGGCAAGGAACAATGGCCGCCGTTAATATCTGCCTTTGCAGCCAGTAATGAAATGCGATAGGCGCTTATTGTGGTTAGCTGTCAAATAGAGATCACAACCTTATAGTCAACCCGTTGTAATAAAAAACAGGCACCAAATACTCGGTGCCTGTTTTTTTAGGCTCTACTGGTCACACAAATCCACCACTATGGTTGGAACGTTGTCAGGGCTAAACGGCAACGTAAACCGTTTTGCTCCTTTAACACTGGCAATATTGCTGCGCATTTCATACACAGCCGGTGCCAAAAGTTTTGTAGTGAAAATCGGCAAATCAGTACTGAATGATAACACTCCGGCAGCAGCAATATCTAAATCGGTTTCCTCGCTGCTGCGTGCTACCAGCATAAAAGTAATATCAGTTTCGCTGAGATTGTCGCAGTAACGTGCCTCAAAGCGAACATTCTGTCTATCGGCCACCGTCATTTGCCCAAGGTCAACACTGTTATCTTCCGTTAACTGCAACGAGGTGGTTTGAAAGCCAGCACGCAAGCTATGCCCCAACCTGATGCCTGGTTGCCAGCTGTCTGGTTTGGGCCGTTCAAATCGCAGGGTAAAATGCCCTGAGTTGTCCGTATAAGCCTCATAAATACCAAAATAACCTGGACGCAATGCTATTTGGTTGGTCATAACCTTTTGCCCGGCCAGTGCTTCGCCGCCGACGTTAACAAAGCTTCCGCGTAGCTCCAGCTGAGGCAGTAACTGCTCGGCAACAACAACCAGCACTGAGCCTTCTGCGTGTTTAGTGCCATCGCTCACCTGTAGTTTCAGCCGGTAATTGCCAACAAGCTGTGGCGTGAAAGTAAATTCAGCGCCACCCTCTTGCTGAGCCAATTCAGTATTACTGTTTTCATCCAATAATTGCCAGCTATAAGTTAATGGCTCACCTTCAGGGTCAATACTGATGGATGCGTCAAAAATGTGTCGCTCTCCCACAGTACTAAAGCGCTGTGTTTGGCCGGCAATTCTGGCCAGCGGTGGCAAGTTGTTATCAGCTGTCAGCAGCAGCGTAGCTTGTTGTGATTCTACTGTTGGCCCGGTCATGGAAACCTGTATCAGGTAATCGCCGCTTAGATCTGTTTTAAACAGCACGTCTGGGCCACTGTTTGGCTGAAACTCAGTATTGGCCCCCGAAGGCTGACTGAGTAACGTCCAGCTAAACTGAGCATCGCTTTGTACCTCTGATAACACAGCCTGCAACCGGCTCCACTGGTTTGTCGTGAGCAGCGGCTCTGCGTTAATACTGAGCTTGGGTTGCATCACCTTTTGCAGCTGCAGCGGCAGCACATAAGGTGCCGACTGCAAACTACCGTCAGACACTACCAGTTGGATCTGATAGTCTCCTTCTTTGTCAGCCAGAAACAGCGGATATCGTTCATCACTGGTATCCAACGTAGCCTGGCTCTGTTCAGGCGCTGCTATAATACGCCAGTGATAACGCAGCTGATCGCCATCTGGATCGCTGGCCTGGCTAATGAGTTTGATAGCCGTGTTTGGCCTGAGCTCAGTCGTATCTGTACTGAACAACGCCACTGGTTGCCGATTCTCTGCGGTAACCTCAATGTCGACGCAGTCCTTTGCATGATATTTACCGTCGTGCACCCGTAAACACAGACTGTAGGTGGCCAAAGCCAGGGGTTCAAACACGAACTCAGCCTGATAATCAGGATGAGCGGTATAAGCAGCGCCTAGCACAGTCCACTGGTAGCTCAGCGCATCGCCATCAGCATCAGTACTGATACTTTGTAGCCGCAATGTCTCATTTAGCCGCATTTGACGAAGGTTTGTGCGATCAATTTTTGCCTGCGGCGGTACATCACCAGCCTGATGAACACTGATGCTATGCTCTATCGTCCGTTTTATAAACTGGCCCAGCTGTAACGTGAGCGCCAACCGGTATTCTCCGCGCTGATCTGCAATAAAGTCAGCCCGGCTTTGTGTAACATTGTTCAGCACAGCCTTGCTTTCAGCAGGCTGCGCTAGCATCTGCCAGCTATACTCAGGCGTGATTTCGTCACTTATCAAATGACTGAATATGGCCTGAAATTGCAGATGTTCACCAACAGCTGCTTTTTCGGCGCCTGCAATACTTAGGTTGTGGGTGACACTGCTGCCAACCTGAACCGACCGTTCCAGGCTGTGACTGACGCCCAAATTATCAGTCACGGTTAATGTCACGCGATAGTCACCTGGATGTTGCGGATAAAAGTGCACTAGCACGCCCGTAGCGTCAGACGGCGTAGTTGCCTGGCCTTGCGCAGTAACTATTTGCCAACGGTATTGTAATGCTGATTGTTCAGGATCGTGACTAGCACTGGCATCAAAACTCACCCGCTCACCGACAGCAATCTGGCTCTGACTAATGGAAAACTGAGCCACTGGAGTCTGATTCTGCGGGACAATAACTTTAGGCCCGCTATCATTGCCGCCACAACCACTGAGCAGAAATAGCAGCGATGCTGCAAAAATATTTAGCTTTGTTTTCAATGGAATTTCCTTATTGGGTTAGGTGTACAAAGCACAAAAAAGTTAGCGCAGGATCAACCAAGCGCCGCAGCAAAGTTGCTGCTACTAAGGAAACGTTTATCTGATACAAAACAGCTAAAATTTTTAAAATTGCTGCTCGAAGGTAATAGCAAGATGACGCGGAGCGCCATAGGCAGCCCAGCCGGTGTTAATGTCTACGCCATCAAAATAGGCTTTGTTCAACAGGTTTTTCACGCTAAGTGTAACAAGGCTAGCTTGCCCCAGAGCCAGCCGGTAGTAACTATTAAGCCGCCAACTGGCAGGCTGGCTTACTACCTGCCACTGTTGGCCGCTAAACGCTGGCACTTTATATTGCTGGCGGGTTTCCCCTTCTACCGCGACACCGACAGTGCTGTCTTGGCTCAACGTATCCAGCGCTGCGGAAACAGTCAGACGGTACAGACTATCCGGAAACTGAACAGTCTGCCCGATTTGGTTCTCAGAGGGTGACGCGCTGAAATTACGGCTGTAACTGGCATTAAACTGTAACCAACTTGTCTGGTAGCTGATGCTGGCATCCCAACCATGTCGATCAGGCTGTAATTCGCCAGGTTGCGACATAAAACGCCGCTGTGAGCTATGGTAGCCACTTATACTTAACTGGCAGCGCTGTTGCCAGAAATCCATTTTCAGTCCGGCTTCAATTGAGGCAAACCTTACAGGGCTAACAATCAGATCCAGTTTTGATAAATAACCCTGGCGAAAATCTACCGAGTCGGCATAACTGGCGTACAACTGTGCATTGTCAATGCGCTGACTGACTCCAATATACACATTGTGATATTGCGTTTGCTCTGTACCCAGAGCAAAAGTCCCTTTGCTGTTGTAGCGGCTATGATTACGCCGTACTGTGGCTGACAACAACGTAGTATTTGTCAGAGCAATCCGGCCGGAGACCCTCAGACTGTGGGTCTGATAATCCAGGTCATTTACAAAGCTATCGGCGACAAACTGCGGTGCAGTTTGATTGCTCGTCATTGCGCGAAATGTGTCCGGGTCAAGTCTGACACTACCTTGAAAATCCATTAGCTGTAACTGCTGGTAATTTCGGTGCCAGGCACGGCTTGCAGCAAGACTGATATCCAACGGCATATCAACCATCTGCAGGCTGCCGTCCAGCGACAACGCTACCTTATCAGCCGAAAATTTAAAATAATTAGACATAGCACCAAAACTCAATGACAGCTGCTGCTTATCGGGATAACCGAAAACATCCGGCAGCAAGGTCTGCTGTTGCTGGCCAGCATGGCTGATATCTACACGGCTATGCCATTGTTCAGTAAGCGGCTGTCTGACACTCAAACGTGAAAACGCCATTTTCTGCTCAGCTCCCGACCAGGTAGGCCAGAAGTTAGTCGATAGCGGGCCATCATAGTGCGTCAGGTCTGCGTATAATAATGGCCGTATTTTTGACCGTTGCTGCTGTCGGTCCTCTTGCGCAATATGGTAAAGGTCTACTGCGGTATCAGCACCTAACTTGCCGCTTAATCGTAGCAAAGCACCATAACGGGTGTTTTCAGAATGCTCTGCTGCATCCTGTTGTTGCTGCGCCACCACGACTGCTCTGCCATATAGCGGCCAGTGTGAGGTGAGTGGACCGGTAATATCAGCACTGAGTCGATGCGCCAACAACTGTCCAGAGCTGACAGTACCAGTTATGGCTGGCAGCCCAGACGCTGACTTGGGTGTTAAATTAACCGAAGCAGAATTTACCGCGTTGTCCTGAACCACGCCATTGGTACCGTGAGTGATCTCCAGCACGTCAAAGTACGCCATATCTAACTCAGATACCGCAAAATTCGCATCGGCGAATGGCTGATTGTCAATCATAAAGGGATTAAGTAACTGGCCTCTGGCACGAAACTCCCTGTTGCCGGTAAATGCATTCGCTGTACTGTAGATACCTGCACTAGACCTTAACACCTCGCCCAGATCGGATTGATTAAATGGTTCAAATTTAGCCGGGTTGAATATGGTCACGCTTTGCGGGGTCTGCTTTACCGTTTGGCTGATGCCAGAAGATGCACTGCTTTGTTCCATCCAATCGAGTTCAGGGGTGAACAGTTCAGATACTGCTTTGGGTATTGTAAAGCTTACAACAATCTCCGTCGGAGCTTTAACGCTATTTACAGCTAAAGCTATAGGTTTAATCACAAAATGACGATTACCAACTTGTTCAAATACCAATCCGCTATCCGATAACACCCTCGATAACGCTTGCCCGACAGTGAGTTCTTCAGATAACGTTTTACAGCGCTTGTCAGCTGTAAGACGGGCGTCGAATGCAACAAAAACATTGGCAGCCTGCGCGAGCTGATTAATGCACTCGCTAAGTTGGGCTGCGCGAATATGATAATGCTGTAATACTGTTGAAGGTGCACCGGCCTTAGCGCCGCAAGCCAACATACCTAACGATATCGCAATGCTCTTTATGCAACAAAAACGGCGACTGCTCATTAGTGTTGAATCACGCCAGAGATACCTGCACCCACCAGGGGCCAAAGTGATCGATCTTTACCGGTAAGCTATTTGCCATCATGTCCAGAGCGGTGTCTGGAGAAAACACCGGGAAGATACCATCGATACGTAAGCTTGCAGCTTCGGCTTTCACAGTAATAATACCGCGGCGGTAACGATTAAGTTCAGCACAAAACTGCTCTAATGGCATTGCTTTAGCAATCAGTTTCCCCTCCCGCCAGGCAGGCAAAGAGGACTGCAGTTCATCGTAGTGAATATCTTCGCTTGTAATGTGGAGCTGCATGCTGCTGGTCAACAGCACTTGTTGCCCATTGACGCTAACTTGAGCTTCACCTTGATACAACGATATACTGCAACGCTGATCAGAGCTATACAGATTCAGCTCACACTTTCTACTGGTGATCGTGATCTGCTGCTGCAACAACTTACTGCGCAGCAATAAGCTATCCTGAGCTAGGCGCCCATCATACTGAACAAAAATTTCACCTTGCAGCACATCAATTGCTGTTTGACCAGACGTTTCTGAAGTATCGATGGCGGAGTTACTATTGAGCCAGAGCTGCCCTTTTTGCTGTAAGCTTATTTGCTGGAAATGCCCAACGCCAACAGCATGGTCTGCCATCAACACGTACCACTGCGACTTACTCCAGGATGTTCTAACGGCCTGGTAGCTGAAAAACGACGTACCAAATACCGCCAAGCATTTCAGCGCAGTACGTCTGGATATCAGAGGCTGTTGTAACAGTTTATCCAAGTCAGGGTGTTGCTGTTGTTGCGCTTGAAACTGCTCAAAGGTTTGATGCATCTGCAGTACTTTTTGCCAAGCCGCCTGATGCTCTGGCTGTTGCAGCCATAGCTCAAAATTCAGCCGAGTTTGTTCACTAACAGGTTGCTCTTGTAATTCGACAAACCAATATGCTGCGCTTTTCAGACTACGTGAACTCGTCACAGTTTTAGTCAAGATCGTGAGCTTCCCTAAACAACGTCATCCGAAAAATCGCCTGCGCCAAATAGTTTTTCACACTGGCAACAGATACATTGTCTCTCTGGGCTACCTCGGTATAGGTTAAACCCTCAATGTGAACCGCGATAAAGGTCCGCTTTATTTTGCTGGGTAGGCGGGATAAAAGCCGATCAACTTTAATAATAATATCAATAATGATCTGCTGTTCAGTCAAATCAACAGTGTAAGGTTCAGCCAGTTGTTGCAGACTTTCTGTGTAGGCCTGCTCTATTTGCCGGCGACGCCAATAATCAATACACAAAGCCTGAGCAATTCGGCTCAAGTAGTGTCGGCTGCCAGACAAGCTATCAAAACTAAGGTCTTTTTTCAGTAGCCGCTCAAAAGCATCTTGCGCCAAATCCGCTGCAGTATCATTGCAGTGCAGCTTGCTTACCAATAAGCGTTTCATCCACTGATGGTGCGCAAGATAAAGTTGCTGGACATCTTGTTGATTCATTGTTATCGAGAGCCAATAAATAAGGCGCTGAATTTCAACACCTAATATTTATACTGTCAACAATCAGTTATGCTTTGAGTTTATTTAAAATAGCGATTTTGTATAACCTTAACTAATTTAGTAATTACATAACCCATAACATGTAACGCCAATCCAACTTTTATCGGGCTCGCTGGCAAGTGTGGAAAAAATACCTCGTTAAAGCTTGAGGCCGCTGATAAAAATCGCCGTCCAATTGATACTAAACCTTTATTACGACGTAGTGTCTGTTAACTGACTGACACACTAAAGGATTGTTATGAAAACACTTACTTATGCTACGTTGTTTCTAGTTCTGCTGGCTGTGCTGTCCGGCTGCACCGGCAAACCCGATGGCGTTACGCCGGTAACGCCGTTTGCGCTTGAGCGCTACTTGGGTGAATGGCATGAAATTGCGCGGCTTGATCACCGCTTTGAGCGCGGTTTAACGGATGTAACTGCAAACTACAGCCTGCGTGAGGATGGTGGTGTAAAAGTCATCAACCGTGGTTTTAACGCTGAGGATAACGCCTGGGAGCAAGCCGAAGGTAAGGCCTATTTTGTCGGTGACTCTAATACCGGTGCGCTTAAAGTGTCTTTCTTTGGCCCGTTTTACGGCAGCTACAATGTGGCGCGCTTAAGCGACGACTACAGCATGGCGCTGGTGGTTGGGCCGTCACTGGATTACGCCTGGTTGCTATCACGCAGCAAAGCACCGCCAAAAGCGCAGTGCGATGCCTTTATGCAAACGGCTACTGATTTAGGTATTAAGCCAGGGAGTTGGATTTGGCTGCAGCAGTGTAGCACTGAATAAAGCGGGTAAAACATTGCTGATATCCCTCGCTGTCAAACGCCTTTGATGCAGGATTCATAAAGCCATGCTCATAAGCTGTCTGCACCGCCGTTACGCCAGGCTTTTTACTTAGTTCTGTGCAGATAGCTGCCACAGCAAAATGTGGCTCGCTGTGACCAAAAATAATCTGCACCGGCAACTTTGGTGTAACAGCAAGATACTGATGAATTTGCCCGGGGTAAAACAGTACTGCCCGCGTTATTTGCCCGGCCCTACCTGCGCTGAGTGCCCGCCACAGTGCTGTTGCACCGGCACTGAAGCCCAGCGCAAGCGTACAGGGCTGCGCCAATGCCTGTTCAACAAAGGCGGCATAAGCGTCATGGCCACATTGGCTGCTATAAACCTGATAAGCCTCTGCCTCGTCAGCAAAACACTGCAGTTTGCCCCGATAAGGGTCGACAATGGTCACCACATCACCTGCTGCCATAATAGCCTGTAGCAAGGGCTGCAGCGCGCTGCAGTTACCGAAAATATCCGTTACCAGAAGTATATTGTTACCCAACTTAATCACCTGTTCTTATCGTTACGCGACTGCCCATCAGCACTTGGTAAATTAGCACTATCCGTTTTATAGTGACGTTATATTATACCCGGCACAATGGAATGAATCGTGTTTACGTTTCGTATTATTCTGATGATGTTGTGTTGCCTTATCAGCCTGACAGTCCCGGCGACTGATGTGCAACAACAAATGGATGAGGCTGAAGACTATCTAACCGTTAACCCGGCACATAGCCTTATGCTGCTTGATACGGCAGGCCCCATAACTACGCCGGCAGAAGATGCCCTGCGCTGGCATATACTGTCAATTCGCGCGGCAGTTCCAACCAATCAGTTAGAGCGAATTCTGCCATCTCTGGATATAATTTTCAGCTACCAGCAGCACCCACTTTTTACACAGCACCTAACCTCGATAAACAGTGCAGCAGCAATCTGGCTGCGCCGTAACAACTACCTGCATGACGCCCGGTTAAGCCTGGTGTGTGCACAAAAATATGCCACCGACAGCCGGCAGAAAATTACCCTGCTAAACAGCATGGGACTGGTGAACCGTCAACTGAACGATGCCGAGCTGGCTAAGCAACAGTTTAATCAGGCGCTTAGCCTGGCAACCGAAGTCCAAAACATTAAAGTGATGGCGATGGTAGAAAACAACCTTGGCCTGCTGGCATTAGATCAGGAAGAATGGGAGCAGGCAGAACGGCACCTGCGCACGGCTCTGATGCATTATCAGGCAATAAGCCAGCGCTCCGGACAGATCTCCTCCGGACTGAACTTATTGCTGACTTTTATGCTGCAGCAAGATTTCAGCAATTTCCAGCGGCTGTATACGCCAACAGCCGCCCTTACTGAAGCTTTTGTGAATGACGCCAAACACGCGTTGTTACTATGGTTAAAAACCCGTCAGCAACAATTATCAGGACAAAGTATTAATACAGAACAAAAACAGGCATTGCAGCAAGCCTATAGCCAACTGGAGGACAATAAAGCCCAACAACTGATATACAAGCATCTGGCTCCGCTGCTGCAGGTAAAGCTAAGGCCTCCGGTTACTGTACAGCGCCAGCAGTTCAGTCGCAGCTGGTTTGCCTTGATAAAAACGTGTAACTGGCCACTCCCTGTCTCATCGCTTCAGCCCGCCGGCTGAACGCAGCCCACAATAAAACAGCATTACCAGCGTCGCCTGCCGTGCAACTTTTACAAATTACACACGCTGGTATGAACACCTTACAGGGCTGACTAACGGCAGTGTTGCTGCAAGCGCCGCTATGACGCACTGTTGCCGGGTTGGAACAGCTCTTGCTGTACTCTTTAGCAGAATTAACCGCCACAACCGGCGAATGTTAACTACTAATGTTAAGTACTTAGGAGGACCAGATGGCAATTATCAATTGGGCAACGGCAAAATATGAAGGCCTGGGTAAAGACGGCAAAGGCCAGGTGTCTACCCAGTCAGGCGCGTTAAAACAACAGCCTTATGGTTTTAACACCCGGTTTGAAAATAAGGCCGGCACCAACCCGGAAGAACAGATAGCTGCCGCCCATGCATCCTGCTTTACCATGGCACTGTCTTTTGCTTTGGCCAAACAGGGCTTTAGCAAAGGTACGCTCGAATCGAAAGTGGACATTACACTGGTAAAAGACGGTGACGGCTACACCATTACCAAATCAGAAATCCGGCTCGATGCCAAAGTACCCGGTATCAGCGGTGAAGAGTTTGAGAAAACTGCGGTAGAAGCCAAATTAAACTGCCCGATATCCAAGCTGTTAAACTGCGATGTGACGCTTGATATCACCTCATTCGACGGCAATTAAAGCCACCCCGCCTGCAAAGCGACACTCTGCTTTGCAGGCGCAAACAACCCAGAGGCCAAGCAGATGACAACAGACACCTCAACGCAAAACAGCCACGGTATCGCCAACTATGAGGCACTGAAAACAGCAATAGCCAACAATGAAGCGCAGCGGATAAAAGAGCTGCTGGCAGGTAAGTCGATGCAGCAACTGGAAAAAGACTATCTGCTGGATTTAGCCCGGCTGGATGACAACCGCACTATCATAGCCCTGCTTGAAGCGGTGCCAGTGCGTAAATAGCAGTAGTGCAGGCATAATGTATTATTCAGGGCTAACCAGGTTCTGGTACATCTGCGCCAGCACTGTTGCCGCCTGGTGCTGCTGCTGTAGCGTTATGCCTGTCAGCATTTTACCGGCGATGCCGCGTTTTTTAGCTTTTAGCTCTCTAGCCAACTGTTCCCCGGCTGTCGATAACAGCAACTGCTGACGCCGGCCGTCGGCCGGATCTGGTGTACGCTGCAATAAGACTGCTTGCTCTAAATCATTTACCAGCCGCGTAATTTGTGCCTTATCGCGCCGTAGCATCTGTGCCAGCTGCTGCGCGCTGCTGCCGGGCTTTGCCGCCAGCAACAGTAATAAGCGACTGTGCATAGCGCTAAGCCCCGGCAGCTCGGGTGCCAACTGTTGAAAAAACTGGCTACGCAGCTCAGCGGTTAACTGCTGCAGCTGATCGAGAATATCCTGCTGTTTATCCATTACCTTACCCTGTGCACATCCACATAGTTGACATTATCAACCATAAAGCTAATAATAAAGTTGATTATATCAACCAATTTACTAAAAACCAGTCAGGAGTTAATGATGTCTGATATCCATATATGCCCAACCTGTAATGCCAGAGCCAAAAAAGTTCGCACCGCCGACAGCCAGGGCTATCAACTAAAAGCAGTGCAGGATGATGATGCATTCGCCAAAATTAACCAGCTAAAGCAAATGCTGGAAAAAGAAAAAAGCCGCAATGCCGCATTGAAGGAAAAAAATGCTTCACTGCAGGCGTAAGCTCTTTTTACCTGAAAAATGTGACCACCAGCGCGACTAAGCCGGCAATGCAGAAAACAGGGATCAACAGCACCACGCCGGCGATAGCGATACCGGTGATCAGATCCGGGTAATTAAAGTGGCTGATACAGCCACTATTACCACCACCACCAAAACTCAGGCACAGATCTGCAAACACTGCGGCGCAGCCAAGCCATGCGATGCCGATAAATAGTGTAAGCAGCCAGTAAAAGCCTGCGCTTTTCTTGTTTGTCGTTTTAATAGCTTATCTCCTGCTGTCTCCGCCTCAACTCAGCCAGACAGTATTTCGCATTGCTTTGCACTAACCGTATAGTTAAAGTAATTTC
>CEVB01010099.1_pt1 | contig 11818 bp, 9 predicted proteins | sample 531381 | NCBI WGS metagenome assembly CEVB01 (sample SAMEA2622763, study PRJEB7988) | marine metagenome | biome: marine biome (ENVO:00000447); feature: surface water layer (ENVO:00002042); material: "saline water (ENVO:00002010), including plankton (ENVO:xxxxxxxx)" | depth 5 m | reverse complement strand
CCGGCAGGGTTGCTGCATGCTTACCGCTTCCTGGCGGATAGCCGTGATACAGCGACAGAACAACGGTTAAACGATCTGGATGATGCATTCAGCGTATTCCGCTGCCACGGTATCATGAACTGCGTTAATGTATGTCCTAAAGGTTTGAACCCCACCAAAGCCATTGGTGAAATTAAATCGATGTTGTTAAACCGGGCGCTGTAATGCGCCCTTTTTTGGTATGTTAATAAAAAACGGCCTGGTAACCTGCGAACAGGCTGTTTTTTTGCTACTTTTTCCAGGTGCGCGGAAATTAAGGGAAACTAAATGCACGAAGGTGTAATGAAGGCATGGTTAGAGTCTTCTCATCTTGGCGGCGGCAACATGGCCTATGTCGATGAGTTGTATGAATCCTACTTAGCTGAACCTACCAGCGTTGGCGACGAATGGCGTGAGTTTTTTGCCAAGCTGCCAAAACTTGACGGAGTTGATTTAGAAACCCGTCACTCAGATGTCAGACAACAGTTTGCTGAGCTGGCCCGCAATAAGCACCGCGAAGTGGTAGTGGTGAATTCTGCGACAGCTGCTGACAGTCGTCAGGTGAAAGTGTTGCAGCTGATTAACTCTTACCGTTTCCGTGGTCATCAGCAAGCTAACCTTGATCCGCTGGGGTTGTGGAAGCAGTCCCGGGTGCGTGATTTAGAGTTGTCTCATCACGACCTATCTGAAAGCGATTATGATACCGAGTTTAATGTGGGTTCTTTTGCTATCGGCAAAGACACCATGAAACTGGGTGATTTACACAAAGCGCTGGAAAAAACCTATTGTGGCTCTATCGGCGCCGAGTATATGCACATCGTGTCTACCGATGAGAAGCGCTGGATCCAGCAGCGTTTAGAAGCAAACCAATCTACTCCTTCTTACGATAAAGCTGAGAAGAGTCGCATTCTGAATGGTTTGGTCGCAGCTGATGGCTTAGAAAAGTATCTGTCATCTAAATTCCCAGGCGCAAAACGCTTCGGTCTGGAAGGTGGCGATGCGATGATCCCTATGCTTAAGGCAATGATACATCGCGCCGGTGAGCAGGGAGCAAAGGACTGTGTTATCGGCATGGCTCACCGTGGCCGCTTAAATACGCTGATTAACGTTTTGGGCAAAAACCCATCAAAACTGTTTGATGAGTTTGCTGGCAAGTACGAAGTTGTGGGCGCCGGTGACGTGAAGTACCACATGGGTTTCTCTTCGGATTTTGAAACCTCTGGTGGCAATGTACACTTAGCGCTGGCATTTAACCCGTCGCACTTAGAAATCGTTAACCCGGTGGTGATTGGCTCTGTGCGCGCGCGCCTGGACCGTCGTGGTTGTACCGATGGCTCTTTAGCACTGCCTATTACCATTCACGGTGATTCAGCGTTTGCTGGTCAGGGTGTTGTCGCCGAGACGTTTAATATTTCCCAAACCCGGGCTTTTAAAGTCGGCGGTTCTATCCGCGTGGTTATTAATAACCAGGTTGGTTTCACCACCTCTAATCCAGAAGACACGCGCTCCACGGAATACTGTACAGATATCGCGAAAATGGTGCAGGCACCTATTTTCCACGTTAACGGTGACGACCCGGAAGCCGTTGTCTTTGTTGCGCAATTGGCAGTTGATTATCGCAATACCTTTAAGCGCGATGTTGTTATTGATCTGGTATGTTACCGCCGTAATGGCCATAACGAAGCGGATGAGCCAAATGCAACACAGCCGCTGATGTATCAGAAAATAAAAAAGCATCCGACGCCGCGTGAAATATACGCGAAGAAGTTGGTTGCCGAAGGTTTGTTCAGTAATGAGCAGATCAGCGAAATGATCGAAAACTACCGCGATGCACTGGATAAAGGTGATTGCGTTGTCGAAGAGTGGCGGGCGATGTCAGAGTCTTCAGTAGACTGGACGCCATTCTTAGGTCACGACTGGGATGCAACTTACGATGCCAGCGTATCGGTAGATAAACTGGTTGAGCTGGGTAAGAAGGCAACGAGCATACCTTCAAGCCATACTTTGCAGCGCCAAGTCGGTCGTGTATACGAAGATCGCGCTTTGATGCTGGCTGGCGAGAAGAAAATTGACTGGGGCTTTGCTGAAATTCTGGCGTATGCATCCACCGTTGCCGAAGGGAACCGCATTCGTATTGTTGGTCAGGATTCAGGCCGCGGCACATTCTTCCATCGCCATGCGGTATTGCACAATCAAACAGACGGTAGTACCTATACGCCGCTTGAGCATATCAGCGACGAGCAAGGGCCATTCCAGGTGTACGACTCTGCATTGTCAGAAGAAGCGGTACTGGCGTTCGAATATGGTTACGCTACGGCAGAACCGCGCGCAATGGTTATCTGGGAAGGCCAGTTTGGTGATTTTGCCAACGGTGCTCAGGTTGTGATCGATCAGTTTTTAAGCTCAGGTGAGCAGAAGTGGGGCCGTCTGTGTGGTTTAACCTTGTTGTTGCCTCACGGCTACGAAGGTCAGGGGCCGGAACACTCATCTGCACGTTTAGAGCGTTTCCTGCAGTTATGTGCTGATCACAATATGCAGGTTTGTGTACCCACTACACCAGCTCAGGTTTACAACATGTTACGTCGTCAGATGGTTCGCCCAATGCGCCGGCCTCTGATTGTGATGTCGCCTAAGTCTCTGTTACGTCATCCGCTAGCGACCTCTTCACTGGAAGAGCTGGCATCAGGTAAGTTCCAAAACGTAATTGGTGAGATAGACGATATTAAACCAAGCGATGTTAAGCGTGTGGTTTTCTGTAGCGGAAAAGTATATTACGAACTGCTGGAAGAGCGCCGTAAGCGTGAACAGAAAGACGTGGCGATTGTGCGTGTCGAACAGCTGTATCCGTTCCCGCATGAAGAAATGGCTGAAGTTTTAAGCCAGTATCAGCATGTGACTGATTTTGTCTGGTGTCAGGAAGAGCCGCAGAACCAGGGCGCCTGGTACTGCAGCCAGCATCATTTCCGAGCTGCAATTCCAAAGGCTGGTTATCTGAGCTATGCGGGCCGTGATGCGTCATCATCACCTGCTGTCGGTTACTTGTCTGTACACAACAAACAACAGCAGGCGCTGGTTAACGACGCGCTGACTATTAAGTAAATTATTGGCCGGTGTGAGATACACCGGCATAACTAAATAAGACCAACCGGTAAAGGTGAAAAAGTGGAAATTAAAGTACCCGTACTTCCAGAATCTGTTGCAGATGCAACCATCGCCACCTGGCACGTTAAAACAGGCGAAGCCGTAACACGCGATCAGGTATTAGTTGATATTGAAACCGACAAAGTGGTACTTGAAGTGGTTGCCCAGGCCGATGGCGTTATGGGTGAAATCATTCACGATACCGGTGCTACTGTAACAGCCGAAGAAGTTATCGGTAAAATGGAAGCCGGTGGTGCACCTGCTGCTAAGAAAGACGATGCTCCGGCGAAAAAAGAAGACAGCAAACCAGAAGCTGCCGCTTCAGATGCTAAGTCAGACGATAGCAACGATGACGCCTTAAGCCCATCAGTGCGTCGTATGATTGCGGAAAAGGGTTTAGATGCCAGCAAAATTAAAGGCACTGGCAAAAATGGCCGTGTAACCAAAGAAGACGTTGAAAAGTTTCTAGCTGGTGCGCCAGCTAAATCTGCTGCCCCGGCAGCTGCTACAGCTGTAGCTGGCGATCGTAGCCAGAAACGTGTACCTATGACGCGTCTGCGTAAAACTATCGCCAACCGTTTGCTGGAAGCGAAAAACTCTACTGCGATGTTAACGACGTTCAACGAAGTTAACATGAAGCCAATTATGGATCTGCGTAAGCAGTATCAGGACGTGTTTGAAAAGCGTCACGGTATCCGTTTAGGTTTTATGTCGTTCTACGTTAAAGCGGTAACGGAAGCGCTGAAGCGTTTCCCGGAAGTGAATGCTGCTATCGACGGTGACGATATCGTATATCACAACTACTTCGACGTAAGCATTGCCGTATCTACGCCTCGTGGTCTGGTAACACCGGTACTGCGTGATTGCGACAAGATGAACCTTGCTGAAATCGAAAAAGCGATTAAAGACTTAGCGCTTAAAGGCCGCGACGGCAAGCTGGCGATGGATGATTTAACCGGCGGTAACTTCACCATCACTAACGGCGGTGTGTTCGGCTCACTGATGTCTACGCCAATTATCAACCCACCACAGTCTGCAATTTTGGGTATGCACAAAATTCAGGACCGTGTCATGGTAGTTGATGGCAAGATGGAAATTCTGCCAATGATGTACCTGGCACTGTCATACGATCACCGTATTATCGACGGTAAAGAGTCAGTAGGCTTCCTGGTAACGATTAAAGAATTACTGGAAGATCCGACACGTATCCTGCTGGATATCTAAATATCCATAAAAAGTAGCTAAAAATGCTGTTGTTTTACGACAACAGCATTTTTTATCGAACCGGTTGGCACTATAATATGCGCCGATCAAAAGTCAGGCTGTACCAAAAGGGCAGCCTCCATATTCAAATGAACGGAAAATAGCCATGAATTTGCACGAGTATCAGGGTAAGCAACTGTTTGCCCAATATGGTTTGCCTGTATCTAAAGGCATTGCCGCAGCTACAGTTGAAGAAGCGGTAGCAGCTGCAGATAAAATCGGCGGCGACATGTTTGTTGTCAAAGCTCAGGTTCACGCCGGTGGCCGTGGTAAAGCGGGCGGTGTAAAGCTGGTTAAGAGCAAAGATGAAATCCGCGCGTTCGCAGAAAAATGGCTGGGTAAAAACCTGGTAACTTACCAAACAGACGAAAAAGGTCAGCCGGTAAGCCGTATCCTGGTTGAAACCTGTACAGATATCGCGAAAGAGCTGTACTTAGGTGCTGTTGTAGACCGTTCTTCACGTCGTATCGTGTTTATGGCTTCTACTGAAGGTGGTGTGGAAATTGAAAAAGTTGCCCACGAAACACCAGAGAAAATTTTAAAAGCCACTATCGACCCGTTGGTTGGCGCTCAACCATTCCAGGGCCGTGAATTAGCGTTCAAACTGGGCTTAGAAGGCAAGCAAGTTAACCAATTCGTGAAGATTTTCATGGGTCTGGCTAAATTGTTCCAGGAAAAAGATCTGGCGCTGTTAGAAGTTAACCCACTGGTTATCACGCCAGCTGGCGACCTGCACTGTTTAGATGCGAAACTGGTTATTGATGGTAACGCTTTATACCGTCACCCAGAGCTGAAAGAAATGCAGGATCCATCACAGGAAGATCCACGTGAAGCGCACGCAGCTTCATGGGAGCTGAACTATGTTGCTTTAGGTGGTGACATCGGTTGTATGGTTAACGGTGCTGGCCTGGCAATGGGTACTATGGACATCGTTAAACTGCACGGTGGCCAACCCGCTAACTTCCTGGACGTAGGCGGCGGCGCGACTAAAGAGCGCGTAGTTGAAGCATTCAAAATTATCCTGTCTGATGACGCTGTTAAAGCCGTATTCATCAACATCTTCGGTGGTATCGTGCGTTGTGACATGATCGCTGAAGGTGTAATCGGTGCAGTGAAAGAAGTTGGCGTTAAAGTACCGGTAGTTGTTCGCCTGCAAGGTAACAACGCAGAACTGGGTGCAAAAGTGCTGTCTGAAAGCGGCCTGAACATTATCGCTGATACAGACCTGACTGGCGCTGCACAGAAAGTTGTAGCTGCAGCGGCTAAGGCATAAGGGGTAAGCAATGAGCGTTTTAATTAATAAAGATACCAAAGTAATTTGTCAGGGTTTCACTGGTGCACAGGGTACTTTCCACTCTGAGCAAGCCATTGCTTACGGTACTAAGATGGTTGGCGGTGTAACACCAGGTAAAGGCGGTCAAACGCATTTAGGCCTGCCAGTGTTCAACACGGTTAAAGAAGCGGTAGAAGCTACTGGTGCTGAAGCATCAGTAATCTACGTACCAGCTGCTTTCTGTAAAGATTCTATCCTGGAAGCTGCTAACGGCGGTATCAAACTGATCGTTTGTATCACTGAAGGTATTCCAACTCTGGATATGCTGGATGCCAAAGTTAAGTGTGACGAATTAGGCGTACGCTTAATCGGCCCTAACTGCCCGGGCGTTATCACGCCGGGTGAATGCAAAATTGGTATCATGCCAGGTCACATTCACAAGCCAGGTAAAGTAGGTATCGTGTCACGTTCAGGTACTCTGACGTATGAAGCGGTAAAACAAACTACTGATTACGGTTTCGGCCAGTCTACCTGTGTTGGTATCGGTGGTGATCCAATCCCAGGTTCTAACTTCATTGATATCCTGAAGTTATTCCAGGAAGATCCACAAACTGAAGCCATCGTTATGATCGGCGAAATCGGTGGTTCTGCTGAAGAAGAAGCGGCTGCATTCATCAAAGCTAACGTGACTAAGCCTGTTGTATCTTACATTGCTGGTGTAACTGCACCTGCTGGTAAGCGCATGGGCCACGCTGGTGCGATTATCTCTGGCGGTAAAGGTACTGCTGATGAGAAATTCGCTGCACTGGAAGATGCCGGCGTTAAGACAGTTAAGAGCTTAGCGGACATCGGTAAAGCGCTGAAAGAAATTACTGGCTGGTAATCGTTTACTGAGCTATCTTGTAAAAGCCCGCTGAATTAGCGGGTTTTTTTTCGCTTAAAATTGATGCTAAGGAGGCTGTATGTACAACATTTATGGTGCAGCCGGTTCAGGTTCTGTTGCTGTAGAAGCAGCGCTTGAATTGATAGGCGCACCGTATCAGGTGCTGGTTGAAGCGCCAGTCTGGGAAGGCGAGACAGAGCGGGCGAAAGTGATCCCGGTCAATCCGATGGCGCAATTGCCGGTATTAGTTACTGAGCAAGGCGAGGTGATAACCGAGAGTGCGGCGATTTTGTTGTGGCTAGCTGAGCAACATCCTGAGGCTAATTTGGCTCCTAAGCCCGGTAGTGCCAAGCGAGCGCAGTTTTTACGCTGGATGAGTTTTATACCTGCAGCAATTTATTCGATGTATTGGGTAAGAGATGAGCCTGAACGTTTAGCCGGTGACAATAAAGTACTTTACCCGGAACTTCTGCAGCGTACTGCAGACCGTATCGCCCATTGCTGGCATGTGATGGACTCACAGCTGACACCACAGCCGTTCTTGCTTGGTCAGCAAATGTCAGTCCTGGATATTTATGTCACGGTTGCCAGCCGCTGGACACCAAGGCGACAGCGGTTTTACCAGGTTGCGCCTGCTATGGCCGGCGTTGTCAGGCTAATTGATGCTTTGCCGCAGTTACAGGCTTTCTGGGCTAAGCGTTTTCCATTTGCAACCGGTTGGGAAGGCTGATAGCTGGCCAAACAGCATAGTGTTTTCTGATATTTCAGTGTAGGGTGCCGCTATTACTTTGTAGCAGCAGGGGGTTAAGCATGAAAGTGGGTGTTTTTCCGGGTAAATTTTTACCACCTCACCGCGGGCATATTACAGCAATACTGCGTGCTCATGCGTTGTGCGATAAATTGTACGTTGTCGTCAGTGAACGTTTGCAGGAAGACGGTGAATTATGTAACGATGCCGGCTTAGCTTATATCAGCGGAGTGTTACGCCAGCGCTGGTTATCTCAGGAACTACAGGGGCTTGGCATCGAAGTACTGCTGCAGGACGATAGCGCGAGCGCACCTTTTCCGGCCGGCTGGGGTGACTATGCTAAGAAGCTTAAACAGACAGTGCCTGCAGCTTTCAATGTTATTTTTGGTGGCGAAGAGAGCTATCGTAGTGGGCATCAACAGCATTTTCCAGATATCGGGTATCAGGTGCTGGACCCCCAACGTACCCAGTGGCCGATTAGTGGCACCGAGATCCGTGAACATCCTTATAAACACTGGGATTATATTGCCGGTGCTGCGCGACCGTTTTTTGCCCGCAAAGTGTTGATAACCGGCCCTGAATCCTGCGGCAAAACCACGTTGACACGCAAGCTGGCGAAAGTGTATTGCTCGTCGTGGTCTGAAGAGCTGGGGCGTGATTATCAGCACGAGGTTGTTGGCGGCAACGGCGACTTGTTTGATCTGGAAGATTTTAACCGCATAGCGCACTTACAATACGAACAGGATTTGAAGGCATTAAGGACAGCCAACAAAGTGTGTTTTTTTGATACCGATGCGGTGGTAACAGCGTTTTTCAGCCACGTTTTTTTAGGTGAAGTGGCTGACAGGGTAGAAAGCTTTATTGACGCCGGAAAGTACGATCTGGTGATAGCGCTTAAACCCACTGTACCCTGGGTCGCTGACGGCATGCGCGAGTTGGGCGACCCGGCGACGCGTACACTCAGTTTTGACCAGCTGATGGCGCTTTATCAGCAGTATGGTTTCGACATCAATACTTTTGTCGTGATAGATGCGCCAGATTATTATCAGCGGCTGGAAAGTTGTATTAATAGCGTTGACCAGCTGTTGTGTCAGCGCTGAAAGAACGTCAATTTACATATTCTTAATCCTTAAGACTACTTTAAGTTTAGTGTTGCACACTGGTCGTAACGGTAAAACAGGAGTCCGTTATGACCAGTTTAATGCGCAGTGTCGAGTCATATTTAAGTAGCGGAGTCGCTTCCTGTGCTGAGGCATCGCTATTTGCTTATCAGCCATCAGAACAGGCTGCTACCCATGGCGTATTGCACCTCATTGAGCCGCAACATACAGCACGGCATACGCTGGAACAGTTTATCGCAGAAGGTTTTAGCAGACATTATCAGGCAAATGTACAGCACTTTATGCCTCATTTGCTTGGAGTATTGTTGTCTGAGCAGTGGCAAGCGGTACTCGGTATCCGGTTTGCAACTGAGGGGCCGCTGTTTACCGAACAATATCTAACACTTAATGCAGAGCAGGCGCTGCAACAGCAGCATATCGAGTGTCAGCGCGCTGACATCGCAGAAATCGGTCATTTGTATGCACAGAGCCGGTCAGCACTGATGCAGCTATTTGTATTGATGGTTCAGGCGTTACATCAGCTTGATGTAAAACAGCTACTATTTTCTGCGACCTCTGATCTTAAACGTCTATTACGCAGGCATGGTATTAGCTTACTGGAGTTGGCAAGTGCTAATCCAGAGTGCCTTGGTGATAAAGCAAAAGACTGGGGCAGTTACTATCAAAGTCAGCCAGATGTTTGTGTGCTGTCGGTTACTCAGGCTGCGCAGCGGATCCAGGCTGATCCTCGCTTGCAGCAACTTATTTTTCGGCACTGGCCACAACTGCATGCTCTGGTTGATACCTTGATGGAGGCCAAACTATGAAGTTTTCTGTAGCTGATGGCGCCCGGCTAATCGACGCTCAAACCGGTACTGAACTGGATCACAAAGCTATAAATAGCAAAATCGTCCAGTGGCAAACGTTGCTGTCTGGTTATGGTGGTAAGCGGGTTGTCCTGACAGCAGATAGCTCGATAAACTGGGTACTTATCGATCTGGCATGTTTAAGCGCCAACATTCTGCTGACACCATTACCGACTTATCTTAGCGAATCGCAAAAGGCAGCAGTGCTGCAAGCGTTACAACCTGATCTATGGTTAAGCGATTATGAAATTAACGATGCTGACAGCAGTTTGCTGGAGGAGTTTGATGGCATTTTGTTGTACCAGTGCGCTGTTAAGCAAAATGTTACCGTGCCTGCTGGTACCCAGAAAATAACGTTTACCTCTGGTTCAACAGGCTCGCCTAAAGGTGTGTGTCTGTCAGACCGCAGCCAGCTTGATGTCGCCTTGGCGTTAAAAGCCAGAGTAGAGCATATTTGCAATGGTTCCCCGCGTCATCTTTGCCTGCTCCCCCTGCCGACGCTACTTGAAAACATTGCTGGTGTATATGCCCCTTTACTGGCAGGCGGCGAAGTCATTGTTGCGTCGGATGCGCAGCGAGGTTTCGTCGGCAGCCGTCTGGCCCAGCCACAAGCTATGTTGTCACTGATCAGCAACGTTCAGCCTAAAAGCCTGATTGTGGTACCTGAACTACTGAAAATGTTGGTAGCCGCGGCCCTAAAGGGCTGGCCGGTACCTTCAAGCCTCGAGTTTGTTGCTGTAGGTGGAGCCTATGTCTCACCGCAGGTTCTGCAGCAGGCCTCTGCAATCGGGCTGCCGGTCTATCAGGGATATGGTTTAAGTGAGTGTGGTTCGGTCGTTGCGCTATCAGATGTCGTACCATCTGAAGCCGGTGACAGTGTTGGTTTGCCATTGGCTTGCCGCGATGTTCAGATAATTGATGGTGAATTGGTCGTCAATACGCCATTTCTTGGCTATCTAGGGGAACCGGACTCTGCGGCGGACTGTGTGTTTACAGGAGATTTAGCTCAGTGGACACCTCAGGGGGGGCTGTGCATTCTTGGCCGGCGCAAAAACCTGCTGATTAACAGTTTTGGTCGTAATATTTCTCCTGAGTGGGTCGAGTCTGCATTAACCGACAGCGGTGCTGTGCAGCAGGTTATAGTGTTAGGTGAAGCACAACCATACTGCAGTGCACTGTTATATGCCGCCGCAGCGGTAACAGATACTGAACTTGCCGCTGCAATTAAGCAGGTAAACGCTGCATTACCTGACTATGCCAGAATTGTGACCTATTATCGCTTGCCTACGCCATTTAGCACTGATCAGGGCACACTCACTGATAATGGCCGGCTACGGCGCAATGTAATTATGCAGCAATACAGCAATATCATTTCCAAACTTTATTCTAACCAGTCCGACGTAACAGGAGATAAGTATGAGCTTTTATCAATCTCTGCTTGAAGCAACCACTGAGGAGCGCGCGTATCTGCTAAGTGCGCCTATGATCCAACGCTGCTTCAGCGGAGATTTTACACTGGATCACTACGTCGCGTTTTTACAGCAGGCCTATCATCATGTTAAGCATACCGTGCCGCTATTGATGGCAGTGGGCGCCGAGCTACCTGAAAAAAAAGAATGGCTGCGTGAGGCTGTTGCTGAATATATTGAGGAAGAGCTGGGACACCAGGAGTGGATTCTTAATGACATAGCAGCCTGCGGCTTCGATAAAGAGCAGGTCAGGCGAAGCACTCCTGCATTTGAGACTGAGATGATGGTGGCCTATGCCTACGATGCTATTCGTCGGACCAGCCCACTTGCCTTTTTTGGAATGGTGCTGGTGCTGGAGGGGACGTCCATCAACCTGGCAGAACAGGCCGCCAAAGAAATCGCCACGAAGTTGGACTTACCACGAAAAGCATTTTCATATCTCAATTCACATGGTGCGCTGGATCAGGAACACATTAAATTTTATGAAAACCTGATGAATAAAATCACTGCTACAGAAGAACAAGCGGTGATAGTGCATGCGGCCAAAAGGTTCTATCGCTTATACGGTGATATTTTCCGCTCGCTGGAGCAACCGCATGGTATTAAGCAACTGGAGCAAGTTGCATGAATAGCCTACAGGGAAAGCGCGCACTGTTAACCGGCGCCAGTGGTGGTATCGGTAAGACTGTGCTGCAACTGTTGTTGGTATCCGGCGCCGAGGTTGTCGTGACAGGTCGCGACGAGGCGGTGCTCAGTCAGCTGATATCCGAAGCTCCGGGGCGTGTATATCCTTTTGCAACTGATCTTAATGACGAAAAAAATCGTCAGGCACTGTATGCATTCTGTTTGCAAGTCGGAGGGATAGACATTCTTATCAATAACGCCGGAATAAGTCAGTTTTCGGCTCATGCAGAGCAAGATTTTTCTGCATTAATTACGACCAATCTGTTATCTCCCATGCAGTTGACCCAGTTGTTTATGCCAATGCTTAAACAACGTGACGGTACAGTGATAAATATAGGCTCGACTTTTGGCAGCATTGGATACGCCGGCTTTA
>CEVB01028650.1_pt1 | contig 11833 bp, 19 predicted proteins | sample 531381 | NCBI WGS metagenome assembly CEVB01 (sample SAMEA2622763, study PRJEB7988) | marine metagenome | biome: marine biome (ENVO:00000447); feature: surface water layer (ENVO:00002042); material: "saline water (ENVO:00002010), including plankton (ENVO:xxxxxxxx)" | depth 5 m | reverse complement strand
CCAACGATTGTTATTACATTTTTATAGTGACTTCCTAGTATTTTATATAATTGATCAGAAAAGGCTTCTAAAAAATAATAAAACATATCTTTGTTTTGTATATATTCGCTTTGTGCTTGTCTAGCTGTTTTCGCAAAAAGTCTTTTTAGTTTTGCATTGAGATTTTTAGAAAGATTATTATAAAGTCTTACTTGCTCTCTATACTCTTTTCTTCTGCTTATTTTAATTCTGTCTGCCATAAAGCATATCCTTAGTTTCTTGAGCTAACTCTTGTTGAGTTCCCCATTTCTCTGTAAATGCTTTTGGGCTGTAATGATATGATTCGTTACTTGTTCTATGATGATATGGACATAAAGGTATTGAATCTAGGTAATGTGTTTTTTTACCAATTCCTGATCCATTTTTTATATGGTGAATTTCGGCTGGTGTATCTGGGTAGCCCATTTTGTTACAAATTATACAACCAAGTTCTGCAACAACAGCATAATGTAGTTTAATTTCTCTTTGTGTTGCCATTTATTTTCCCAATTCAAAATGTACTGCGTCAATAAAATTCATATCACGATTAAGAACAAATACATTTGTTTTCCAGCTTCCACCCCAGCGTATCGGTATTGCTGTTATCTCTACTATTTCTCCAACAACCTGTGCGACTGCCTCGTAATATTCAAGTTCCCAAGTAACCTTACCATTATTATAACATACAATATCTACTGCTCGACCTTGGCAATGTAATGATTTTGTGCCTACCTTACTGGCACCTTCTTTTAATAATTGTTCAGCTCTTTCTAAACTTCTCATGCCCTCAGTAATACCAAAATCAATCGGTGAAATCTTTATAGCTTCTGTCATTATCAGGCGTAAATCTGGGTGAACTTCTTGTAATTTTTCTGTACTTCTTGCGCCAAATTTAAACATAGAATTGCCTATTTTTTACTAGACATAGGGTGATCTTTTGGAAGTAAATCAAGGTCAAATTTGCCACTTCTAAATCTTCCAGAACGTACTGCAAACAGAAAAGCATTTACCCTTGCGTATGCCCATTGATCTTCGCTATTTACTGACGGACGTACGCTTTGAGGATTCGTTCTAAACGCCCCCACACCACGTTTAAAGACCTTACCTAGCATTCCAACAGTTACTCTTTTGCCTTTCTTATCGCCATATTTTTCGTTATGTTTATCAACCTTACCTTGCAATGCCTTTTCTACAGTCTTTGATAAACCAGCAACTTTTAACTCAAGATCATCGCCTTTGTCATCACGCTCTGCCATTATTTGATTGCGCTTTGTTTTTGACCAACTAAAACCAGCATCTCCGCCCCATAAAGCCCATGCAATTCTACCAGCGCTAGGGTACCCTTTCTCGCCTCTGTTGAATCCCTCTGCCTGTTTATCTACTTCATGCCGAGAAAAAAACGAGAACATACGCAGTACAGTTTCAGGCGACATATTCTCTTTTGCAATTATCTGGTTTGCCCTTGCTGTACCAACTTGTGTGCCCCCTCTGCCAAATTCTTTTCGCCATTCAAGCCCACGTTTTGCTTCTTCAATCATGCCATCAGTTGCTACAAGTTTTAAATCTTCTAAAGCTTTAATCCCAATTGTATTATGATATTCTTCATGGCTTCTGCATGGCATAAAAACTGTTTCGCCATCTTCTGTTTGGTGTGTATGACTGCCAACGCAACCTATTTCTTCTGCTCTATCTAGCGCTTCTTCTTCATTATCGAATACATCTTGGTCTAACATGACCTTTGTTTTTTTTGGTTTTTTCTTTTTCTTTGGTTTGTAGTATTTTTCCTCTGCATCATCGCCATATAAATCTTCCCATTCTTGCTCGTAATATTTTTCATTACCCTCGCTATCTACTGGCTTTGGTCTCTCTTGTTCTGGTGCTAGTTCTTCAACTTCGCCTAGGGGAAATAAATTACTTGGTACAAGTAGACTATCACCACCATCAATGGGTTCTAATCCAAGCCTTTCTCTTGCTTCGTTTCTTGTTAAAATACCTTGCTGAACACCAAGTGAGACATTTGCATAAATTTGTTTACGTTTTTCTGCCATGGCTGGTATTGAATCTATGTCGTATTTGATTGAGATATCACCATCATATAATGGTGCTAACCATTCATTAAGATCGCTTTGTATTCTATCTAGCAATGGTATTATGGTTTCTTCATATAAAGATAATCTTGCTTCAGCTACATTTGCGTATGTTTGATCAGCTATACCGACTAATTGAGCTGGAACACCAAAACAAAGTGCAATCTCTCTAGCCGACATATTCATCAATTCTAAAAAATCCATGTCTTTAGGATTTAATCCCATTTGCACATAATCAAAATCTCCCTCAAGTAACATTGGTCTACCAGAATTATTTGAGCCCCTAAACCTAAACTCAAGGTCATCTAATATTCTAGCTCTTTGATCATCAGTTAATGTTGCTGACATACCAGTTTCATCTTTCGGTTGAAATTTTAGCATCGCAGATGGGGTACAACCATTTTTTAGAAGTCCTACATTATGCAGTCCAGCAAGGTTATGTTGGTCAATATTATACGCACCAGCTACTATAGGCGATAAACCATAATAATCGTCTAGCGGATTCCAAAGCTTTACATGCTTTATTTGAGAAGATCCAGAAACAGCATCAACCTTGTACTCGTTGATTAATTTATTGTCTACCTTGTACCTATAAGCAAATGGTATCATTGAAGAATCAGCTCTTATTTCAATACGATCAGGTCTTAATAAATATAATTCTTTTGGTATACCAATTTCTTTATCTCTTAACATGTATGAGTTACCAGCTATCAATAAGTAACTTATCATGCTATGAAAATACTCAACGCCAGACTGCAGTGGATTTGGTCTATTTAATAAAGATACTAACTCATGGTTATCAAGTAAATTATCGCCACTAAAAACATCAATTTTTGTTGCACTAGCGTTGACAGCAATAAGATTTATACAGCGATAAGTAATTGAGTTTTCTTGGTAGCCATCTTTTGCAAATTCTCTGTATCTTCTAGTTGTTTTTGATTGATAAGCATTTATCTTATTAATCATAACTGTTGGTGCTTCTTTCTTCTCTATTTGCTCATTTTTCTTGGTAAACCTATCAAATAGTCCCATTCTTCCCTCAGCTTATTCTAAAAATTGCGTTTCCAGATGATTGTAAATGTGTTAAAGCCCATACGAGAGCATCTAACCTGTCTGGTGATTTTGTGGTATCTGGCGTATAACTGCACATTTGCTCTTCAAGTTCTTTGAAATATCCAACATGCTTTACTTTACCCTGTTCGTATAAAGCAGAGATTGGTTCTGCACGAAGTATCTTGCCTCGTGTTGCTCTTACTGATGTATATGGTACATTCACATCTTGCACTCGTAAAAGTTTTTCAATTAAATCTCCACCATTGTTGACCTCACAAACTATTCTATCTGCCTCAAACTTATAATACAACTCTATCGCCCTCTTAATCCATACATCAGGACTAAAAATACCTGATTTATCATCTAAAATATAAAAATGATTGTCTGTACCTCGTCCAGCTATGATTATGCCAGTTTCGTCCGAACTGCTTTTACTGGTAACAGCTGGATCAATTGCGACAACTATTCTTTGCATATCTGGCGTAACCTCTATTCTGTTTTGTTCAATATTACTTGAGTGAAATAAAGCACCTTCAATATCTTCTAAAATTTCAGCATATAGTTCTTGTCTGCCTAATCTTGTACCCTCGTATCTTTCTTTTAGCATTTTAATAGCTGATGGCGCTAGATTATCGACATTATCAAATGTACTTCCCTTTATTATTTTTGTATCAGAACGAACTGCCAATTCTTTAATTAATTCTGTTGGTCTAGGTGTTGTTGTAATAATACATTTTGGCGCATCACCAAGCCTTAATGCCATCATTAAATTATCAAATGTTTCACGATAGCGCCATGAAGCCAACTCATCACACCATACTCTGTGAAACTGCACACCACGCAAGCGATCAGGCTCAATGGCTGGGAATCCTATTATTTTACTGCCATTGTAAAATTCTATTTCATTTGCTGATTTGTTATATCCAGAATCATTTAGTAAACCCTTATCTAATATACCTAATAAGCCAGATTCACCAGCAAAACAAACTCTTTTCAGATCACCATATGTTGGTGCAATCACACCACAAATAACATTTGAATTTAGCAAACAATATTGAATTATATCGTAGGCACCAGTCAGAGTTTTACCCCAGCCTCGACCAGCCAAGAATAAACTTATATTATATTCATCTTGATCAACAACAATCTGATTCCTTCTGGCTTTTGTATACCAATCAGTGAGAAGTATTGTCGCTATCTTTTTCTGCGAGTTTAGCTCGTTGAATGTCGCTGATAAGTTTTGCAAACTTGTCGTCTTGCTCTGTACCATCTGTTACCTCAAATACTTGTTTTTCAGTCCAATTACATTGTGTTTTCAACCAAAAAATGCAAGCTGTAACTGCCTCTCGTCCTGTGCCTGTGGCGATACGAAAAAGATTTTCTGATATTTTTGCATTCGCTTGTGCCTTACCTTTTACAAGTTCTTCGCCATAATACTTATAAAGTGTTGGTTTAGATATATCTAAAATAGAACAAATCTGCTCATGCGGAATACCAAGACCTGATAATTGTATTATAAGTCTTGTATGTTCATCGCTTTTATTTACTATTTTTGGCATATATACCTTTTATAGAGTAAAAATAAGTTTAAGTCAATTTGTTAGCTTTTTTTATTAAGTTTTATTCCATACTCGTTGATTTCTTTTTTAAAATTATACTCTGGCTTACGAATCAACTTATTCTCTTGCTTAAATTTTCTATAATTAACCATGTGATGCCATCTGCCATATTTTAGTTTCAAAGCACTACAATCAGGGTGAACAGCCACAAGCATTTTTGATTTTGGCAAGGTACCTTCTTTTTCGTAAAACTCTTTTGTATTTCCACCTCTTACTGTTTGCGTATTAGATTTTTCTTGTAGAAATATATTAAATTGTACAGTACACCAACCAGCTTTTAACATGTCTAATGATAAAATTGTATCTTCGTTATATCTACCACGCCAACGAAAAGGCACATCATTTCTAATAAGATTGCAACTATAAATTCTGGTATTAATTGTAAATGGTCCATAGTCAGCACCAGCTTGATCTACTACAAAAAACATATAGTTTGGTCCAGACATAGCAATATTTGTATATCTAAGTACAAAATCTTCCATAACAACAAAACAAACACCAGATTTTATTTTAATTCTTGTATTTTTGTTAAATCGTCTGAATGACTTGATGTTATCGTCCATAACCCAATGATGAGTAAAGCCCTCGCTGATAGAATGTTCCCAAGCAAAATTTCTGGCTGCTCCTGGTCCCTTGCTTTTCGTATCACCATATTGGTCGCATGTGTTATATTCGTCTTGGTATTTTTTATCTAGCACCAGCAACTTTTTTTTATCTACATAGTTTGCATAATTTTTATATTCTTGTTTCTCTACAATAATTCGATAAGGTACTTTCATGTAGTCAAGATAATCTGCTGTTAGTCTTTTTTCGTATCGTCCCTTACTTGGAATATATATTGGAAATTTTGGTTTATCTTTCATTTTTACAGTAGACATTTGTTACCCATGCGCCTTTTGTTTCTGCTCTATAATCAACAGATGTAAATTTAGTTTTTAAATGGTTTATTATATCTTTATACTTTACTCTTGTTTTTATATCATCAAGGTGTGCATGATGAAATTCAAATATTAACTCTCTAAAATTATCAAAATTATTAATTGATTTTAATATTTCATATTCAGCGCCTTCGGTATCTATCTTCATTACTGTTGGGTTATATTTTTGTATTATTTTATTTATATTTATGCAATTTACCAAAGATTGCGTTCTGCCTTTCTTTGGAATTAAAGAATGAGCACCTTTATTTTTTTTTACATTAACCGAAAAAGAACGTATTGCTTCATCTGTACCTGTTACAGCATAATTAAATGGTTTTACATTATAACAATTATTAATGTGCAAATTTTTTACAGCCAATTCGAAATTTTCTTTGTCTGGCTCGTAAGAAATAATTAATTTACATTTATCTGAGGCATAAACACTAAATGCACCAATGTTTAAACCAATATCTAAACATACATCATTTTTTTTTAAATTTAATTTATTATATGCTCCAGATAATACTTCTCTAACCACAAAACTATCTGACGTTTCGTTTCTTACAATAAAATTTTTATCTTTGTACTTATATTTACTCTTTGTCATATTCCTTATCTTTCATTACCTTTTTTTCTAATGGTGGTATGTATAGATATTTTGTCTTTTCAGTTATTGGCTGGTCAATAAGTTTTGAGAATTTTTGTACCTGTTCTTCAGTATAGAAATGAACATATAATGTTCTATATGGTTTGTTATTGTCATGCTCAAATGTTGGCATCTCATTCCATTCTTCAAATGCTTCTGATGCTTTATATATATCGGTATTGCCATCAAAAGTTATAATCGCTTCAAGTTCGTTAGTTTCAAAACCAAGTTTTTGCAAGTCAAAATTCACATCTAGCAAATCTCCAAACTCTCTATGCAGTAAACCATAGTCCCAATTGCTACCTTCATTTAATTTATTATCAGCAATACGATATGCTTTTATTTTTTCTGGAGAAAGTGGTTGCTCTGTACCAACACCGACTTTCAAAACTGGTATATTTTTAATATTTAAAGATTTTGATGCCTCGTATCTACTATGACCAACAACAATAACATTGTTTTGATCTACAACAATGGGTTGTAAAAAGCCAAATTCTTTTATTGATCTTGCAACCTTGTCGATATTTTCTTTTATGCGTGGGTTATTTTCGTAAGGCTTTACAACATCAATTGGTATTTCTTTTACATTCATATTCTGCTCCCTAAAAAAGTTGTTTTTGTACTTTATTATCTGCATCTGGTTTAAATTTTATATCTACCAAACGATATGTACCTTTAAAATTAGATTGTATTGCATTTCCTGATGGTTTCAACTTTAATAAATCATCAAGGCAAACTGTCATAATTTTGCCATTATAATGTAAACTTAACCCACCATTTTTTATTGCTTTTTCTAGTTCATAATCTCTTATACTACAATATTTGCCTTGCCATAATTTTTTTACCACTTTTGCAAACATTTAATTTTCCCCATCTTCTTCAAGATTGATTTGTATTTGAGTACCATTTATAACAAATGGGTATTCTTTGTGTAAATCAAAGCATTCTGATCTACCTTTAATATTAACAAATACAAAAAATCTTTCTTTTGTAAGTTCTACAAGTCTTTGCAAATCATTTGTGCTAAGTTTATTAGCTATTTCTCTAATTTCTTCATCGTTCATTATCGCCTCTCATTGTATTATTTTATCTGTCATATTCGTACTCTTTATCAACAAACGTTTTTATTTGACCAACACGATTGCCATTGGCATCAAATAATTTACGCCTTATATTATCTTTTGCATTAACAAATTGTACTGCGTTTTGAACAATTCTAATTAATTCAACGTTCTCTGCATGATTAAACGCATCATTATCTGTACATATATTTATGTGTATCGTTATATCACTCATCTTTGTTACTCCATTGTAAAGGGTCAAATGACCTTGTTTTGTTATTCCATCTAAATTCTGCCTCGCCAATACTTCCATATAAATCTGCTTCTCGTACCTTTCTTACTTGAAAAAGAGTTTTTTCCTGATCAAAAATACGCTGAATTACAACAATTAAATCTGCTTTATTTGAAAAATGTGCACTTCCAGAAATTGAATACCCATCTACCCTATATGTGCCGTCTTGTTCTCTCGGTAATTTTGTTGGGTGTGCCACAAGCCAAGTAACGCATTGTGTTTCCCTGTTGAATCTTTTTATATCGGAGATAACATTACTAATATGTTCATCTTCTCGTAAATTTCCTTGTCTTACAGGGTTTATCTCGTTATATGGATCTATCACAAGACCATCAATATTGTATAAATCTTTTGCTTGTCTTGCGACATTTAAAAGCCATTTAATGTCTGGGCTTTCATTTGCCTTATCAATAAAAAAGAAGTGTTCGTTAATAAAAGCCAACGCTTTTCCTAGTTCTTCTTTTGTTATTCTGTCTTGCATTCCATAATCAAATGGTTTTTGCATGTATTTTTCACACAATCGCTTTATATTGTTTGCCATGCTGTGTTCTGGTGAGAATAAACAAAACTTCCAGTCGTGTATATTTGCCATTTGCATTATTATATCTGCCAAAAAAGAAGATTTGCCATGGTTTGGTACCCCAGTCCACACATGAAATGTTCCACGTGAAACTTTATACAGCTCTTGCAATTCTTTGTAACCAACATTTAAAGGTTGGCTAGTATTACCAGAATATAAATCTACAACCGATTCTCGTAAATCTTTAACTGTATATAGCCCATCAATTTTGCTCATTGTCTGCCCTTTTGCTAACCAAGTAAAAAGTTCTTGCTTTTTCTTGTCTTATTATCTAGATTATCTTGCCATCTCGCCTGATTCAACCATGTACTTGGGTGTAATATAAATTTCGTGTCTGTACCATCACAAGACTTGCTGTACGACTGCATAGCATCAAGTAGCTGATCTTCTTTTGCCTCGCCTTTCTTAATAATGTTATAATAAAGTTGTTTTGCTTTTTTCTTTCCAACCTTGCGTATACATTTTTCCCAAAATTTTTCAAATTGATCATCTATTAGTATATCTTGAGTATTGTGTGTACTATCTTTACATGGTATGTAACTATTTTTTACAAAGGTATCAGTATTAAGTTTGTAGGTGTTGTAACCGAACATACCATTTTTGGTTTTCTTTATTGATAAATAACCTCGTTTTTCTAATTCTTTAATATGTCTATTTACAGAAACTCTTGTACATTGACATAATTTCGCCAGATGTTCTTGGCTGGGGTACGATTCTCCCTTTTCATCTGCATAATTCGCAACCATCAATAATACAAGCTTTGATACTGGGCTATTGGTATCTTGCTTAACAGCCCATGCCATAGCTTGAAAACTCAATTACGCACTCCATAAAAATCATTTGGCGATACCTCACCTTTCGTTATTTCATGTATTTTAATAACCGCTTCTTTATTTGGTATTACACCATTATATTTCCACTTTGTTACTGTAGCTGGACTTACATCAATACTACGTGCAAATCTAGCAACAGATGTATTGGTTTTTCTTAAATATTCATCAAATGTCATATATTTACTCCTATCTGTAAAACTAAGTTTTCTTTCATTATGCCATATTAATACAATATATATTGATTGTATAGATATATCTTGATTATATATACCATTTTGATATTATACACTAATGAAAAACGTAAAAAATATAAAAATTGCCAAGGATCTTATCGACTTTTATATCGGACAGGGCATAGTTGATAATATTGCACTTGGTAATTTTTTAAAAAGACACAAGAAAATTGTTGGCTTAAAACCAAAAGAGATTCAATTATTGGTTAATAAAGCTATCGACGATTACCTTTGTGGCTATTAATAACTTAACTAACAGGAGCATAAAATGAGCAAAAGCAACATACCTGATCTTGATGAAATGATGCAAAATGAAAAGAACGACGACTTTAATACTTTACATTTGCGTGATTTTCAAAAAGCAAGACTAGAAATTCAAGCCATAGATATTCCGCAAAATGGCTGGCATAAATATAATAAATATCATTATACGTTATTAGAAGATATGATTAGATATGTGGAGCCGATCTTGTTGAAAAATAATTTGGTTTCTAATTTTACAGAGATAGACATTGAAGAAGGAAACAAACAGGTCAAAATTCAATATAGAATGAGGATAACGCATTCAATAAATAGACAGTTTTTTGAATCTAAAATTACTGGATATGCTGATCGTGAGATTCAAAAAATAGGAACTTTGATGACATATGCTAGAAGATATTTATACGAAAGTATATTACTTATACGAGGTGAGCCTGATCTTGATGGAGATGGCTCATTAATTGCAGGAGAAAAATCAGTTGATTTAAACAAAGTACCTGCATAGGTATTTAATAATATTATAGACAAAAAATTTAACATACACAAATTGAGGATAAAATTATGAGTAACGAAGAATATACATATGACCCAATAGACGATGCTGAAAATTATGCAGAAGAATTAAAGCGTGAACAAGAAGAATTAACTTGTCCATCAAAGTTAATTGATGTACCAATAGCAAGAAAAAACATAACTGCTTTTCTAACAAGTGCAATTGATGTATCACGAACATTAGATTTTTTAGTAGATTATGTTGATCTATCGCATAAAAAAAATGATAAACAGCATCAGGAAATTGTTGACGAAATACTGACAGAAAGTTTAAAGAGGAAAAAAAATGGACAACGAAAATAAAAGTATTTTTACACCAAAAGGTTTTGAAATATTTAATTTAAAAGGCAGACTTTTTAAAAACGAAAGTAATAACCCAAATGCACCAGCATACAAAGGTTTGGTCAACATAGAGGGAATTGGTTACGATCTTGCATTATGGCAAGATGAAAAAAAAGGCTGGTTAAATTTGACATTTCAACAACACGACATAGAAGGAAACAGGCAACAGTATCAGTACGATGGCGACAAAAACGTTGATAAACTTGAAGAATCTGTAGTAGAAAATAAAGAAAAAGACGAATTTAATGACGACATTCCTTTTTAAATATGATTAACTATTAAGATGTTTCCTGAAAGTCCTAGTTACTAATGGCTAGGCAGTTTAAGTTCCCTCACTAGCAATAGTGGGGGTTTCTTTTAAAAGGAAAAATAATATGGGAAAACTAAAGCATTTAAACCAAGAGTTCTACAAAGACAATGTACCATATAATCCAGATAAAGATAGCGAATATGGGATTGTACCATTTCCAATGAAAGCAAATTATATTGATGACGTTCTAAAAGAAGTTATAAAATATGGCGTTGAGGTAAAAGCAAAAACACAAGATAAAAAGCTAGATCACTTACGAAATGTTGAATGTTGGCGACTTAATCAAAAATCAAGTTTTACAGCAGAAATTATAAATAATGCTTTAGTAGAAATTAATAAAATTTTCAACTATAAGTTATCTGGATTACAAGACCTACAATATCTTGAATATCACGAGGGATCAAAATACGATTGGCATAGTGATGTTGGCGGAGCAATTAGTTCAATGCGAAAAATATCAATATCTTGGACTTTGAATATGGGATATATTGGTGGCGATTTACAATTTTTTGGCGATGGGGGTGAAATAATTACCATAAATCCAGAGCCAACAAAACTTGTAGCATTTACAAGCTTCTTAAATCATAGAGTTACACCAGTAAAAAGTGGCATAAGAAAATGTATTGTCGCATGGGTATTCGGCGAATCATGGCGATAATTTTATCTTGTAACAATAAAGCAAAAGAAGATAAGCATTAAAAATAATAAATTTAGCTGATCCAAGGTCTATCTCTACTTATGTTAAAATCTTTGCCTAATAGCTTATTACAGCTACATAGTAAATACCATACTGCTAAATCATATTTCGCCATTCTTGTCTTGCAAAAATCAAATGATAAATTTTCATCTTCATAGCTTTTCTTTGTTCTGCGATACTTTCTTAAAACTAAAGTTTCACATTCGCCATCTAAAGTTATTAAATTAACTTCAGAAACTTTTTTAGATCCTTTTTCAACAAGGTCAGTATGAAATTTAATATCAAAACCTAATTCTTTAACATACATACATTCGTCAATTAGATCCTCG
>CEVB01007621.1_pt1 | contig 11836 bp, 8 predicted proteins | sample 531381 | NCBI WGS metagenome assembly CEVB01 (sample SAMEA2622763, study PRJEB7988) | marine metagenome | biome: marine biome (ENVO:00000447); feature: surface water layer (ENVO:00002042); material: "saline water (ENVO:00002010), including plankton (ENVO:xxxxxxxx)" | depth 5 m | reverse complement strand
GCCGCCGGTTTAGATCTGAGTTACCTGTTACGTTGGCATGCTTTGTTTACAGCACATAACGCGGTATTTTTCAGCTCGCCCTCTTTTATGGATAAGCTGGCCGGCACCGACAAACTGCGTTTGCAAATTGAACAAGGCCTGAGTGAGGCGAGTATCCGTGCCGGCTGGCAAACTGAGTTGCAACAATTTAAACGTCAGCGCCAACCTTATCTGCTCTATCCCTAAAGCTGATATCAGCCGTTATCTGACATAACGGCTGATAATGCGCTCAGTTTCGCCGCTTTGCTGTTGCTGTTTAATAAAGTTATTTAACTGTGGCAACAGCGCCTGCCAGCGTGGATGAAGCGCTATGGTTAACGCGGCTTTCCCCACATACATACCCGACCGGTACAAACTGCGATCTGAAAAGTTATGCTGTACCAGCCAACGGGCGATTAAGTCGTTCATGTACACCAGATCGCAGCGGTTATTGAACACCATCCGCAGCTGAGCTTCCTGGCTAGATGAGTCTATCCGCAGCAGGGTATCGCTGTTAAACAAGGGCTCAAGCTGCGGGTAAACATAGTATTCACGAGTACATATCTTTGTACCCTGCAATTTATCTGTCTGCAGTGGCAACTGCTGCTTTGAGCTGGCAAACAGATAGTCGTTGTACGGGATAATGCCATCAGAAAACAGTAGCTTGTCCGGGTGCTTAGCCCAGGCCGGATTTAGCATCATGGCATCTACATCGCCTTTGTACAGCCTCTGCTCAGCGCCGGAGCGGTTATCCAGCACATATTCCGTTTTTATTTGCAATTGCTCAAATAGTGGTGCCAGCAAATCAGGAATAATACCTATAACCTGGTTCTGCGGCGGCTCAGTATAAATATAGGGTGGGAAATGCGGGTAATACACAACAAAACGCAGCACCGACACTGAAGTTGCTGCTGTTGGCTCAGCAGGCCTGGGGTCAATCTCTAGTATGCCGGCGTCAGACATGGCCGGGCCAGCCAGTGCTGACGCGGCCAATAACAGTACAGCGGCCAGATAAGGTTTCATCTACAACATCCTGTTGTTATCTGGTCACAGTCTGGCAGAATGTTAACAAAATACCAGTCTGACCATCCATCTTTTTGCCTGAACCAGACAAGCCTGATTATGGCAGGTCAAATATCAGCGCTTTGCTGTCGGCGGTAGCCGTTAATTGCAATGCCGTCTGCTCACTGATTTTAATACCATCACCCGGTTGCAACGTATAGCCTGATACTTCAAGCTCACCCGTTATAAGATGAATATATACTTTGCGCCCGGCAGCCAGCGCCAACTGCTGCTGACCTGCTTGTGCCAGTATCAACTGATATAAAAATGCATTCTGCCGCACCGTCAGGCTGCCATCCCGGCCATCCGGCGACAGGATCAGCGTTAAGCCTTCGTCCTGACCAAAGTCTTTTTGCTGATACCCCGGCTCGCCACCGAATTGATTCGGCTGGATCCAGATTTGCAAAAACTTCAGATCTTCTGCGTTACTGGCATTAAACTCGCTGTGGTAGATGCCCCGGCCAGCACTCATCAGCTGGAACTCACCTGCCGGCAGTACTTCGGTATTACCTGCCGAGTCTTTATGGGCAATTTTACCTGTCAGTACCAGGCTTAAAATTTCCATGTCTTTGTGACCATGGGTGTCAAAGCCCGCACCTGGCGCCACTTTATCGTCGTTGATCACTCTGAGTGCTGAAAAGCCCATTTGCGCCGGATCATAATAACTGGCAAACGAAAACGTATGCTGACTCTGTAACCAACCGAAATCTGCCTTGCCGCGATCAGCTGCATATCTCATCTCAAACATTTTGTTATCTCCTCAAATAAGTTCACATTACCTAAGCAGAGTAGTCGCTGAGCTGTAGCAGAAAAAGCGGAATAATTTGCGCTTCATGTTCAAATAATTTGAACCCAGGCCAAAGCGCTGAACCTAAGCTACACTGAACAGTCGTTACAGCAAACCAGGGAGTAAACAATGAGTATTAATGTGCTGGCTATTTGTGGCAGCTTAAGAGCCAAATCCACCAACCGCGGTTTAGTGCGCTACGCTCAGGCGCATGCGCCAGAAGGTATGAAAATTCATATCGCAGATTTAATGGAAGTCCCCTTTTACAACTCTGATCTGGCAGAAAAGCCAGCCGCCGTCAAACAGTTGCTGCAACAGATGGGCGAAGCTGATGCGCTGATACTGGCCTGTCCGGAATACAACTATTCGCTGGCACCGGCGCTGAAAAATGCGCTGGACTGGGCATCGCGCGAACCGGATAACCACCTGCTGAGCGGTAAACCCGTGGCCATTATGGGCGCCGGCGGCGGCATGGGTACCAGCCGGTCACAGTACCACCTGCGTCAGGTATGCGTATTCTTAAACCTGCACCCGTTAAACCAGCCGGAAGTGTTCTCAAATGCCTTTGCCGGCAGTTTTGATACTGATGGCAACCTGATAGACGAGAAAATACAAGGCCTGGTGCGTAAACAGCTGGATGCATTGTTAAGCTGGCAGCAGCAACTCAGCCGTTAAGTCAGCATACTGCAGCCCTGCCTTCGTAAAACTGATGTAAGGGCTGCTTAAAGGTTTAATGCTTTGTGTCCGTTAACTTGATAAAAACCGGATTGCTATAGAACCATAAGTCATGCCAGGGATTCTCACCTTTGGCATCAGCTTCCGGTTCATGTTCATCTTTGTTATTGGTGCCGCGCAAGCGCAAATAACCACTGTGGTTAACTTTACCCAGCGCCAGCGTAAACTCGCTATAGCCGCGTTTAGTTTGCCAATCGCTGGCGTAAAAACGTTTTGTTACTTTGGTATTTGGCGCTTCATCGCTATTACGATTTTGCACCGGGCCACTCACTACACCTTGTATGACATCTACCCGCTGTACCTGCGGCTGAAAACCACCACCGTTTTTACCGTCCGGGGCGCGAAAACGTACCCGCAGCACTAACTCATCTTCAGCCGACACAAGCAAAGTTTCACCTAAGGTGGCCTTTCTACCGGTATTTTTTACCAGCACGTCAACATAGAGAGTATCAATTAAATCGCCGGTGCTGACAAATACATTGCCCGCTTTTAGTGCAGCAAAAATACTCTGATAGTCTTTTTCAGCATACACATAGGTTTTGGCGTACTGTCCCGGCCAGAAATCGGCCCAGCCGTCGGTGTAATGCCCATGGCTGTCAGACACACCGGTGACCCACCAGTGGCGACCTTCACTAAGCAGGCTATCCCAGACACCGCCTAAGCGTGCCGTCATTTGGTCGTAGCCCCCCATAGTCGGATAGTGCGGGTATTCGGCGCGAATAGCACTGGCATCGGTACTGCCATCCGGGTTTAATGTGGCAGCCTGATGGCCTTCAGCGCCGGTCATGCCAATTACCACATCCGGCGCAGTATCCTGCCAGTCGCGTAATTGTTGTGGGGTAATTTTATGATACTGACGAAAACCGGTAGCTAAACGCGAAGGGTGATTTGCCAGTAGCAAGGGTTTATCCGGTAGCGCATCCATAGCTTTAAGCGCCAACAGCATAAATGCATCTTCAGCCTTTTCCGGTCCCGGCGGTACGCCCTGACGGCCGTTATAACGGCTTTCTATCTGGTACAGCTGCTGCGCTTCGGTGGCACTGTACGGCATAATAAAACTGGCATGCCGGCCACCGGGACTGTCGCCCGGCACATCAAATTCCATGCCGTAAAATTGCAAAATATCCGGCAGCGCTTTACGCGATGCCAGCAGCTCCGGGTAAGCCTGCTCCAGCGCCAATTTGGCGCGGTTTGGTCCACCGTGGTCTGTTATTACCATCCAGCTCAAGCCATAGTGCGCCGCCATTTGGGCATTCAATGGAATAGAATATTTGGCATCTCCACCAATCACCGCCGCAGGAGGAAACACCGAAGTATCCCACTTTACGCTGTAGTGGCTGTGCACATGGTGATCGCCTGCCAACCAACGCTTAGCGTGATCCGGTTTTTTTGCCTGTGGCACCTGCTGACAAGACGCCAACGCCAATAGCAACAGGCAAAATAAACCGTTGTACTTATTAAAAAAACTATAACACTTCACTCAAACCGCCTTTCTGTTGATATTACCTGCTGCAAAAACAGCCCCGGCGCAACTGACCGGGGCTGTGCGCTTAGCACTGCGTAGCTTTAAAACTGAACTGTTTTAGAACTGCACTGTTACACCAGCCATATAAGTACGGCCACTGTAAGTGGTGTTGTACGCTCTGTTGCTGGAGTCGCTGTACAACTCATCACGGACGTTGGTCAGGTTTATTGCTTCAAGGTTGAGTTTTATGTTGTCAGTTAAGCGATAAAAGGCAGAGAAATCGACATTAGTCGTGGCATGGTAGCCGCGCTCATCATCGTCAATAGAGCCACTTTCTACCCCAGTGATATAGTCACTGCGATAAGCCGCAGCAATACGGGCGCCCCATTGTTCAGTTTCGTAGTATACCGTCAGGTTGTAGCTTTGTTTTGACAGCCCCGGGAAAGCTTTGAACTGATCTTCTCCTGAATTCTCTACATTACGATACAACGTTTTGGCATCAGCCCAGGTGTAGTTTGCTATAACGCCCAGGTTATTAAATGGCGCCGGCAAAAAGTCCAGATCTCGCTGCACGGCCAGTTCAAAACCTTTGATCGTTGAGGAATCTGAGTTTTGCGGTGAAGACACATTAAAAATATCGTCTACCGTTTTACCCACAGGCAACAACGCAGCCGGTAAGCCCAACTCGCTGTATACGAGTTGCTGGGTTTCAGTAACGATAAAGTTGTCGATATCTTTATAAAATAACGCTACTGACGCCAGGCCAACATCTTCAAAGTACCACTCCAGTGCAGTATCAAAGTTGGTTGATTCAAAAGGCTGCAGGTTCGGGTTACCAACAGAAATCTGGCCGATATCATTTTCACCCAGCGATGTCTGACTGACATTGGCTGAAAATGCCATGGCGCCCAGCGACGGCCGCGTCATATTTTTGCTGATACCAGTGCGCCAAATTACATCATCGATAAACTCATAGGCAATGTTCAGGCTGGGCAAATAATCTGAGTAATCGCGTACCAATTGTGTTGGCACACCTTTGGATAAACCTGCAGAGGTGATCTCGGTGTTAAAATAACGCACGCCTAAATTTAACCGAAGCGGTGCACCGGCCATATCGTACTCAGTGTCGTACACTACGTAGGCAGCGTTGGTTTCTTCGGTTAAATCATACGCCGAGCTCTCTACCGTGTACTCGTCAGTTAAAGCAAAATCCGTCAGGCCATAAAAAGCCTGCAACGCCGCCATATCACCCTGCAACCAGCTTCTGTCCGGGTGGCCACTAAACAGCTGTGCTTGCTCGGCTGTCAGTGTTAACACACCCTGATTCTGTGGCGTGTCGGGGTTAGTCGGAAAGTTTTGCGCGACGCGTTCAAAACCGGTGTTGCTGAACTTCTTATAGTTGGCACCAAATTTCAAACTGGAACTGTCTGTCAGGTAGTAATCAAAATCCAGCCTGGCGTTATCAAAGTCGGAGTAGATAAAATTCGACTGAAAATACAGATCTTTCACTGTATAGCCTTCCACCGCAGTAACATCAAAATCCGGTGAATAGCTGTGGCCGTAAAACGCATCCTGAGTAAAGTCAGTAATAATATTGACCTTTTTCTTCGCTTCAATATTCAGCTTATTTACCCGTGGTTGCTCATAATCTGATGAGCTATGTCCGACCATAGCGCGCATTTTCAGCGCATCGCTCAGCGTCCAGTCGGCTGTCAGGCTAATTTGGTTAAACACCGATTCGTTATAGTCCTGACGGTTTTCATTACGCCAGGTGGCATTTTTATAATCGGCGTATATGACTTCTTTATCACCGTTATTTTCACGCCAGACTAATTCATTCACCACAGAGTTATCTTTTACCGCGTGATGGTGCTCAGACAGCGTATTTTCCAGCTTGCCATGCATCAGGTCCAGCACCAGACTAAAATCCTGACTCGGTTTATATTGCAGCGCCGCAGTAACACCAAGCCGCTTTTGCTGATTTTCCCACATTGAATAGCGATGGCCGCGTGGGAACCATAATTCGCCGGAATCCAGCTCAGCCTGTAACTCTGTATTACTGGCATCGGCGGCCTTTTTGCCGCCTTCACGCCGCCAGCGGGTAGTGTTGGTGCCATATTCCATGGTTTCTCTGTCGCTGTAGGCAACCGATACCAGCGCACCAAAGTCAGACCAGGTGTTTGATAACAACGCCGCAATCCGCGGATCAGTGCTGTCGGTGTTACTGTTGGTACCCAGCTGGGCAGATACAGCAGCCTGAGCACTGTCATAGTCAAACGGTTTGGCTGTACGTAAGTTTACGGTACCGGCAATACCGCCTTCTTCCTGATCGGCCGAGTAAGACTTTTTCACATCAATCTGGTTAAACAGCTCAGAGGCAAAAATATTAAAATCAAAAGCCCGGCTACGTGACACCCCGCCACGCGCATCCATCGGTGAAGACGATGTTCCCAGTGCTTCCATACCATTTACCTGCACCCGGGTAAAATCCGGGCCTAAGCCCCGCAAGGAAATCTGCCGGCCTTCGCCGCCTTCACGGGTAATGGTGACACCCGGCACGCGTTGCAGTGAGTCGGCCAGGTTTAAATCCGGAAAGTCGGCAATGTCTTCAGCCACTATTGAATCCTGCGCTATCATCGCTTCGCGTTTTAAGTCTTTTGCTTTGATAATGGCGCTGCGAAAGCCTTTTACTTCAATCACTTCCGTTTCTGTTGCTACTTCCGCCGGGGCAGATTGGGCCTGCAGGGGGGCGCTGCATAAAGCCGGAATTGCAGCCAGTACAGCCAACGCCAGATGGCTCTTGCAAAGATTCGTCTTCATAATGTGTCCGTTAATCCTGATTAGTTAAGCTAATTGGTGAAGTAAATCTGCCGGCGCAATTGCACAGCAGTCCCCCTAAAGAGCAACAACCCGTGATTTTCGGACAAAAGAAATTATTAAGATTTATTGACAGTACTGTGACAGCCAAGGCTTTTGGTTTTCATGACTAAATATGAAGTGTCTTATCAGAACTCCGCCGTAAAACCGAGGATGTAAGTGCGGCCGCTATAGGTGCTGTTATAGGCTCTGTCGCTGGAATCGCTGTACAACTCTTCACGCAGATTGGTCAGATTAAGCGCTTCGATATTGAGCTTTATATAGTCGTTTATCCGGTAAAACGCTGAGAAATCGATGTTAGTGCTACCGTGATAACCGCGCTCGTCATCATCGATAGAGCCACTTTCTACCGCACTGATATAACGGCTACGATAAGCAGTGCTTAACCGTGCGCCCCAGCGTGGGGTGTCGTAGTAAAGTGCCAGGTTGTAGCTGTGTCTGGACAAGCCGGTAAAGGCTTTAACCTGGTTTTCACCCGAGTTTTGCACATTGTGATACAGCGTCTTACCATCAGCCCAGGTGTAATTTGCGTTTATACCAAACTGATTAAACGGCGCTGGCAGAAAATCTAGCTTACGCTGCAGCGCCAGCTCAATACCTTTAATTGATGAAGGACCGCCGTTTTGTGGCGAGGATAAATTAAACACATCATCCACCGTTTTGCCCTCTGGCAACAGCGCAGCAGGCAAACCCAGTTCACTAAACACCACTGGTCTGGTGGTTGTGGCAATAAAGTGGTTAATATCTTTATAAAACAAAGCAGTAGAAAACACCCCTCCATCAGCAAAATACCATTCCAACGCAGTATCAAGGTTGTTAGCGCTAAACGGTTTAAGCTGCGGGTTACCGGTGTTGATTTGGCCGATATCGCTTTCCCCAAGCGAGGTTTGGGTAACATTGGTAAACAGCGCTATATCACTGAGCGAAGGTCGGGTAATATTTTTGCTCATATCTAAACGCCACAGCACATCATCGGCAATGTCGTAAGATAAACCCAGCGCGGGCAGGTAGCCGTCGTAACGGCGATTTCCCCCCCCAGCCAGGATACCGGCTCCGCTCTGTGACGGCGCAGTACTGCTAAGGCCGGTATTAAAATAACGCAAACCAAGACTGGCACGCAGTGGTGCACCGGCTAACGTTAGTTTTTGCTCATACTGCAGATAACCGGCTTGTGTCTGCTCGGTCAACCGATATACCGAACTGGCAATAGTATCGGCATCGGCTAACGTAAAACCGGTCAGGCCATAAAATGCTTGCAACGCAGCAATATCGCCCTGCAACCAACTTTGGTCGGGGTGGCCGCTATACAGCTGAACCTGTTCCGCGTTCAGGCTTACCACGCCCTGGTTTAGTGGCGTAGTACTACCATGAGGAAAACCGCTGGCCTCTTGCTGATAGCCAGAGTTACTAAACGTTTTAGCATGTAAACCAAAGCTGAGACTGCTGCTGTCGCTAAGCTGCCAGGTGGCATCCAGCCTGGCGTTGTTAAAGTCGGAATAGGCAAAATTAGACTGAAAAAACAGATCCCTTACGGTATAACCAGGTAAGGCCGTTACATCAAAATTGCTGGAATAACTCTGGCCGTAAAAGGCATCCTGAGTGAAGTCGGTCACAATATCGGCTTGTTGCTTTGCCTCAATATTCAATTTGCTCAGCAGTGGCTGGCGGTAGTCGGATGAACTATGGCCCAACATAGCGTGCAGCTGCAAAGAGTCGCTAACTGTCCAATCTGCACTGAGGCTGATTTGATTAAATAATGATTCGTTATAGTCCTGGCGGTTTTCATTGCGCCAGCTGGCATTTTTATAGCTGGCATAAAGCACTTCTTTATCGCCATTGCTGTCACGCCAAATCAGCTCCTGCACCAGATTATTATCTTTTACTGCATGATGATGTTCAGACAGCTGATTTTGCAGCTTGCCGTGCATCAGTTCCAACACCATATTTAACGTAGGCTCTGGCTGGTATTGCAAGGCTGCGGATACACCTAAGCGCTTTTGCTGATTTTCCCAAACCGACAAGCGCTGGCCACGTGGAAACCATAACTCGCCGGAATCCAGGAGGCTTTGCAAATGGCTATTGGCAGGGTCAGCAGCCTGTTTAGCGCTTTCTCGCCGCCAGCGTGTGGTGTTACTGCCATATTCGTTAGTGCCGCGGCGACTGTAGGTAACCGAAATCAAAGCACCAAGTTCAGACCAACGCTTTGACAACAGTGCGGAAAAGCGTGGATCGGCGCTGTTAAAATGGCGGTTAGCGTTACTATTGCCGCTAAGCTCGGCAGAAATACTGGCTTTGTCGGTTAGATAATCAAAGGGCTTGGCGGTACGTAAATTTACTGTGCCGGCTATGCCACCCTCTTCCTGTTCGGCAGAGTAAGACTTTTTTACATCAATCTGGTTAAAAAGCTCAGCAGCAAAAATGTTGAAATCAAAAGCACGACTGCGCGATAACGCGCCGCGTGCATCCATCGGTGATGATGTGGTACCGAGCGTTTCCATACCGTTTATCTGTACCCGGGTAAAATCGGCAGCTAACCCCCGCAGCGAGATCTGCCGCCCTTCGCCCCACTCGCGGGTAATACTAATACCGGGCACCCGTGATATCGCATTGGCGACATTCAGCGCCGGAAAGTCGGTAATATCTTCTGCCACCAGCGAATCTTGTGCAATCAGCGACTGGCGCTTCAATGCGGTAGCATCTGGCAACTGCGCAGTGGCGCTGCTATGCCGGTACAGGCCACCATTTGCCCGTACTGCTATAACCTCCATTGCTGGCACACTGGCCAAAGACGGTGCGACCGGTATTACGGCTGCCGTTACAGACTGCTCAGCTACCGGCTTAGCTTTAATTAGCCAGCCTGAGACGCGGGGTATAGCTTCTAACGGCTGCTCTGCCAGTAATTTCTGCAGTACTTCATCGGCGGTAAAATCACCCACCACCGCGGGGGCATTGAGCCCCTGCAGATTTGCCGGGGCAAACAGTAAGGGTTTATTTACCTGACGGGCGAATTGCAATAAAGCCCCTGCTAACGGCTGTGCGGGTATCTCATATCTCTGACGTTCAGCCAGGTGATGCTGCGCGGACCATAGCGCTGGGCTAAACAACAGTAACAGCACAAAATAAAACAGCGGCTGCACCGGCAGAACCCAGGCCATACTATTACTGTGACGAGGGTGATATCCGGCTTAGCCGGATACCGGTACTGTGTTGCTGCAACGTCAGGCCATAGGCCTCAGTGAGTGCCTGCAACGTCTGATCCGTATTAGCCAGCTCAAAACGGCCAGCCACTCTTAAATCTGCGACTTCTGCACTGGCACTCAATGGCACCGGTGCAGAGCGGTTTAACCGGTGCAATAAATAGGCTAAGGACTCATTTTCAATCTCAATCCAGCCCGAGCGCCAGTCAACCAATTGCTGCAAATCGACTTTCTCTACCGCTGACATTTTATGTTGCCTGATGCGCACACGCTCTCCGGCTTTAAGCAGCTGCCGCGGACTGGTTGCCGTTGCCTGCACCTGCACCGCTCCCTCGTACACAGTGACATCAATGTTGTCCGGGTCCCGGTCGATGTTGAACTCCGTCCCCACGGCAACTACAGTCGCCTGATCAAGACGCACTTCAAATGGCCTGTTTTTATCTTTAGCTACGGCAAAGTAGGCTGCGCCCACCCCCTGCACAACCTGACGTTTATCGTCGGTAAAAAACACCGTTAGCTGACTGGCCGCTGCCATATCAACGACTGAGCCGTCACCCAGCGTCTGATGCATAGTACTGGACCGTGCTGTTTTTAGCTCGTAGGGGGCTTCGGTACCTAAGAAACTGCTTTGTCCCAGATATAACATCACTCCCAGCGCAGCAGTGCATGCAAGGACAGTTAATGACCTGACAGGGCCGGCGAAACACCAGCGCGATAGCGAAAGCTGCCAGCGCTTTAACAGATGCGGCTTGTATGCGGTTAACGCTTTCGCCAGTTCAGGACTTTGCCAGGTTTGTACCATCGACAACAATATTGCCTGATGTCTTGGGTCTGCATCCAGCCAATGGCTGAACCGCCTTTTACTCAGGCTGTCCAACTCACCGGCAGCAAGCTTTTCCAGCCAGGCCGCTGCCTGTAAATACAAATCCTGTTCTGTTTGTTCTGCTGTATTCAATATACTGTTTTCACTCAACCGGTTTTATTACAGCAGCGCGGATGTCATACAACGCGCTGCTGGTCAATTTGACGTTGAATATCAGCCAGAGCACGGCTGACATGTTTAGACACCGCTTCTTCACTGATCTGCAGTAAGGTAGCAATATGGCTGCGGCTTTTGCCTTCTACTCGGTACAACACAAACACCCGGCGCCGCAACGCAGGCATAGCCGCCAGCGTCTGCCCGAACAGCTCAACAGTTTGCTGCATACTGGCCATCTCTTCCGGGTTGGCACTCTGACAGACAAGCTCATCTGGTTGTTCAGCGGGATGATTTCTTATTCGCATAAGTAAATGCCTGGCGACAGTAAAAGCATAGGCCAGTGGGTTAAGGATCGGCTTTTGCCTGGTTTGCTCCAGCACCCGGGTCACCGCTTCCTGGAAAATATCCGCAGCATCGGCACTATTGGCGTTTTTCTGCAGATAACGTAACAGTGGCTCCGTATTTTCTAAGACGGTTGCCTGTGGTACCGGCTTCTCACGTATTGACATGCCAACTCAGTGCTTATGCTCGTAACAGAAGCATAAGGCATTGATATGACAGTTAGTTGACAAAGCAAGCTGCGTAAGCTGGCAAGCTGCTGGCTTATCAGCAACGTAGTTCGTTACAACTCAGGTTGGTCACTGTTATCTGCCGTGTCAGAATTTGAAGGCGCGACAGCCACACACTGCCAACCCCAGCCACGTTGTTTTTCGGCA
>CEVB01033830.1_pt1 | contig 11844 bp, 9 predicted proteins | sample 531381 | NCBI WGS metagenome assembly CEVB01 (sample SAMEA2622763, study PRJEB7988) | marine metagenome | biome: marine biome (ENVO:00000447); feature: surface water layer (ENVO:00002042); material: "saline water (ENVO:00002010), including plankton (ENVO:xxxxxxxx)" | depth 5 m | reverse complement strand
AAGAGAAGCTTAAACGGCAATACTTTAATTATTAATTTTTAAAATAAATAGAAATGGCTTTGAAATTTGATTTTAATAGATTAAGAACTGCTATCGGTTCTTTCTATAAAGCAAAAGACACTGTTGGCGCTGATGTAGTACATTTACCTGCGTTAAGAAGTGTAAAAAAGGTAATTACTTTAGGAGATGCTAATGCAACTATCTTAGATGATGACAGTAATTCATTATATGCTTTAACTGCTGCTACAACTAGCGCTCGTACTTATACGTTACCAGCAGCAGCAGCTGGATTATGTTTTGAGTTTTTAGTAACTGTTGCTTCTGATGCAGAAGCTTGTATTTTTGAAGTTCCTTCTGGAGCTTTATTAGGCGGTGTATTAGCACAAAATAATACTGGTACTACTATTGTGCAGTCTGATTTAACAGATACTAAGTTAAGTCTTAATGACAACATAGAGCCAGGTACTCACTTACAGTTTCGTTGTGTAGACAACACTAACTGGGTAGTTTCTGGTGTTGTATTATCTGCAGATGCTGATCCAGCATTTAGTTAATTAACAATTTGAGTAACGGAGGGGCTTGTCCCCTCCATTATTCTTATATTTGCAATATGAATTTAGTTCAGTATTTAAAAAGTTTAGATCCAGAAGGATTTAAAAAAAAGGTTAGGGAGGAAGAACAAAGTAAAAAAGAAAGATTCTTTATTGGAGGACAAAGTGGCTTCAAATGGAGTACACACTCTGGCAATAAAACATGGATAGAAAATGGTAAAATTGTCAAAGAAAAAAAGGGTAAGAGATTACCACCAAAGTAGGGAGTATTAATTTAATAACTATAAAAATGAAACACACAGTTTTAATAAAAGCAAAAAACCCAGGTAAGTTTAACTATTGTAAGTTTTCTACTTATACTGGTCGTGGAGGTTCTAAGATCTCACTAAAAACATTAGACGGAGAAGTATCTACAGGATATGAAATGTTTAGTGCTATCGTAGCATTAGATTTAAATGACGAATATGATAAAAGAGTATTCGATTTTCTTAAAGATCATCCATTAGTAAAAGCGGGTAATTTTGTTTTAGAAGATTTATCAGCTAATGAAAGAAACGCAGCTGAAATGTCTCTAGCAAAAGCAGATGCTGTAACTGCAGCAGCTACATTAAGCAAAAAAGAAATAGAAGATTTATGTCACTTAATTGGATTGCATGGTGATTGGGATGATAACATACGTAAAGCTAAAATCATTGGATATGCTAGCGATAACCCAAATAGATTCTTAGATGCATTAGATGATAAGGATGCACCAATAAAAATATTTATTAGAAAATGTTTATCTAAAGATATTTTTGCAAGAGTAAATGGAGTATATAAGTATGGTACAGCAACTATTGGCCTAACAGAAGACCAAGCTGTATCATGGGTAAAAGATAACGCTGATATACACGCATTACTTAAAAATCAATTACGAGGCAATGTAGTAGAAGAAGCGGTAGAAGAAGTTGTTGAACCAGAAAAAGAAAGTAAATAATGAATTTACAAGAAGCTCATGATTTAATGGATTTGCTATTAGATAAAGCAGATCAACCATATTTTACAGAAGATGAAAAAAATATGTTTTTAGATCAAGCCATAGCTTCTTACATAAATAATCATTATCAACTTTATGAACAGGAGCAAGTTTCTAGAGATGCATTAGCTTCTTTTTTGTATTATGAACAAATGAATAATACAGATACTGACTGGGTAAATGGTATAATTCGTATGCCAAGTAATTATGTTCATATTATACAAGTAGGCTTAGTGTATAATGGAACAAGTTTTGATCAAGGTGTACAGGCAAAAATAATAGGTCTTAAAGATTTCTTTGAAAGAACAAATACTTCTGACCCTTTTAACAAAGCTACAGAAAAACATCCTGTTGTTTATGTAAGACAAGATGGCACATCTACATATTTAGCTTATGCTCCAGGAATACCAGTAATTAATAATACTGCTACAAATCCAGGAATATGGCGATTTAATTGTTTAGTCTTTAAGGATTATGAACATTGTTTTGCGACTGATCAGAATGATGCATTAAAAGAAATATATCAAAGAGAAATAATTAATATAGCAATAAGAAAAATGACAGGAAATATTGAGGGAGCTAATGTAGAGTTCCAACAAATTGAAGCAGAGCAAAGCAAATCGATATAAAGAGCTTTTTGCTCCCTGCGCAATAATAGGCTGTATCATCTTAGGGTGTGAGGCCTATTGTTGTTTAATAGAAGATTTTAGATTACTTTTGTAGTATGGCTACATTAAATGAAATAGTATATAATATTAAAAGTATTGCCAATGGTGGCAATAGCAATACTGAGCAAGATTTAAGTTCTAGACAGGTTAAATTTTGGGTACACTATCATAGAGCAAAGCTGTTAAGACAATTAGCAACAAGCGGTAGACAGTTGCCTAGTGTATGTTTTCAAAATTTTAATCCTAGACAAAGCATGGATTATTTTACAACAGATGCTAACTGGAAAGCATATCAAACAGCAAATACTGCTACTACTGCAGAACTTTTAGTTTTATCTGATAGAACTGCATCTTTATCTAACTATACAGACTCTATACTTTTTAATGAAGATTTTTATGGTAGAGATTTTTATAATTTTGATGTATATGAAGATAATGATGAATATGGCAGGTTGATATTAAAATATCCACAACTTTTAAATATTAATAATAATTTTGGTTTTAAAGAATTATATTTAAAATATTCACAATATACCTATAATCAAAATCATTCGCCTATAGGGGTGCCTATAGTTTCAAAAGATGAAGTAATTAACAAAAAATTTAATCGTTTTAGTAATGCAATATCACCAGCAGCATATACAGATATGTATTCAGAACCAACTGGACAAGTTTTAGTTATACAGCAACTTAGAAGTGTTTTTAGAGAATCTGTTGGTGGTTATACAGATCCAATACAATATAGAGTTTATGCTAATGTGTGTTTACAAAATCCAACAGAGTTGCCTGGCTGGACTGATGATGATATATATCCTATACCACAATATTTGGTGCAGGATTTAACACAAAGTGTATTACAAGAACTACAAGCACAATTAGCAGTGCCAAATGATAGAATATCAGATAATGCAGATACAGCAAAACTTGTACAGCAAAAAGTACAAAGATAAATATGATACAGCAAGAGATATTTATAACAATATAAAAAATCTTGTGAGCATAAAAGGACAATGGTTAAAGGGGCAAAAAAAATATAGAAAAAGAAAACTAGATTATAAAACCTATTATGCGGTTATATCTAGATTTTTTGAAATATTGATAAGAGATGTTGTTTTAAGAAATGAGTTAATTCATTTACCATGTGATCTTGGATATGTATATTTAGATAAAAAAGAACACAAAAGAGCATTTCATTATCGAATAGATATAAATGAATCTAATAAAAAAGGCAAACTTGTAAAATATAAAGTTCCTATATTAGATGATTATTACTATAAAATAGTTTGGAAAAGACCAAAAAAATATAGTAAATGTAAAATTATGCCACTAGGCAATTTTAAAAAAGAAATTAATAAATTAAAAACAACATAAAATGGCAGATACTGATATTAACGCAGCCTCGCTTACGGTAACAATTACAGAAGCTTTAGGTGTTGGGCATGATGTAACAGCAGATATAAGAGATTTTGCACAAACATTAACGCATACTTTTACCTCTATTGCTAATGTATCAAAAAGAGTTATGAAGTTAGAAAATACTAATTTAACAGAAGTCGCTACTTTTGGATCAGGAGAATCAGTAGGAACTTTTAAAAGAGCTTCTGTAAAATATATACGAGTAACTAATTTAGACGGCACAGATGCTTTGCAGGTAGGTTTAGATGATGAAGATTCAGATGCTGCGTATACATCTTTAGCTCCAGCCACCAGCATTATGTATACTGGAACAACAGTAGAGGGTGGTAACGGAGGAACAACTTTAGACAATGCTACTGCACTAAAAGTAAAAGGGGTAGCAGGACATCAACTAGAAGTATTTATAGCTTCTGTTTAAAATAATATATTATGCATGTACCAGTAAATAGAGTATTTAATAATGTAGCACGTAATTTAGGTTTAGCTAACTATGGTAATAATATAGAAACTTGGGCTGAATGGGCTTTTGAAGCTGAACAGTACATAGGTAGTAATAAAACATTTCTTGAAAAAGAAATAACATATCATAATGCTTTACCAGCAAAAGCAACAGCAAAAATTGAATTTGACGAAAACCCTGCTGAAAAATCTTTTATTAAAATAAATGATGTAAGATTTACTTTTAGAACAATAGCTAATGTTATTGATAATGATGACACTATAATTGGTATTGGAGTTAACTTAGATACAACATTAGGAAATTTTGTAGATAAATTAAATAACTCTTATTATTACGGTGTTAAAGGTATCAAAGTTGAACATAGCACTGGTGATAGTTTTATTACATTATCAGCTGGAAGATCTGGAGATATAGGAAATAATATTACGTTAGAAACAAATGGAGTTGGAAAAATTACAAAGTTTTTTTCTGGTGGTAAAGAAAGAATACACAATAAACAAATAAAATTACCTAATAATATGGTAAAGCTTTTAAGCATTAGAGCTGGAGATAGTATATTAACACCAACAAGTTCTAAATTTAAAAGTAGAGTTTCTGATCAATTAAATAGGTATTATATTAATGGTAATAGAGTTAATTTTTCTGCAGATTATACAAATGAAGATATTGTAGTAAGTTATTTAGCTGTTCCTTTAGGAGCAGAAGGATATCCAATGATATTGCAAGGACATGAAGAAGCAATAGCTTTTTATATAATGTGGAAATATAAATCTGTAGGATATTATGCTGGAGAAGTTCCTCAATATATAGTTAAGGATTTAGAAAGAAGATGGTATCAATTATGTGCTAAAGTTAGAGGTGATGATAATATGCCTAATTCTGCAGAGCTTTTAAAGATTGGAAAATTATGGAATGCTCGTGTACCAGTTACATCACATAATCCACCACTTTATGATGGTTTAAATAGTTACTAATGGCGGGAAAAAAAAGTAAAGCAACAGGTTTTTCAAAAGGACTTATTAGTGATGTTGATCCAAGATATCAATTAGAAGGATCATACAGAGACGCTATGAATGTAAAACTTGTTAATAATGAAGGCACAACTTTTACAATAGAAAATATAAATGGTAATAAACAAGTAGTAGATTTAGATGATATTGATAAACATTTTTTAGATAGCTATGGGGGTGGCAATAGTTCTGTACCAGATAAATATTTTAAAGATATAGGAGGAAAACCTTTTGATGTTGGTGATTCAAGTGGAAACAATGTGCCTATGCGTGGAGTAGCTAATATTGTGGGACATTTTTCATTTAAAAATCAATTATTTTTAATTGTTTGCGGCTATATTGGTTACGGAGAAACATTTGGATCAACAGCTACAGGAGATTTTAGAACAGCATTTTTTCTTTTAGATTTTAATGATAAAAATGAAGTTATAAAATGCACCGACCTAAGAGTGGCATATAATCCTCCAAGCTATAGTAATCAGTTTCCAAATTTAAATATGGATCCTTTAATAAAATGTAGGGTTGAAGGCATTATAGAAAATGAAGCTATATCAAGAGTTTATTGGACTGATAATGTAAATCCTCTTAGAACTTTAAGCTTAAAAGATCCAGATATACACACAATGGAGCCACAAGAGCTTGATATTATACCAAAATCTAATCATAGTCAAATTGTCGTTACACAAATGGTTAGCGGTAGTTTGCGAGCAGGAGTATATCAATATTGTTATAAATATCAAACTGATACAGGTGCAGAATCTGGAATTTCACCTTTTAGTAATATGTATCATATATCTAACTCTAATAGTCAGTCTTATACAACATATTCAGGAAGTCCAGCAGGAGAAATATCTACAGATGGTTTTAATTGTAAAGTTACAAACTTAGATGATAGATACGACTCAATTAAAGTTTTTGCTTTGTATTATCCAACAGAAAATACACCACCTTTAGTCGCGGAAGTTGGTGTTTTTGATATTAATAATTCTAACGAAGTAACATTTACACACACAACTTTTAATGAATCTATTGATGATGGTGTGGCTCAAATATTAATACCGTCAAATACATGGGATATATGCAAAGATATAGCAATAAAAGATAATGTACTATTTGCAGCAAATCTTCGTAGCAAAAAAAATTACATATCTGAAAAAGAATGGAATGTAAAAATACTTAGATATAGTATTGATTCAGACTTAAATGAAGGTATGTTAACTTGTAATGATTCTAATGTTATTGATTATTATATAAATAGTGGTGTACATACTGTATATAATATTGATGATGTAGTTACAGGAGAATCTGTTCGCGGTAATGCTGCAAATACAGGATATACACAAGTTAATACTTCATCAAATAATGCACATCTTGCTCATAGATATTTACCAACAAAGGCAAAAGATGTAGAATGGACAGATGGAGATTTTGAAGGTGGCAATAATAATACTATAACTAATACTAAAGATCGAAGAATATTAGGTGGTGCCAGTTATGGATATTATGGATCATCAGATGGAGCTCCTGATACTAATCTTTTGGGTGGTGTTCAAATGTCTTTTAGACAAGTGCCAAAAGTTGCTGATAATATTGATAATAGAGGAGGTAATAATAGTGGTGCTTCTGTATTTTTTGCAGCAACAACAGCAAATGAGTCTATACAAACAGATAATTTATCTGGAGCATCTCAACAAAATATAAATACTGATACAGAATATGTAGCAACAATGTCCATGGGTGCTAATAAAGATCCAATGGCAGCAGGAACAAAAAGAGGGTATCAAAGGGGCGAAACATATAGATTTGGAGTTTTAGTTTATGATCTTAATGGTGATCCTGGAAATGTTCTTTGGATGGGTGATATACAAATGCCAGACCATCATGATATAAACTGGGAGTTAGATTTAGACGCTACTCAATTAGGTAGAGATGCGGCCAATAGTAATACAGTATATAGGCAAAATCCTTTAGCGCAAGATTTTAGATTATCAGCAAATGGTAGTAGTGTTGTTCCAGGGTGTTCTGTTATGTATGATAATAGCACAGATTATTCTAACCATAAAAGACATCCATTTACGCCAAAAGGAATTGACGGATTACATGTTACTTTTGATTTAGCAATTGATTTTACTTTTAAAGTTCCTAAACATGTTAGAGATAAAATATCAGGATTTAGAGTAGTTCGAGCAGAAAGAACAGAATCAGATCGTACTATTCTGCAGTCAGGGCTAGTTAATCAAACTATAAATTATGGACATAATACTATACAGGGTTCTGGATATGTAACAACTAATGATTCAGAAAATTTTTCAACACCTGTATTGCAAGGAGATACAGATATTATTTCAGCTGATGAAGTTTGTGAAGTTTATGATACAAATTTAAATGGGTATGTTGGAATATCATGTGGATCTAATATGGTTGTTGGTCAAAATAGTTCTGATAATACTAATAGATACCTAAATGAGAGTGATGGTAGCATCGGTGGAAATTTTTATTCTCATTCAGGTGAATTTGGAAGTTTACAATATTATGTAAGAAATACAGGTGTTGATGATCCAGATCCAGCAGTATCTAATTGGCATAGATTCACGGGTTTTTGTAAAAATATTGGACTTTTGTTTTCTCCAGACAGTGCATTTGGTGTTAGGCCATATAGTCATAGATCAGAATCTTTTATAAAAGTTGTATCAATACTAAAGTTATATGATCAAAGAAGATATGACTATCATGATTTGAATACAGACGCTAATGGAAGAATTGCTTGGGGCTATGGTAGCGCTACTTATAGTTCTGGTAATTTTGGAACTACAAACTTTTATGATGAATTATATTTTTCTACAAGAAAAGAAACAGATAGTGCAAATCAATCTGGTGTAATGGTAGGAAAATGTTTTGTTTTTGATACTTATTTTGGAAACTATCTTGGTGGTTATTATGATTACAATGGTCAAACAAATAGCACTGGTGCTTTATATGTTAGAGGTCATGTCACTATTGATAATAATGATATGAATTATAGCACCTATACACCTGGTGGAACAACAGCACCTTCTGATGATCCTTTTTTTACATCTAATTATGGCGCAGGTGGTCAAAGTATAAGAGGTGGTGATTTAGAAGGCACTTTTAGATATATTACAGCAATAACAAATTCAAAAGAAATTGGTGATGGAGAATTTGTAGGTAAAGGATTTTTTACAGATATAACTAGCACTGGCATGGAATTTCCACATAATAGAGGATTTTCTAATTTTGGTTTAGGAAAATATTATTGGCATGGTCCAAATGGTTGGAAGTCATATGCTGAATTTGGTAAAAATATTTCAGACAATAATGATTATTCATCAATAAGCACATTACAAATGGGAACAAGATCAATACTTTTGTATTCTTCAAATAATTGGACAAGTGTTAAAGATGTTGGATATGTTGTTGCCAATCAAGATTATGCTAAAAATAAAATAAATCATCCGAAAACTATTTCTTCTTCAAGTGAAGATCATAGAACATGGGATACATATATACCCTACTATAATTATGTTAATATTGTTGTCCCTAATAGTGGTCAATATGGCGGTAGAACACAATCAGCTATAAATTCAACAAGATGGATTATAGCTGGTAATTATCATCCTATAAACCATAATAATAAACATCATCATAGTATAGTATTTGGTGGAGATACATTTGTAAATTTATATTCACATCAAATAACATCATGTCCTTTTCCAGAAAAATCTTTTGCAAAATGGATAGTGTTTCCTGTTGAATCTATTGTCAATACTGATATGAGAGGCGGTTATCATTTGGGAGCAAATGATCATATAGAAGGTTTTGATCAACAAACACCTCCATTTAGTAATGATTGGCTATATAATGCAACATATTCTCAACAAAATAATTTAAAAAGTTTTTTAACTATTGATGAAGAAGATGTTACAATAACAGAATTACCTAATGAAATAGCTTATTCAAAAACAAAATTATCAGGTGATCAAACTGATGCATTTAGAGTTTTTCCAATATTTAATTTTTACGATGTTGAAGCAATATATGGACAAATAAATAGAATTATTAATTATAATAATGAAATACATTTTTTTCAAGAAAAAGCTTTTGGACAATTACTTGTAAACCCAAGAACATTTATATCAGATGCTAGTGGCGTACAATCTTTATTTACAGGATCTGGTGATACTATTGAATCACATCAATATATATCTGTAAAATATGGTACAAAACATATGCATAGTGTTGTAGCCAGTGAAAGAAACTTATATTTCTTTGATGTAGATTTTGCAAAGTTTTTAAAATATGGAACAGATAAAAAACTTGTTTCTATATCAGATGATTTAGGAACAAAAGATATATTTGAAAGAGCTTGTAAATATGGTAGATTAAAACTAGAAGATAGATATCATAAGCACCCAAGAGTAAGTGTACAAGACATGCCTTTATATTTTATTGGTATACATGCTGGTTTTGATTATTTTGAAAATACTCTATATATGACATTTTTAGATAGATTAACTATAGATCAATATGATAGAGGCAAATATCCAACAGGAAAATATATAAATCAAATAAATAGTCCTGCTAATGCTAGTGGAGTACGCGGAACAGATCCAGAAAATCCTAACAGTCCTAACGTGGGTGGTTTTGCTGATAAATCTATATTTAATACTACTATAGCATATAGTGAAGATTTGGATGCAGTTATAAGTAAATATTCATGTTATCCACAACAATGGATACAACATCAAGGATCTTTATATACACCTAAAAGCAGAATACCTTGGTTGATCTACGAATCCAGTGGTGCTTTAGCTAATGGATGGCATCATGCTACATCAGCACCGATATTTGGAGCAGCTTTATCTGGTTCATATGGAAATTATCCAGACTTTAAATATAATATGGCTAATTATCAATTTTTTAGTCATGAGCTAAGTAGAGGATCTGTACAACTTTGGAGATGGAATGATGAAGATGTAGATAAAACAGTTTATTTTGATGATGTTTTTTTACATCCTGCAGATAATGAAGGCACAAGCAATACTTTTGATACTACAATAGGCTATCCTTTAATATTCAAAGTTCTTAATCATAATAGTTTTTTAGATGATAATGGAGATTATAATGGAGGTTTACAATTAATAGATCTAGGTGATGCAGATGGAACTAATGTAGAATTTAAAACTGATGCTGGTGTTATAATAGGTGAATATGATACAACAACACAAACAATTACAATTATTAATGATGCTAGTTTAAGTCAAGGAACTTTACTAAAAAGTGATGCCCCTATTGGTGAAGCAAAAATTATTCACAAATCTTATGTTGAAAAAGTAATTAATGATTTACCACAGGAAAATAAAAAGTTTGATAACTTAAATGTTGTTAGCACTGTAGGTACACTAGATAGAGAGTTTAAAAATTTATATGGTCAAGGAAATAAACTTTTAACAAAAAGAGGTATACAATCAACAGATTCAGGTGTATATTTTGAATCTTTAGAGTTTGTTACTGATTTTGTGCAATCAGGTTTAATAGATATTGCAACTAACGATAGACCTACTTATCCAACACAAACAGATTTTACAGATGTGTTACATAAATATAGAGAGGGAGTGTTAAGAATACCGCTTCGTTATTCTAATGTTGGAGAAGGTGAAACAAATCCAAGAATTACAGGAACGTATTTAAGAGTAAGGGTATCAGCAAGAACCACAGAAAAATTTAATATATTTGCAATATTGGCAAAATACAGAAAATCTTATAACTAATGGCATATCGTGATATAAATCAATTTTTAAATCAGTATGGAGACGTAATAAATCCAACTGGTACAACAGCAGATAAAATACAGTTAGTAAATAATAGAACCTTCACAACTCCTTATGGTGGGGTTACAAATCCTACAATAGACTACAGTACAGCAGAAATAATGAATCCTGAAATAATGAATCCACTTGACTATACAGTGTCTCCTGGAATTAGTGAATCATTAATGAGTGGATTGCAAAATGTAGGAATGAGTACACAATTTCTTGGATCTAAATTTGGCAGTTCAACAATTGGACAAAATTTATTTGGAAAAGGATTTGGAAGTGGGCCAGGAACAGTAGCTGGTAATCCGTTTACACAAAATGTTTCTGCAAACCCATCATTTATTCCAGAAGTAAACGTAACTCCTGCTGGAGAGTTTACTCCTTTAAATGTTGGACAACAAGCTAGTAATTATTTTAAAAACATAAAATCTGGTAGCGTAGCAGCAGGTTTGCCAACATATTTAGCAGGTAGAGTAGTTAGAAGTGCATTTGATGATGATGATCCAACTACATTTACAGCTGGTGAAATGTTAGGAGCTGGTATTTCAGGTATAGGTGCAGGATCTGCAATAGCGGGAATGATACCAGCTGCAAGTCCATTAGCTGCATTAGGACCTTATGGATGGTTAATAGGATTAGGTATTTCTTTATTCGGAGGTAAAAAGAAAAGAGATAAAGCTAGAAAATTACAACGTGAGTATGAACAAAAATTAGAAGAAAGAAATCAAAAAATAATTGATACCTATAGAGAGTCTGTTACAGAAGCTAGAGATGCTAGAGATAGACAAGAAGCTGAACAAAGATATTATCAAAGAACAGCAGGTTATAACAATCCTTATGGCACTGGCAACTTTAGATACGGAAGTATGGAAAAAGGTGGTAAAGTTCCT
>CEVB01077519.1_pt1 | contig 11863 bp, 6 predicted proteins | sample 531381 | NCBI WGS metagenome assembly CEVB01 (sample SAMEA2622763, study PRJEB7988) | marine metagenome | biome: marine biome (ENVO:00000447); feature: surface water layer (ENVO:00002042); material: "saline water (ENVO:00002010), including plankton (ENVO:xxxxxxxx)" | depth 5 m | reverse complement strand
CTTGTTGATTTAAGCTACTAATAATTTTAGATAAATTACCTTTACGAGATTTAATCATCCAAGTAGCTAAAGCTGAAGCAGATAAATTTTTAAACTTACCTTTAGCATCTGGAGCATCAGACTCTTGAAACTTACCCATACGTTTAGGTAAAGCGCTTTCTAAAGTTTTGGCTTGAGCAGCATGTGATTTAACAGATTTTTTTAATTGCTTAACAATTTTTTTAATTTCGCTATTCTTTAACTTAAAAAACATATTATTTTCTTTTTCTTTTTTTACCGCCAAACTTGCTTTTCTTTTTACCTCCACCAAAATTACTTGGACCACCAGCTTTAGTACATCTTACGCCCCAGCCAGAAGCATAAGCACTAGGCCATACTTTAAACTTACGTTTAGCAGCGGTTTTACAAGCTGCAGATATTTTTTTAAGCGCAGAGCTTTTCATTTTTTGCATTGGCAAAGCACTCATTTCAGTAGGATCATTTTTATACATACCCATTTCATATCTTGATTTAGCTAGTTCAAAACTTTGATCGTCACTACCTTTTGCCGCTCTAGGGCCAAATCCCATTTTTTTTCTTAAATCAGCCATATTATTTTTTTTAACAGTTCCACCTTCTTCTAGCAGCTAGACCTCTTTTACTTTTCCAACCTCTTGATCTAGCGCAAAATGATTTTCTACGTTTAGCAGCTTTACTACCTGGTTTTAATCTTGATGGTGGTGTAGTTACTGCTGTTTTTAATTTACTACCAGGGTTTTTACGTCTATATTCTTTTACACCTTTTTCAGTCATACCACCACCAGCTTTACCACCAGTACCTGTAGACTTAGCTTTATTAAAGTTTTTACCAGGACCTATAGTTCTACGAACATCTGGTTTTCTTTTTCTTTTTCTTTTTCTTTTTTCTAATGGTGAGTCTATTTCAAAAAGCTTTTGCCCTAAATTTCTACGTCTACCACAACTAGTCACAGCAAATGGATTACCTTCCTGTATGTAATTTTTTACAGGTGATGGTTCAAACATTTTATTTTGTCTAGTTGATCCTGGCATAATTAAAAGTCACTCATTATTATGTTATCTATTTCTTCTTGTACTTCTTCTTTTGTTGCTACTAATGTAAAGCTAAGATCAGCTTGAAACCTAGCAACTTCTTCACCATCTTTAAATATTATTATCGTAGGTACAGATGCTATCTTGTATTTTGTTTGTGCTTTTTTATCACTAGCAACATCTGTGTAACTTATAGTCTTACAGTCTTTTAAACTCATAACCCATGGTACATCGTTAACTTTATTCCAACTAGCATTAAACTGTATTACTTTTATTTGACTAAAACAGACACTACAAGATAACATGATAATAATTATTAACATGTACATAACCCTTGTTTGCCAGTTAATATTATCTATCATAAAGCTTGTCTTCTATTTTTTCTAATGTTTCTTTTATTTCTTTAACATCTTCTTGTGTAGACATAATAGTATTACGTATCATTTCGTCTTTCATTTGAAACTCCATACGTGTAACTTCATCTGGTGGTAATTTTTCTATCCACTCTTCATTCCATTCATTAGCAGGTAACTCTTTAGCTTCTGCTATATCTGCTTGTAATGTAAACCACATACCGGCTAGAGTTGCTATTGCAAAGCCAGCACCTATTATAGTTTTTATACTTAACTTAAACGCTGTATCTTCATTTAATTCTTTTGCCATTATCTTATTATATAATTAACTCCTAGTTTAAAATCGTACCACTCTCTGTTCCAGTACTTGTTATATTTACCTTCAACAAAATAACCTAACTGCTTATTTATTTTTATACCATATATTAAACCACCTGAATAATCATACCACTGGCCATCAACATAATTATGATAACTAAACTCACCACCATCATCATAATGCCAAGGCATTAAACTTCCCCAAGCGTGTAACCATGTGTTTTTATTATATTTATAGTAATCAAAACCTAACACTAAAGAGTGTTGTATTGTTTTCTTTAACTCATTTCTTTTTTTTTCTGTATAATCAGATAATACTTGTGGTATAACTACAGCTTCCCAAACTTCAGCACTTGTTGCTACAACCTCACCCGCGGGATTATAATACTGATTATTGTAAACATCTACAGTATAACCTTCTTGTAACGCTAAATACGTATAATGTATATTACCATTACTTAATAGCCACTCGTCTAAAGCGTTGTAACCATAAGGCTCTGCAAGTCTATGAGTTAATCCTATATTCCATGATAAGTTTCTATTTTTACGATGTCTATAACGTTCTGATGCTTCAAAGTATTTTACATCTGCAAAACCATCTTCAAGATATTCTAGCTTTAAAGCAAAAAAGTTTACACACAACTCGTCAGGACAACCGTCATCAGAACTAAATCTAATAAAATGATGTTGATCTAAATAATCTACACCTTCTTGTCTTTTGTAATCTACTTCGAATAAATATTCAACTCCTCTAACTTTACCTACAGTAGCCGCGTCACTGTAATTAGACTCCGTTCCATCATAAAAAGTATTTGCTTTGTTCTCATATCCAAACCTACCTATCTTACGTAAACCTACGGTAAAGTTGTAATCATAAGGAGTTGAAATAGTTTGTATAGATAAACCATTATCTACAGAAAACACGTCAACATCAGACAATGATGTACCACCATTAACCGCGGCATAAAACGTAGAAAACTTTAATAAATCTTCAAAGTCTTCTTTTTTAAACGTTTGAGAACAACATTTTTTAGGAGCTGAGCAAGCTATTAAAATTGTTGCTAATAATATTATAAATTTCTTCACCATTGTTATATAATCACTTATTTTTTTAAATCTTTACTTAATCATGGTAGTAACAAAGACCAGACTGGTTAGATGTTTTCATTTTACATCTTTTACCATTGTTTTTAATTTTTTTACATTGAACTTCTTTACCATCTTTTCTTTGTTTTACTTCTTCATGTACACTACAAAAACTACCACTAACAGCATCGTTTTTACATCTTTCACCGCTTCCGCTTATAGCCGCACATCTTCCATCATCTTTCTTTTTATTTTCTTCTATTTTTTGCTTATTATTTTCTTTTTCTTTTTGCTTTTTTTCTTCTTTATTTTGTTGTTTTACTTTTTTCTTTATACCTTCTATGTCTTTATCTCTAATACCTAAATCCCAAGTATTCCAACCTAATAACAAAGCTATTCGTTTATAAGTTTCATTACTAGAGTCAAGAGCATTATCAATATTTAACAGTTTGTTTGAAAGTCTACCGAGCGGTAAGTTAGTAGTACCTTCTATTACATTACCAATAACGTTCCATATTGGGTTGTCTAAAGTAAAACCTCTTTCTGTAAATACACCTTCGTTAAATTTATCTGTTTGTATCGCTTGATATATTTTACGTAGTTTAGATCCAATAGGTGGTGAAAAACTAAGAGCTTGTAGCAAAGTATAAGCATGATCAGCAGTATAACCTTTGTCTTTTTGTTTTAAAAATTCTAAAGTAGTGTTTTTAAGCGTGCTTATTGCTTTACCACCAAAACCAATACCTGACATAACAGAATCAAACATTTGGTTTAGTATTCTTTCTTTTTTTCTATCAAAATCTTCTTCTTCTTCTTCACCTAGTGAAGCAAATATAGCTTGTTGTAAAGCTCCAAATATTACACCCTGAATAGCTCCATAATATAATATTTTAGATACATTTGTTTTAAGATCACCTCTACCATTAACTATGTCTCTAGCAGCTTTGTTCATTATTCTAGCATACTGCATTGGTGTATTTTGAAAAGATAATATTAATCTACCAAGTGGAGATGCTTGTTGCTGTGATAACATGTCTGGTCTCGCTGACTGTTGTGACTCTTCTGTAGTTTCTTGTAAATCTAAAAACGCTCTTTCTTCTGCTTCTTTTGCAGTGTATTTTTCATCAGTATTAGGATTCGTTTGCTTCATTAAAGCTTTAACTCTGTTTCTATAAAATGTAGCACCACCACTAGCAATTGCAAAACTATCAGCTATTTGTGTAGGTAAAAATCCTTTTCTAAGTAACCAAGCTAAAGCGGCTTTTGCTTTATTACTAGAACCTGCTACAGCTGCTGATAACTCTGCTTCATTAATACCTCTTTGATTACCAGCTCGTCTTTGTTTTAGAAAGTCAGAATTAAATATCATGCTAAAGTCTTTCCAGTATTGCTTTTGATTAGCAAATGCTGCAGCTGCTTTTAAAGGATTATTATCACTCCAGTTGATATAGTTAATAGCAGATATAGTCTGTAGCACTGCAGATCTCATATTAAAGAACATTATAGCACCAACAGAGTTGTTAGTCCAGTTCATATACATATTCATTAATCTACCACCACCAGCAGGTCTACTTCTACCGCTTTCCATACGATATAAAATATCTGTTAAAGCTTCTCTAAACTTACTGCCATATACAGCTTCTATTTTATTTAAGTTTTGCTCGGAAAATATTTGATTTTTATTTTCAAGAAACTCTGTTAAGTATACTGATCTAGCTTCACCAAGAGAGCCATCACTTAAAACATCAGATGTTATGCTTTCAGCTATCCAATGTTCGCTAGGTGCATAATAACCTTCATCTTTTTTTGATATAGCACCTAAAGTCTCTGCAAAAGCTTGTAATTCTGGATCACTTTTTACAATATTATCTAAAGCATCTACATCTTTTTGTGACATACCTGGTATTTCAAAACCTGCTTTATTAAATAAATAAACTCTTATAGCGTGATCGTTAGTGTAAAACTGCATCACTTTCTTTTTTAGTTTCTTTTTAACTTTAGGAAACTGTTTAAGCAATATTTGGTACTGACTAGCTGTATTTTGTTTTGCTGAGTTTAATTCTTTTATACCTCTAGCAAAAGGATCAACAAGAGCTTTCTTTAAAAATGCTATTTGTTTTTCACCTTTTGTACCTTTACCTACGAAATTATACAATAACCCCATAAAGTCTTGTGCAGAAGGTGGTATTATTGATTGGTATTTTGTTTTCTTACCTCTTAATTTTGCTTGAGCTTTTGAAAACACTTGCTCTGAATCAACACCAACTACATCTTGTAGTATGTTGTTAAATTCTTTGCTCATTGTTTTACTAAAATTAACTTTAGCTTGTTGTACTTTTGACTTAACATCAAACTGATCTAACATATTTTTAACAGCTTGTACGTTTTGTAAAGCGTCGTCAGCAAAATAAAAATCATTATAACCTATTGCTACTTTATCAGCTATCCAAAGCGCTTTAGCTTCACTTGTGCTATTACCTAAACCTGTTATATTTTTTAAAGGTATGTTTAAGCCATTAGCTTTTAAAAAGTCAAATATAGGCTTTTGAGCTGCTGGCGGCCTTGCTGTTAACACAAACATATTTTCAGGGCCAAACTTTTTTTGTAGCTTCATAGCTTTATTAAATAGTGGCGCTAATTTACCTTTTACAACTTTATTAAAATCAGAAAAATCAAATGTATAACCTTGGTCTTGTAAATCTTCATATGTACTAGCAAACTGTTCTGCGTTTAAAGTACCTGTTTTACCATCTGGTGTAGTATATTTAACTAGTGATTCTGTTGTTGCTAATGTATCATCAAAATCTAAAACTGTAATACCTCTTGTTTCGTTTTGAGTAGATCTTGAAAATAATACAGCTTTATCTAGTGTTTTAAAACTATCAGTATTTTCTTTAAAATTAACTTTAGAAATACTTTTTGAAAAATTAGCTGTAACTTCTCCTGTTAACTGCTTTGTAACTAGCTCATTTGCTTTTTTAATATTTTTAATACCATCAACACCAAAAAACTCTGCTATTGTTTGTTTTTCGTTTATTAAATAATAATTATTTAAATTTACACCAGATTCAGCAAGTCTTACAACAGAAACCAAACCATCAGGTAAGTTTAAATCACCGTTTAAAAGTCTAGGCAGTATTTTTTCATAATAAACTTCTGGCATAGAAGTTTGATATCCAGCATCGTTTATTTTTTTATCATCTGTTTTTAACAAAGACATTTGCATGTAAGACTTACCTATAGCTTTCCATTGTTTTTTAAACTCACCTATTTTAGCCGCTGCTAACGAAGATTTACCTATTTCATTTTGTGGATTAGTATGCTCTTCAACAACTTCTTGGTTGTAAATTGGTTTACGATTTTTATTAACAGGAAAAGCTTTTATTGGTGCTAAAACTCTAGTAAATGTATCTTGTTGTTTTCCAGTGTCTTTTAATACATCTTCAAAAAAACCTATATCTTTTGGATTTTGTTTTAAGTGTTTTTCTATAGCTATAAAAATTTCTTCTAATAAAGGTAATTTTTTATTTTCAGACTTAATAAAAGTATCTTTTTTTGATAAGTTTACAAAATCTTTTGTAAGTCTTTTAGATTTATTATAAGCTTGTCTAAAAAATGTTTTTTGTTCAACATTTGCTGAATCAATAACTTTATTAAACTCAGGTGTTGTTAAAAATATACCACCTGTAACACCACCTGTTGTTGTTCTTCTAAATAAATTTCTAAACTGTGGGTTTGTTTTTAAAAAATTATTTAATATTCTACTGTAAGCTTGCTGATATGTTTCACCTGTTTGTTTTCCATCTACAGTATACATAGCGTCCATATCTCTTTGTGAAGTATAAAGCTTGTCTTTGCCTTCTTTTTGAAAATACATTAACGGAGCCATTTTAACACCTTCAGTTTTTGACAAGTCACCTAGCTTGTATGTTTTACTAAAAGCAGCTTTACTTTGCGCAGCTGTTACGCTAGCTATTTGTTTTTTAGGTGCTTTTTGTTCTGTTAAAATTCTTTGTGCTGTAGACAAAGAAACTTGCTGTGCTTGAAATTTAGCTATGCCTTTTAAAAGCTGGCCTATATTTCTATCATAATTGTTTAATTCACCACGAGGCGTTATACCAAGATCTTGCTGCACTTGTTTTATAACTTCTGAAGATGGTGTTCTAAACTGTGGTTTTAACTCCCATATAAACGGCTGTGATGTTTTACCTTTTGATCTTTTATTTGTTTTGTTATAAAAGTAATTTAACATCCTATTATTTAAACCTATACTTCTACCTAAAACTTCTACATCAACATCTATATTTTCTCCTATCTCACTTATATCAGCATTACTAGCTGTAACGTTTTCTATTGGAAGTATTTTTACAAGTTTATCAACGGTTTGTTCGTTATTATAAAAAGACTGTATGTTACCAGCTTCAGATGCTTCTGGTATACCATTAACTATTTTTTTAGCATAAGTTAAGTTTTTCTTTGGGTCAGTAATTTTATCACCAGGTACATCAAATATTTCTTGTGCTACTTTACCAGTATTATTATCGCTAACTTCTTTAAAAGTATCACCAGGCTTAACTTTAACTAGTTTTTTTATAGCGCTTGCTTTTTGTTCTATTTTACCAATTTTAAGAACATTTGTTTTTCTTCTAGCTTTATCAGGCGCTTTAGCTGTAGTTTCTTGAGTATCGGCTATTTGTCTTGTTTCTTTAGCATCTATACTTATTCCTTTAGTATCAGCATCTAAAGCTGTAGCTCTAGTAAATATTTCAGCTTGTCTAGGACTTAAAGTAGCATTTAAAAAAGTTGTCAGTTTTTGTGTTTTATTATAAGTATCAAGTAAACGTTTGCCTTTACGATTTACAACATTACCGTTTGGTAGTGTAACTTTAGGAAATATACCTAACATTTGTTCAGATACAGCTTCTTTTACTGATGCCATTGTTATATCACCAGTTGGATTAAACTTTAAAGATTTACTAATTACAGGAAAATTATTTTCTATTATAGCTTCTACAGCTGCAAATTTATCTTCTTGTGACGATTGTTTAGAGTTTACTATATCGACTAAACCTTCATTAGTTAATATACCTTCTTTTGTAAGATTTAAAAACTCTTGCGCTCTTGGACTTGTTTTAGAAAATTTACCAGGTTTAGCCGCTGGTTTAGTTTTTAACGTAACAGCTTCTTTAGTACCTAATGCTGTTTTTATAAAATCTTTAGTTTTTCTTTTAGATTTTGCAGTTAAACCAAAAGTTTGGTCTGGCTTACCTTCAGTTTTTGCAACAAAGTTTCTAACTCCGTCTGTTTCTGTTTTAACCTCAACTGTAACAGGGGCGCCATCAGCACTTGTTGTTTCATAAACCTCTACAGGTTTAGCAGTTGGTTGGGCTGTAGGTTGAGCTGTTGGCTGAGTAGTTGGTTGAGGTTTACCTTCTGCAAATGCAACCATAGCTTCACTAAGTTTACCTTCTTTAACGCTTTTACTATATTCTTTTATAAAGTTATAAGCATCTTGACCGGTACTTACTGTTAATTGTTTGTAAGGCGTATTTCTATTAAATACACTTGCTACTTTATCTTTTATACTACCAAAAAATCCTTTGTTTTTTTCAAAAGTTATAGGATTGTTTTTATCGTTAATAATATCTGACAATGCTGTAAAATATTCCTCTGAAACACCTATCTGCTCATCAGTCATACCATAAGCAGTTTTTAATCTGTTTTCTATTTGTGTAACAACATTTGCGCCTAAGTCTTTTTGAATAGCAGCTTTAAAATCTTTAATAATAGGTGCTTTTGTAGCATCATCCATTTTAGCAAACGAACCTCTTAATACACCATGTAACACTTCGTGAGAACCAGCTTCTAAAGCTCCATATTTATAAGCTATTTCTTCATTTATCATTATAGCTTTATTACCATCTGGAGTATCTATAATTGTAGCATCAGCATTATTAGCATCATTAGCAAATTCATTTGCTTGAGCGTTTATTTGTTCATCCGTCATGTTAGATATATCTAAACCAGCCATAGATCTTTCAACATAACTACTTACAAAATCATCGTTACTTCTAAAACTTGAAAAAGGATCAAAACCTAATTGCTCACTAGATACTTTTGCAAACTTTTTTGTAGCATCTAGTTTTATACTTCTTACATCTTCTGCTAATTTTTTCCTAGCTTGAACATCTGTATCTGTAATGTCAACACCTTCATACTTGTTCATTATTTCTTCTATCTGTGCGTTGAGATTATCTAATCTACCTTGAGAGCCAGGCTTTTTAAATATACCTTTTTTATTAACATCAGATTCTGCTCGTTTCTTTTGATTTTCTAAATCAACTAACTTTTTTCTATCATCACCAGATACTCTTTCATCTATTTGTGTTTCAAGCTCTGCATTACCTAAAACTTTTTCTATTCTAGCTTGTAAGTTTTGATCATTAGTAGCCTTCATTTTTATATTAGCTATATCTCTGGCTTCTAATTTTCCAGACTCAACATCGTTTAATATTCTAAGTATTTCTTTTCTACCGTTTTTTCTAGTTTCACCATTTACTATATATGTTGGTTTTTTTATAAGATCTGCAACGTTCACAACACCTTTTGCTTCGGCAATACCTTCCATTAATATTTCTGCGGCATCTATATCTTGACCAGCAGCTATTTGACCGGCAAGCTCACCACCCATACCACCTGTTACCTCAATAGCTGTTGTTGTTTTTGCTAGCTTACCCGCTGATGCTCCTTTACTAATAAGCTTAGAACCTACACCTCTTGACAAACCAAAAGTTAAACCTTCAACAGCACCAATAGCTAAACCTCTGTTTAACGCTTTTGTTTTTACTTTATTAAACTCATCTTCGTTTTCTAATAAATCTCTTATATTTTCTTCGTTAAACTCAAGGCCTTGTTCGTTTAACTTATCTTGCAAAAGCTCTGTCATTGTCATAGCTGTTTCAAGTGAACCAGTAGCACCAGCAAAAGCACCAGCTATACCACCACTTATAGTGCCAACGCCTGGTATTGGTATTGCTGTACCAGCAGCAGCACCTACAACAGCACTGGCACCAGCTGCTTTTCTAGCCTCGTCAGAATCAATTAAAGTAGTAGCTAAACTAGCCATAGAGCTAACTATAACTTGCGGTATAACTTGACCTCTTGTCATTACCATACCTTTCATAAAACCCCAAACACCACCACCAGCTTCTTCTTTTATTCTTTCATACTCACGCATTTCATCAGAAGGCCCATATTTTTGTAGTTCTTTTTGTACTTCTACAAAGTCTCTTAAATCTTGCTCTGAAATATCTTTACCTTTTGCAAAAACATCAAAAGACTCGTCTACAGTACTACCTTGTAAATAACCTTGTTTTCCTGCTCTCCATATATCTCCAACAAAATCAGTAAAAACATTTTTACCAAAAGCCCGCTCTATAGCTGTATCTTCTTCTTGACTAAGTTTATCACTAACTTCTTCAGCTACTTTCTGTTTTCTATCAAACTCCACAGCTCCAGAAAAAGCTTCACGCGCTGGCGTTTCCCCGTCCATACCAGTAGCATCAGGGTACTTTTGTATAAATATTTCAAACTTTCTATCGTTAACCCTAATGGTTTTATCATCAACTTTATAAGTTCTTATCGCCATATTAAATTTTTATTATTTTAGTTTACAAAAGACTTCGGTCATTTATTACTCCTCCACCTTCACCAATTTCACCTTGGTATACAGTAAACGCAGCACTAATATCTTTCATGAGTTTATTTTGTAAACCTACCATCATGTCCATTGAATATTTAGCACCTCCATTTTCATAAGACCATTTAATACCTCTTGTCTTTCCGCCTGCTGCTAATCCTTTAAAGTAATTACTTGGCATGCCTTGTCCTTGCTCTGTTAAAGACTCATTAAGTAGCCAACCGTATTCTGAACCTTTTAACCAATCTACAAAACCTGGTCCATATGTTCTATTAATACGCCTTGGGTCTAATTTAAAGTCAAATCTATCACTGCCTTCACGAGAGAAAGCAAAGAAATCAGACTCACTAGTCCAAGCTGAAACTAACGCCATTTGAACATTTTTTGGGGTTTTTTTGTTCAATATATCTTTTCTAGGATTACCTTCATACAGTTTATCAGAAACAATAACGTTTGAAGCAGCTATTTCCATATTTCTTTCTGTAGTTCCTTTAGCATCTCTATTAGGATCTTTATCGTCTTTTAATAAATCACCAATTCTAACACCATCTATTTTACCAGACCACGTCTTTTTAGTCTTAGTGCTTTCTCCACGGCCAGACGTATAATAAGTATAATTATTATAATAATTACCTGATTCAACTTTTCTAATTACTTTAAAAATTTCTTGATTTTGCTGCGCAATAGTTTCTTCACTTACAAAATCTGTATATCCTTTAAACTCTGGCTTGTTTTGCCAACCTAATGCGTTAACTAAAGCTTCAGGCCCTCCTGGTGCGTAATAACCTTCCATACCTTCATATAGATTTTTTGGTTTAGGAACTTGCTTGCCATTTTGTGTCCAACCAGTTTCAGGAGTCCAAGCATATGTTACTGTTGCGTCTGCTCCTCCACTTTTACCTCCAGTAAATGTAAACTCCATAGGTTCAGTAGCAGTACCTTCAGAAGTACTTGCTATTGCTTTTTGAAATTCTGTAGCTTCATCTAAAGATAAATCAATTCCATAACTTCCAATTGTTTGCCCGGTTTTTACTTTAGTTCCAGTAGGCACGGTTGTAGTACCAGTACCAGTGCTAGTACCAGTACCATCATCTTCGGCAAGTTCAGTACCATATTCTTTACCGTTGTATATAAATGTTTCTACACCATCTTTTCTAGCTTTAGCAAAAGCTTTATCAAAATCACTCATATCCGCGCCACCTATAACACCGCCAGCTTCTTCAAATTCTTTTGCAGCAATATTATCTGTATAAAATTCAGCCGCTATTTTTTTAGCTGCTTGAAAGTTAAAATTAGGATCAGTTATATCTGTCAAAGATCTTATTAAAGCAATACCGTTTTCTGGAGTTGCAAAATC
>CEVB01082586.1_pt1 | contig 11893 bp, 3 predicted proteins | sample 531381 | NCBI WGS metagenome assembly CEVB01 (sample SAMEA2622763, study PRJEB7988) | marine metagenome | biome: marine biome (ENVO:00000447); feature: surface water layer (ENVO:00002042); material: "saline water (ENVO:00002010), including plankton (ENVO:xxxxxxxx)" | depth 5 m | reverse complement strand
GATGGCGCATTTAAAACTGTTTCGGCGCAGGCAAGTCAAGGCCGTCCTTCTTCGTTTACTTCTAACGCGGCTCAACAAGGAATGGTAGACTACGTTACAGACGAGGCTTTGGCTGACGGAAACATTTCTCCGCAGGAACAGAGTGCCATTGACTATGCCGTTCGTGTTAGAGCTAAGAATGCCGAGGCGGCACAGAAGGCTCTAAAAGAAGAGCAAGGCGAGGACATGGCTAGGAACCAGTCTAATCAATCCAGATTTTTGGATAAAATCGCTGCCGATATTAAAGGTATTTCTCCGTCTGAGATACCCGAAAGCGTTTCTTCTGATGATGATTTAATCGACGCGATCCGAGAAGGCAGCAAAGACATTCCAAAAGTATTTTCAGCAAATCAAGTCGGGCAATTAAAAGCCTACGCTAAAATTGTATTTAAGGACGACCCTGCCGGACTTAGATTGGTAAATAGCGCGACAAGCGGCGAGCTAATTCAAGGTGCTATCTTGAACAAGATACGACGCCAGCAAGCTAAATTTTCATCCTCTACAGATTCCGCTCCTGTAAAAAGCGCGGGCCTCGGTTTTTTCGAGTAAATCCTACAACATACATATCCAAACCCAGCTACAGCTATGTCTGAGCTTCTTGATTTTATCAACCGCGTTGAAGCCGCCGAAGGGCAGGCAGAATTAGTTCAGCCGAAAGGCTACTCCGAATGGTCCCAAGAAAATACCTTCGATGATAAACTCGAGAGTCGGGTTCGATACGGGGATTACGTTCGGGAACAGTATATTGACAACGACGCATACAATGCTGAGATAGAATCTCAGATTTTTGAAGGTTACACGGCGTCTCTTATTCAAGACGGAGTTCTTTTAGAGGACGGTTCAAACGCAACGGAGGTCGATGAGCTGTCAAAAAAGTATGATTCTCGAGGATCTTTTGACGATCAAGCAAAGTTCTTTAGAGATTCTCTTGATTCCCGATCTGACGATTGGAAAACACTTACTAACTATCTTGCGGCTACAAATGTAGCTGACCCCACAGAGGACTATCTTAACACTACGGTAGCCAATTTAAGAGAAGAAGCGGAGGAAGTTCTCTCTAAAAATTACGACCGTCTTTTAGAGCAAAAAGTTGATTCGGGAGAACTAGCGGTTGCGAAACTCTCTTCAGGGCAACTTTACATCGGGGATTCCATTGAAACAATGGGCACCGTTGCGGCCTTAAAACAAGGAGCACCGACGGGAGTCACAATGCGTGACGCTCTAAAACTGGATCAGCTAATGCAAAACCCAGAGGGGTATGACATACCGCTGTATAAGCTTCTTAAAGTAATAGAAGTCAAAAAAGCAATCGATGATGATCTTCGTCTTAATGAAGAATTTCAAATTATTGCCGAGGGGGTAACGCGGAGAGCGGGAGATAAAGAAGATAAAAGCTTTAGTGACCGAGCGTTTGGGTTGTTTAGAGGGGCATTTAGACAATTTAAAAAAGCGTTTCATTCCGCAGCGCACGGCGCGAATCCGCTTGCCCCTCCGACATTCCTTCTAAGAAAAGGGATGGAGGCGCGGGGAGTGGAAATCCCTGAATATGAAGTTAGCGACCCGGAAAAAAGGTTGCAGGCTGTAGATAGGGCGAAGGGGACTAAACTTGAAGACTTAGTATCAGAATACTCGGATAGGCTTGGGTTCAATCCATCTGATGTAATGCCTGCACTGAAACAATCCCTCCTAGAGTATGGAACTGAGAAAGGATTTTACAGGTTCCACGAAGACGAAGAGGACTTAGGTAAGAATATTCGTAAAGGAGGTTTCGGACTCCCATATGTACCCACTCAATTGTCTTTCAAAAAAGATCTTTTTGAGAAGGCATTAGCTGCTCGAAACGACTTAACACCGGAGATTAAAGAAGCTCTAAGTGTGCAAAGAGTAGAACGCTTAAAAGCAGGTTTTCAGCAGACTAATGATTTTTTGCTTACTACTTACAAAGCAAACGATTGGTCTAATGCGGTACTAGCCGGGCAACAAGCGGGCTTACAGCCATATGAAATATTAGAAGACTACTTAGCCGACGACGATAATTACAGTCATTTTGGAAATAGGGCGCTAGGGTTAGGGTTTGCTGCGCTTGATACTATAGCAGCCTTGCCTATGGCTGTCGGGGGCATCTTTGATAAAGAAGCCTCGGCTGAATACTTTTCAGGTATGGCCGACATGCGGGCTAAACGAAGGCGCGTGGCGGCGATGTTTGGGGATGAATACGGATTTGTATCCGAGTTGGCTGAAACAGCATTGCCGATGGTAGGAGACATCGCGGCTACCGCCATGATAACAGCCGCTACAGGAGGTGCCGGGGCAGGAGCTGGAGCAGCCTTGTTTGCTGCTAGGACAGCCGCTAAGTCCGGCGCAAAATTTACACTCTCCGGATTTGGTAAAGCTGCGGTAGGTCAGACGTTTAAAACCAGTGCGGTTCGGGATAGTAAAAGTTTAGCTGATGAGCTTTTAAAAGCTGGCGTGGTAGGCACCAGAACAAAGACCGGTGTCAAAAAAGTTACTAAAGACGGACTTGATGAGGCTAGTGATAGCCTTACTAAGAAGTTAATCCTAGTTTCCGACCCAGACAAAGCAGCGTCTCAGTTGACCAGCTTTTTAGATGACTTTAATAAGAAGCATATAGCCCGAGTAATGGGGGACATGATTGGGCCTTCGACGATGCCGTTAATGGCAACGGCTGGAACTAGATCGGGGTCCGCTACATATGGCCAGGTATACGGTCAGTTGATCGATGAAGGAAACTCTAGAGAGGAGGCCCACGACAAGGCGTTAGGGGCGGCGATGCAAGCAGGAGCATTCACGGGTATTCTAACTGCATCGTTTTCTCGAATAGGCTTCGGAGGTTTAGAAAGTGTTCTTGGTAGGGGGCTCAGTTACTCTCAATTAAACAAAGTGGGTGACTTTTTAATTAGCAAAGCTAAAGGTATAAAGGGCACCTTTAAAACTACGACCGGAGAAAAAGTTAAATTTTCAGACTTACTCGAGGCGGAACTAAAGGAAAATCTTAAAAAGTCTGCGGGGTTAGCTGGAGCAGCTAAAGCTGTATTTTATCCTGCCGGGCAAGAGGCCGTTGAAGAAGGCATCGATGAACTGGTTACAAGCATGTTTGCTGACGCGGCTCTAAACGAGAATGCTCCTTTAGAACAACAACTAAAGCAGACCTTCATGGCAGCTATGATGGGTGCTGCATTAGGGGGAGCAGTTCCAACAATCCAAGCCGCTAAACGCCTTATCAGTCCAAATGTTGCTGACGCTCGAAGGTCTGCAATGGATTCTTTAATCGTAGCCGCCGCGTCAAAGCTTGAAGCCAGCGATAGCAAAGAAGCAGCGAAGGCTCTCAGAGAGCAGTTTTTAAACCTTGGTAGATCTAAAGAACAAAATCTAGATGAGAGGGTTGCCCTGTCCTTGGCTAGGGGGCAGGGAGTTACTCAGGAGACTGAAACAACAGAAGCAGAAACTCCCCCTCCTCTTCCTGTAAGTGACACGGCAACGACCGTTGAAGAGTCCGCTGAAAATCTATCAGAGCCCACGCCAACAGTTACCCCTACTCCGGAGGACACGACTTCTCCTGTAGAGCCTGAAGTAAATGCGGAGTCCGTGCCGGAGACACCCCGTAAGGCACCGGCCCCTCAAAGGGGTGCCGCCCCTCAATTAGCCGACGTAGAAAGTAAGCTCGCAAAAGCAGCTCCCAAGCCGGTTCACAATGGGCTACAACGAGAAGTTAGATTCGCAAGTTTGCTAGATAAGGCCGCATATATCGTTCGCCGTAGTAGCAAGAGTAGATCAAAGAACTTTGATGCTTTTTTGAACTATGCAATGCAACAATCAGGAATGACCGAACAACAAGTTCGGCAGCACGGGGACGAAGTTAATACCTATATTGCGAATAGAGCCGAAGAGGGTGGGACCGTATTGGAAATCCCTGCGTTGTTTACCAACAAAGAGCAAGCAGCGGCTCCGCCTCGGGAGCAACTCGAGTTAAATCTAAAGGACGAAGCTAGTCCCAAGTCCATTAGGTCCGCCTTAGCTGCCGTCACCTCAAGTGCAACAGTTGATTCTGAGACCGTTAGCCCCCGAGTATTGGCTAGAAAGCGGGGGCTTGCTAGTGGTCTGGGGGCAGATCCTGTACAAAACAGTGCGGTCGAAGGATCAGACCATCAAGCTTTCAGAGACACTGCCGCAGGGTTAGAAGGCGTAGTTTATTCGGAGCCAGAACCCTCGACTATACTGGAGCAAGATCCAGAGAAGTCTGAGCAGGCTGAACAGATAGAGCAGACTTTTACTGACAAAGTAAATGAAGTCAGACAAGCAGAGGCGGAAGAAACAATTACTCCGGAGGAAGCAAAAGCTCAAAAACGCACGGCGTTCCGAGAAAGAAACAAATCTCTGAATGCCCTCCGTGTGCCTCGCACCGTTGAGTCAAATGAAGAAGTTGATCCGGAAGAAGATGCTGCCGTGGACCGGCTTATTGCAACAGGGTTCCCGTATGTTCTCACTCCAGCTAAGTTAGCCAGGCTTGGGGTGCCGGTTTCAGAAAGAACTTTGTCAAAGAAGTTTATTGAAGATAGTAACGCCAAGATCCAAAGAGAAACTTCTAGAAGGTTTCCTGTGACGGATGTCAAAACTCCCGAAGGTGGCTACGCGGTGACTACGCTTACTGATGTAAAAGCACAAGTAGGCCCCGACCAAGTGGGCATTTTTAACAACGACCCACAAAGCATGGCTACGTTGATGGAGCAAGGAACCCCAATCCGGGTTCCGGAATCCGTAATCAATGCTACGACAACAAACCCGTCGTTTAGGTTTGCTCAGATTGGAGATCAATTCGTTGTGTCGGATATAGTTCTATCAGAGTCCGGAGGACAAGTATCCGCCCTCGCGCCCTCCGACAAAGTTCTTACGCTCCGCGAAGACTACTCCACGCTCCAAGGTCTAATCGAGCAAGTGGCCGAGATTAGAGAATCAAGATCCGCAGACCAAGACGCTACTACTCTTATACGATCTCCGTTCGACAACGACCAAGAGATCACAGTCGAGGAGGCACTGGATCTGTTATCCAATGAAGAAAATCTCCGCAGATTTATTCCCGAAAGCTTGACTCCTACCGTTGAGCAAACGGCTCTTCTCGACTTGCAACTCAGGGGGATGAACGCCGTGATGCGGGGGCAAGAGCCGTCGATGATATCGCTTGGGCGTGAGATAACGCAAGAGTATACGAAGATGCAAGACGCGCGTTCAGAGCATCTGAAGCAGTCATATATTGCGACCGTTCCGGTAGATGCCGCCCCCGCACTCGAGCAGAACGAAAACTTCTCACCTGAACAGGAAATATCAGATCCGTATCAGCCGTTCCCCGTGCTCCCTGCGGAGCAACTACCTACACGTAAGATTGCTTCAACGATCAAGGATGCCCAAGACCAAGCTATTGAAGCAATGGCGGCAGACCCCGAAATCCGCGCGGCTGTTCTTAATATCCTCGAGCAAGAAGTTTATCAGTCGTCGTCGATTAACTTCTCAAAGATGACGAATAAAGAAGCTTGGGGGCTATTTACTAACTGGATGGCACAAGGCAACAATCAATCTAATGTTGTTAGCTTAGATTTCCAACAGGCCCTGAAGACAGACTTGTTTGAGATGGGAGCCCCTGTTCGTAAGGCCCTAAATATATTGTCCCTGTCAGCGAAGTCTGTTGAAGGAGACCCGATGCAGGATTCCGGATACCGGCAAACCTTTGAAGTTAGCTTGCAGCAACTACTGGGGAGAACTCCGACCCCTCCAGAGATAAACGCATTCATTGCGTCGATTGAAAAAGCAAAGTCTGACCTATACCTGAGATCAGAGAACGCGGATTTTAGTCTCGAGGAGATACAGGAAGCTAACCTCGAAGAGATATTGGCGCTCGGTTTAGAAAACAACAATCCGGACAGCATCCTCGAGGCGCTACGGCGAATTATCGAATCGTCTTCAGAAGCAGAGTCTGAATATGACCAGCATCTAGTTGTCTTGGCAAGGTTGCTCATCCAGAACCCCAGCTTTTTGGCAGACCTGTCGTTTACAATCGACCGGACGAACTTGGACTACGCAGGACGTATGCGGATTCAAGACGACGGGACTCGGGCAATATCAATCAATATCAACGGTAGAAACCCGAGAGGTGTGGCCGACACACTTTTACACGAAGTGACTCATGCTTATGTCTCGAACATAACAAGGAAACCCAAGGCAGAACTGACTAGACGCGAGCGTTCCGCTTTGGCAGTTCTCGACAATGTTCTGAACCAAGTCAGGGAACAGTTTTCCAATCAGTCAATGGGGGGCTTTGGAGGCACGACATTTGTCAGCACGGGATATGATAACCACGACTCTAGAATGTATGATGCCCTAGAGAATGTTGACGAGTTTATCGCGCACTTTCTGACGAACATTAAGTTCCAACAGGCTGTTAAAGTTCTATCCGACCCCTCTCGAGCAGTTGGTGTCCGTAAGCGCAACGTGTTTGAAGTGATCATCGACGCAATCTTGGGGCTCTTCCCTAACCTTGCTCGAGCACAATACCCTAAGTTCAGGAAAGCATTTTCCGCAGTCCTAGACCTCGCACATACTTCGGTATTGGCAGGGCTACCGAACACAAAACGAGCTGCGTCAATGTCTACACAAGACTTCGCTAGTTTGCAAAGGGATGGAATGACGGCGACAAAAGAAATTCCACCAAAGGCAAAGAAGTATATCGCAAACAGGGTCTTTAAGACTCAGGCCGTGACCCCGCAACCAAGCTTGGCAGTCCCACTTACTTCCAGCTCGCTAGCTAGCAATGCCGCCGAGAAAGTTTCTTCGGATCGTCGGTCCACTGTGGGTTTGTCCTCTGGTTTGGAAGGAGCAACGGGAACCGAAAGAACCGCAAAGCAAGAGCATGAACAGCGCAAGCAAGAATATGCGGATCTCGTAAGGCGCATTGTTCCTCCCGATATTGAAGTGCAGGTGGACGAAACCATCAAAGGACAGGCAGAGGTTGACGTAGAGACTGGCGTAATGAGGGTCAACCCGAACAAGATCATTGAATACTTGCAGTCCCTTGTAGAAAGAAACGGTGGCGAACCAGTCCCCGTTCGAGAGATAGTTGAGGTTGTAATCGACGAAGAGATCTCTCACGCCGCATCCGTGGCCGCGTTATCCGAAAGTGAGATAGACGCTATTTCATCCGCGTTAACCTTGTCAGATGTTAATGAAGTCTTAGCACAATATGGCAACCAAGATTCAATTCGAGAGGATTTGAAAGCCCGGTTCCTTGAAGGGGATCCGGATGCCAGACTCATTATAGCCGAGGAGATGCTTCGGATATTTGGGCAACGGTCCCGGATGGGGTTCACAACAGAAGAGCAGGCAGAATTCTTGTCCCGAAATCCGGGCAACAAAGACATTTTGATGCGGTATCTCAAAGGCCACTTCAGACGTAAGAAGTTTGAGAGAAACATGAAGAACCTGTCCCCGAAAGTTAGAACGGCTATCGAACGGACTAGGATACAGCTCAGAGCGTTACAGGAAGGGTATGTCTATAAATCCCGCGCATTGCAGTTCGACCCAGAAAATCCTGCGGCCACGATAGAGGAGTTCATGCGGCAGCTTGATATTAACAACCGAGTAGCCGCAGGCGTAGACGCCCCACAACCGGAAGAAGATCAGACCGCCCCGGCAAGAGCGGCTAGCGGCCTTGGGATCAATGCACAAACTGAAGGGGCCTCAGATTTTCCTGAGTCCTTAAATGTAGATGACGACCTGATTGACTTCAATCACATGGAACTTTTAGAGATCCCTGTTATTGCTAAAACAGACGCCGCCTATGAAAAATCGAAGAGCCTGTTCTCGAAGTTATTTGTAAGGACAGCGGATCCTACGGTTGTCAGGTTCTTGCGTGAGCGTGATAACTTTATTAAGGCTAACGACAATCTGATTGGCCGCTTCTATCAGAGCTACAAAGAAGCGATGAAAGAAGAGTTCGGGGACAACGTGCCCCCGTCTGACGATATCTTCTGGACTATGCTGCAACAGGCCACTGGTTCTAGAACCGTCGTCCCGGACGAAGCTCGTGTCAAAGAGTTAGAAGATAGCATCGCTCAAGCGAGCGCGGTCATAACAATTAACAGAGACCAAGGCATTATAGATGATGCTGAAGCTGAGACTCAACGAGCAGCTCTCAGGGCTCGACAAGCTGAAGGGATGCAAGACCTCAGAGTGCAAGCCCGAGAGAAAGCAAAAGCCGAGAGAAATGAAGGACTACAATATCTGAAGGATACTCACAGATCGGTATACACCGTGGTGCTTAACCTTCGTAATTTAACAGATAAGATGTCCGCCTCCGCAAAGGTCTTGTTCGGGGGAGACGGAGTTGATTTGAGGTTTGATAACCAGATGGGGGTCTACATCACGCGGACTTACCAGATGTTTATGAATCCGGATTACATCGACATGATCAAGACTTCGGATTCAGCGGAGGCCGTCAATATACGACAGGCTGCAATCCAGTTCATGCGGGATGTCTTTATCTCTCAAGAAACTCAAAGGCTGATCACAGAAGGGGCCACTGTTTCGGAAGCCGAGCAGCAAGCCAAGCAGTTGTATGATGAAGCTGAAGTCGGGGGCGCTAGCAAAGGGCACCAGATGATGATTGAGTTTCTCGATGCTTATGGCAGCGCGAACTCAGCTCGAGACTTCGCGGATGCCTTTGACCTGGCAGAGGGTTCCGCAATCCGGATCGAGGGTACATCGGATGGTCTCAAAGCTCTTGTAGATAATCTGAAGAAAAGAAAAGAGCTACCCGAGGCACTGGCTAACTTGATGGGGGCAAACAACATCAAAGAAGACAGCGTCAACGACCTCGTTTACTCGTTGGGTATGGTGAGCCGTATCGCCGCGCACCAGTCATTTCTTCAGAAGCTAAAGGCACAAGGTCAAGCGGGGGGCTGGCTGCTTACAGCCCCACAAGTAGAAGAACTCAAAGAGAGTAACTTTGCTGAAGGCAGTAAGTATAGAAGAGTTAAGAGCGATAAGGCCGACATGGGTAACAACCCCCTTGCAGATCTTTACGCAACAGAAGACATCATAGAAGAACTTAAAGTTCTCATGCAGCCGATCTCCCGGACAGGGAGTGACGCCACCTCGCAGACCCTGAACAACATCATGGGCTACATGCATAAGTTCACGGGCTATTCAATGGGGGCTAAGACCCTGCTGTCTTTCGGATTCTACCTACGTAACGCACTGTCGAACATTATGTTCTTTGGTCCCGCTCAAGGATTCTATGGGTCCTTTAGGTTGCTCAAGATCGGAGGCAAGTATGGGGCAGGCGATATGTTTAGACGGGCTATCGGGAGTGGCAGCGTGAGAGATACGGACGCTTACCTATCTCGGCTCGAAGCTACCGGAGTATTCGGCAACGAGATTCGTTCTCAGATTATGATCCGCCTGATGCGCGGAGAAGAATCCATGAACAGCTTGCAAGCTAAACTGAGTGAGCTATCGAAGCAGGCCAAGAACCCTAACGTAACGGGTGCCGCTCTAAGACAAATCAGAGATAACCTTGGTCGGATCGCATCGGCAATGGATTCTTTCTACAAGATTGCTTACTTCGAGCATGAAAAGAAAGTCCTGCTTGAAGCACGGGCGCACGATATAAAAACAGGCAAGTTCAACAAAGAGAACCCGCCGCCCTCTGATACTCAGATAGAGCAGGACGCTGCCGATATCGTCAGTGCTACCGCGCAATCCTATGACCGGGCTCTTCCGATTATTAAGAAAATAACTACGGAGACTAATTTTGGATTGCTGTTTGCTCCGTTCATTCGATTCACCGCAGAGATCCCCCGCATCACCGCGAATACAATTCGTCTCGCGCGGAAGGAAATGAAGTCGGATAACCCAGTCATCCGGGCACGGGGGAAGAAGAGAATAAGAGGATTTATAGGGACCGTGGGTCTAGTAAGCATGGTCCTCCCTACATTGCTGAGAGCAGTAGTCGGCGGGATCGGTAGAGACGAAGACGAAGCAATACGAGCATCTCTTCCCGTCTACCTGAGAAACCACACGTTCTTCTACTTCAAGCGACCAGGATCAGATCAGCTAAGATCTCTTGACCTGACTTACATGAATCCGTTTAGCATGATTGCGGATCCCTCGCTCCGATTTATGGAGCACTTGTTCCGAGGAGAACCAATTGAAGGTGTGCAGAAGGCCGTGATGACTGGAGTGTTCGCTCCATTCTTAGGGCAACAGATACTATCGGGAGCTGTATTTGATGTCTTAGAAAACAGGCAAGCCTCAAACGACGCGCCGATTTACGAAGAGTCTGAAGACTTTAACAGCAAGATTGGTAAGTCTCTGGGCTACATTCTCCGGGAAGCCTACGGGGGAAGAACTCCTAAGAAAGTCATGGAGGCATATCGCACGGCCGTCGAAGGGGGCGAGGCGCACTTCTTAGATTCGCCTATGGGTCTTATCTTGCAAGAGGCAATGCCAGTTACGTCACGCCCGGTTGATCCTAAGAGACAGTTTGAGAGAACCCTTTACGCCCTCCGGGATGAATACAGCCGGGCAAGGCGGATGTATAACGAGCTAGGAGCGGACAAAGCAATGTCCGATAAACAAATCGCGGATCTCTACAAGGATACAAAGGAACGAATGATGGAAATCAACGCATCACTCGGGACTGCCATACGTGGGTTCGGTTCGTTTATGTCCGAGGGCGAGATGTATAGAGCCATGCGGAAAGCAAAGTATGGCGAGACCAGATCGCAGTTGTTGTTCGCGGGGTATCAAGAAAGATACCTGCCATCAAAACCATTGATGCAGCGCCTAGTGCAAACTCCTAATGGAGAAGCTAGGCTTAGGAAGCTGTTGGAAACTGCAATGCAGGATCCAAGGTTTATAGAGATTGATCAGTAGGCTTACCAGTCAGCGGCCTCTTCGGTCTTTAAGCGGACGAGCCGGGCCCGGATGCCTCGATACTCGCGGTTGATCTCCTTGCGGCGCTCTTGCAGGATCTTGATGCGATTTGTCGTGTCCGCAGAGAAAGACTTCAATGTCTCAAGTCTAGCTTCCAAGTATTCTTTTTCTTCAACAGTCATCGGTCACAGGTTTGCCGTGATGAATATTAGATAGGCGGTTCATTATCGCCTGCTCTAAATCGTTCGGGGGGAATGCTCTAAACATAGGGAGCCGGGCCCCTACAGTTCCTTCTGGGGTGATCGGATATACAGCAGTCTGATGGTAGATCAGGAGTCCGTCTTCCGGGTCAATCTCTCCTTGAGTCAACAAGGGCATCCCCTTCGGTTGTACATCTCTGACAATAGTCTTAGGCATGGGGGTCTATATTGTGCAATTCTTTTAGATTCTGCAAGCGTCGGTTTACTGAGCGCATCACTTGCTGTTCGATAGATCCTTCGGATACCAATACATATTGAATGGCGTCGGTCTTGCCACCATTGCGGTGGATCCTTCCGAGGACCTGCATATATGTCTTGCAGGAGAACGAGGGCGTTATCAAAGAGATCCGGGGCCGGTTGCCGTGCGTGTCGTGGAGCGATATCCCCGTGCCCCCAGCGGCCGAGTTAACTACGATGCAGTGCTCTTCGTCGGCTTGGAAAGCCTCGATTGTTCGCTGACGTTCCTCCGCGTCTTGCCGCCCGTCGATCTTAGGGCACTCAAGGATGTCCTGTATGCCGTCGATGGTTTCTGAATAGTTAACAAATATGACTATCGAGTTGCCTTCGTCTCGCAAATCTTTGGCGAGGTCGCATATGTCCGGGACCTTCAGGGCCTCCGCCAGTCGCCGGGCTCGCGTTATGTCCGAGAG
>CEVB01050290.1_pt1 | contig 11914 bp, 18 predicted proteins | sample 531381 | NCBI WGS metagenome assembly CEVB01 (sample SAMEA2622763, study PRJEB7988) | marine metagenome | biome: marine biome (ENVO:00000447); feature: surface water layer (ENVO:00002042); material: "saline water (ENVO:00002010), including plankton (ENVO:xxxxxxxx)" | depth 5 m | reverse complement strand
TACCACTACCTGTACGCACCACTTGTTCAAGCAAATCAATGGTGTCTGCGGGAAGATTGTAAGTAGCAGTGCCTTCCGTAAGGCTTACAGTGCCTTCATCAATCGTCCATAAGTTTATTCCACGATTTTGCCATTCAATAGTCATTAAGTTCATCGAGCGACGAGCAGTGCGAAGGTCATACCCAGATCGCATCTCTCGACCCGCACGTTCCCATGCTTCTTCAGCGATCTCCGTGAAGTCCATGTTAAACGATGTGGTGCCCGATGTAGCCATATTTATTTACCTTTAAAGTGTGCTTTTACTTCTGCGAGTAGTTTAGCCTTAGATTTACGGCGATCTAATTCAATTCCTTCTTCTCGCATAAGAGTTTCAAGCTCTAATTTAGACATACTGTCATATTTGGGCTTCAACTTTTTAATAGAGACCGCAGGTTTTGGGGTTTCTGATTTAACACCCATAGATTTCATTTTAGCTTCTGCTTGTGCTTTTGTCATCAAGTCAAAAACTTTTACTTCATAAGTACCATCGGCATTCTTTGTGCCAATTTGATACACTGGTTCACCTGAAGAGAACCTGCCATTTTGAAAAATTTCCATATCTTACCCTTATGTATATAGTGTTTGTTTCCTTCTATTTTCCATAACTGCCCCACAACCTCTGGCAATTGAGCGTTTGCGACGAGCTAATCCACCACTTGACAACTTTACTGTAGCAGCTTTTGTATTCTTTACTACTGTTTTGCCTTTTTTCCCTTCGCGTTTTTTCTTTTGCGCGGTTTTTCTTCTTTCTTCCCTTGAAAGACTATTTGCTTTAGCTTTTGGAAGGCACCTGTCAGGATTCTTTTTATCTTTTGAAGTGCCGCACGGACCTTTAACTTTGCCATCGGTTCCAATCCTCACCCATTGTTGGTCTCGCCATTTCTTTAGCTCGCCCATTATTTCTTCGCCTTTTTACCTTTAGATCCTTTTGCGTAATTAGGGTCTTTACAGTATTTAGACGCTGCCATGTTTGCATACGCAGAGGGGTACGTATCAAAGGTGCGTTTTGCCCATGCTTTACCCTTCGCACAGATCTTTCCTCCTGATTTGTAATATCTACGCATAAAGTATCACCTCATCTTACAGGGTTTAGCGCCGCGAGCCTTACCATACCCACGAACTTTACCACCGCCACCAAACTTTCTAGGTTTAGCGTACGGGCCTTTACCTTCTAGCATCATTATCTCGTCCAACAATATTTGGTACATATCGTCATCAGGCGATAGCCCCGCTAGCTGGTCTCTTAATTGTGCAGAACGGTTTTTGTTCATAGCATTTTAGCAGGGCGTACGCCTTTACGGGCAATACCTGCTCCTCTTACTTTACCGCCTTTAGCTGCTCCTTTAGTTTTACCACCTTTAGCTGCACCTTTAGCTTTACCACCTGCGGCATAACCTTTTTTAACTTTACCGCCAGCTTTCATTTTACCTTTGCCGTCAGCAGCGTAAAAAGGAACCATATCGCCCTGTTTATTTTTAACCATTTCTAGCTTGCCACCAGCTTTGAAGCCTTTTTTCATTTTGCCACCAGCTTTAAAGCCTTTTTTCATTTTGCCACCAGCTTTGAAGCCTTTTTTCATTTTTGAAGGTCGTGCTTTAGGTTTCATCATTATCAGTCTCCTTATACAAATTGTTAAATACTCTATCTGTATCCCAAACGTAATCTACATCTTCTTTTGAACCGTAGGAATGTTGATTCGGTTTGAAGTCTGGAGCACCTTGCCCTGTTTCAAACCACGCAGGGTGCGTAACACGAACCCGATTATTTGGTAATGCTACCATATTTCCAGTGTACTCTCCAGCGTCTAACAACTCAAGTACATGGCTTTGTTTATGTTGCGCTGGATCGTCTGCAACCTCACTATCAGTGTAGTCAACAGTAAAATAGTATTTTGCAGGATAAAACTCGCCATCAACTTTAGCTATCCATGGTGCAGGAGATGCGCGTTCTATTTTATAAACTGAATGAGTATGAGACATACAATCCCAAGGTTGTGCCATATACGGAGGCAATTCCGTAGGCCATTCTTCCAGCGGAGTATCTGCAACTAGGGCAGTAAGCGGCATACGCGCCCACATGGCTCCGCCATGGACGTTTGGCTCATCTGTATCGTCAGACTCGCAGCCAGTGAAAATCACTTGAAAACTAAGTGTTCTGTTTGGCATTGTAGTTACTGCAACAACCATGGCGTGTAAAAACTCTCCGTGATAGTCTTCTAAATTCTTTGTGTACTCTCTTCGTACCCATGCCTTAAAATACGGAATACTACTTTGTAGATACGGCATTAAGTTCCTTTTTACGTTTCTTTGCTGCCGCTTTCTTACGTTGTTGAGACAACTTAGAAGGCGACGTTTGTATTTGTTTTTTCATGTTTGCACGACTAATAGCCACTAGCAATTCCACTTCCGTAGACTTTTATTAATACGACTATTTGGATCATTAGCTGTTTTTGCGCTTGTACGGCTTTTTTTCATGCCCTTCATACGAGCGCAAAAAGACTTACGCCGTTTAGCAGCTTTAGAACCTTTTTTAAGTTTGCTAGGTTTTGTAGTGACAGCAGTTTTTAATTTGCTGCCGGGGTTGGCTTTGCGGTAGCTTGCGACACCTTTTGCATTGAGTCCACCAGACTCACTTTTGCCTTCTTTACGTTGCCAAGCAGGGGACTTTACACCCCCGCCTTTTTTATAATAAGCCCGCATGTAAGCACCCTAATTGTAGAACACTGTTATGGCAGTGATGTTTGTTGCTGCAGATATATACACATCGGAAGCACATCTAATACCATCATTAGGAATATTGACAGAATGTGAGTCAGACACTTTAAAATCCAAATCTAACACTGTACTGCCTCCATTAGCGTCAGTAATTGTTAGCCTGCCCGCACCGCCAGAGTCTGTTAAAACTTGTATTTGACGAATACGTGCGGGGCCAACCGCTAAAGAACCTGTTCCAGTAACACGTTTTGTTAATACGTCAGAGGAATGACTCATGTATCACCTCCAATTATGACGCGTCTGAAGAACTAGAAATACCTATGAACTTCATAACTACGACAGTATCACCACCGGGATCACCAGAAAGTACAACTTCAACCTCATCTGCGGTAGCAGTTGCAGCAGTTGTTGTACCGCCAGACATACCTAAAACACCGTTACATGGGAAAAACCCTTTAAAACCAGTGCTGTTTACAGCAGCGGTTATACCATCAACAAAACCGTCTGTGTCTGCATCTGTTCCAATATCAACAAGATTTACAGCATTAGCTGCTGCAGTGGTTACGGCGATCATAACACCCATAGGGATAAAGTTTGAAGGAATACCAATTGAAGCCTCTTTGCCTGTGGTTGCACCATCAGCAACAGTCACTGTTGCGGTGTACACAGATAAAGTCATTTCACTAGTGAGATCACCAGTTGTAGAGCTTTTAACAATATTTTTAAAACCGTTTTCCGACCTTACTGGGCCAGCAAATGTTGTATTAGCCATGTGAATCTCCTGTCTTGGCTAGTGTCAGTCACCCCATGCGACTGTCAGGGATTGATTTCTTATATCATAAATAAAATAAAAATAAAGGGGGCAAAGTAAATCGCCCCCTTTTAGTGTGGTTACGCTCCGGGTGAACCGAAGATACCAAGGGGATCTGAAACCCCAAACGAATAACGCTCACGGGCTTTATAGCGACTATTGCCTGTGTCGAAGTCTGCATCCATAGATGTAGCCATCGGAGCACGAACAAAATGCTTCAAACCGTTTGGAACGTCAGTCATCAAGAACCAAGCGTCTGTATCTGTTAGATAATGATTAACTGAATATCCTTCAGGTACAGAACCATTGTTGCGAAGTGCGTTGATGTCATTATCCGCTGTTCCAACACGACCTTCTGTTTCTAGAAGGCGAGTAGCAACAAATTGTAAGTTTGATGGAATAATCAACTTACGCGGCATAGCTGCAATCAACAACCCACGCTCATCTGTCCACTGACCAATTTGAATAACAGACGCTTCCAAAGAAGTTTCGTTAAGGTCAGAAGCTACTGCTGGAGTATTTGAGTTACTTCCACCAGATACAAGTGGGTGGTCAGTTGCACACAATGCTTTACCGTCACCATAAGTTGTGCCTGCAGCGAATGCATTATTCAACACAGATGCAGCCTTAACTTGTTTGGTGTACGCCATCGCACGAGCCAACGCTTTCGTATAACGTGCAGACAATGAGTCGTACAAGTTATCCTCAATAGCTTCCTCAGTGATAGAGAAACCCATTGCGATGGTTTCGTGTGTGTAACGTGCAGTCCACGCTTCTTGTGCATTATCGTACTCAATTGCAGAACCTTCGTCTTTGACTGGTGCTGCAGAAAAGCCTGATAACTTGGTTTCTTCTTCAAACGAGCGATCTGAAGATTCAGTTTCATAAATTTCGGCGTGCTCTTCACCGTACTTTGCGTACTCCATTCCGAACAGAGCGTTCAGGCCGGGAAGGAGTTCTTTAAGTAACTGGGCGCGTGAAATAGCCATTGTCTACTCCTCCTTATACGCCAGTCGTGTTGTCATACTGATGGCCTGCGTTCCATTTAACGTAGGCTTCGGTATAACCACCCGAGCTGTTTTTGGTTTCCTCAACCAAACCGACGATACGGAAAGGAAGAGTGTTTGTAGTTGCAGACGTATCTGAGATACCACAACGAGAATTACCCGAAGTAGAATCACCAGTATTGTCTACACCCGCGACGTTAGCACCAACATCTGTCTGTGCCAAATCACCAATAGTGGTGCCTGAAGACAGTACCGCAGCTTTGTATAGGACATCAGTGCTATCAGCAACATATGCCTCTATATCCGAAGCAACAGTGCTTGCTGGATAGTTTTGGCGAAATACTTTGTAGCCAAGATTAGGGTCTGTATAAGAACAGCCAAGAAAGACACCCACGGGTGTCATAGCAGCGTCAAACGTATCACGTTCAACGGTGCCCCCGGTAACTAGTTTAACAGCATCCCCGTTAAATATAGCCGTAGCATAACCACTTGCGATTTGAAAGTGGCGAGTTACGCCCACGAAAGGAGAGCCGCTCAACAATTTTACCGGAACGAGTCCATAAGGACCGCTTACAGTAGGATAAGCCATTTTAAGCTCCTGTTAAGTTCCGTTACCAAAAGTGACCTTCGTTTTTCTCTCGTTAAAAAGAGGCATACGAGGATCGTTCTCACGCATGAAATTGTTGTCTACAGCATTCATTTGAGACTTACTTTGTGTATCATAATACTCATTTCGTTCCTGAACTAGTTCTGTTGGAGCTTTGCAAAGCATTAAACCACCAATTACCACGTTGTCAGCAAATCGTTCATTTTCGATAGTTACCAACGTAATTTCTGGATGGTCTGCTGCCTTTACAGGCTCCCAACCTTCACGCATTTTTGAAGAAACATTTGTGGCATCAGTATTGCCTTGTGTGCTTACGCGAATCCAACGGTAAGAATACCCGTCTTCAGGTGTTGGCGATGGAAGAGTTTCCGGACGCTGCCAAGACTTCTTACGAGCAGTTTTCTCGCGAGTTTGTAATTCACGGTCAATTCTGTTTTCAGCCATTTTGTTTCCTCATGTCTATTGCAACCTGTTTGGCGTATTGTTGCGGGGTCAGTCCAAGCCTCTTGGCGATCTGCACTTGTGTCTTAGTTAATGTCACCTTCTTCGGCGCAGTGCTGCGCGTTGCTGGTGCCACAACCTGTGCTTTACGCTTCGGCTCCGGGGCTACCTCGACTTCTTCAGTGTCCTCAAAATTTTCGGGGAACACTTGCCGCATACGAGTGTCGATCCGCTCGTAGTATTCTTCTGTTTGAGGACTAACGCCCTCTTTTTCGAGCTTATTATGCAACCCCAGCGCAAAGCTCGTCATTTCATCATCCACACCAAACCAAGAATTGTTATCTTTCCATTCTAAGGTTCGCTTATCGACTTGTGGAGCCGGGGCGGGTTTAGATACTTCTGGTGACAACTCTACAGGTGTTTCTTCCTCCTGTAAAGCTGGTACTTTAATATTGTTTAATTTATCAAGCCTAATCTTAGCATCTGATAACTTATCTTGTGCGTCTACTACCGCATCAGCATCACCAGCATCATATGCTGTTTTGTATGCTGTTTTTGCAGTAGCTAATTGAGCTTCGGCGTTTTTCTTAGCTTGAGATATAAGTGCTGTCTGACTCTTATTAGTAGACTCTTTTAGTTTCTTATTCTCTTCAAGTAACTGCTGTGTAGCACGTTCAAGTTCCACACTTCTACGTTCCGCCTCTTCTTTTCTACGACGTTCTTCATGATACCCTTTAGAAAAATGTTTAATTCTATTTTGGGCACGTTCAGAATACTCTGCAAGTTCCTCGTCAGTGACATCTGCGGGTGGCTCTTTCATAGGTTTTCGTCCACGATCTGCCTTTGGTGTATCGTCTACAACCTCAACTTCAACGTCATCGTCCTCCTTGATTGGAGCTTTAACCTTTTCTGGCTCTGCGGGTTTTTCTTCCTCAACCTCTACTTCTACACTATTAGAAGAATCTAGTTTTTCTGCACTAGATGGTTCCACATCAATCTTATCGTCATCCGTGTCGGGAAATTCAAATTCTACTTTTTGAAATGCCATTAGATTACCTCCTACGCACGTGTAATACCACGAGGATCAGCCACAACTGCCTCGATGTTATCATCATTCATTAAACGGTACTCCATACCATCTAATTTAAACCTAGTGCCTGAGTTCATACGAAACATTACATAATCACCTTGTTTACACCATGGTCCATTTGGAAATCTATCTGTATCGGCATAGGCTTGTGGACCTACATCCATAACAAGCCCGATAATAGACATTATATGGTCTAAATCTTTTTCCTTATCAGATTTAAGAATACTTGACCCTTCATAAGTTTCAGAGGCTTTTGGTAGGGCAATAAGTATTTTGTATCCCGCAGGGGTTGGAAGCTGTGCCTCAAACTCCTGTTCTTTCTTTATTTTAATCGCTGCTTCAGTCATTATCATTTTCCATGTAGTTACGCGAGAGGTCTTCTACATAACGTTTGCAGGCTTCAAGACCCCGAATTAAGCCTACAACTTCCCTGTAATCAGCATACTCTTTTGGAGATCCACCACATACAAAGGTTTGTGCAGACGAGATTTCCTCGTCGATATTTTTAATAAGCACGTCAAAGACGGTAGTTGCCATAAATTACTCTTCAGCTCCTTTTTTAGATTGTGTTATCTTCGCCATCTCCACAGCATTTTTAACCTGTGCTTCACGGCGTGCCCGATCCATCTCTACCCCCTTTACTTCGGCGTCAATGGCGAGTTCTGTTTTATCTACATTAAGTTCTTCTGCTTTAATCATCGCATCAGTTGCAGTTTTGGCTTGTTGTAGTTTAAGTTGCTCCGCTCTAAGGACAGCATCAGCCTGATCCTTGGTTTTCTTACGCTCAACTTCTTGTGCTTTAATTTGAAGTTCAGCCTGTTGCATTTGTAACACAGGATCTTTTGCTTGTTCTTGTGCTTTCTTCTGAGCAGCCTGTTGTTGGTGTGTCTGAGTAAGCTGTCTACCTGCATCAGCCACGAGCCGAGAAAGTTGTACCTCAATATCTTCTGGTAACTCTTCGTTTGGTGAAGGTAACGGAGCACCCAGCTTCTCCTCAATCTGAGAACGATACTGAAACCCAAGATGTTCAGCAATATGTGCCTGCAATGAAGCAAGAATCTGCTTGGCTTGCGGGTTTTGCCCGATCATCTGCGCAATCATAGGATCTTGTAGGAATGACATATGTGCAGCGATGTGTGCTTGGTGATCTTGGTAGATAAACGCTCGCATTGGCTTACCAACCAAGGCATCCATGTTCTCACTAACAGGATCAGTCGGTTTCGCATCTTCCTTAGTGGGTACGATTTTATCTGCGTTCTTAATACCCAAAACCTCCATCATCTCTCTATGTAAGACAGGTAGGTTGTATATTTGAGGCGATTGCTGTGCCATTTGCAGCACTGCTTGATACTGAACAACACGTTGCGCCATTGTAGAAGAGTTTGGATCGCTGACAGGAATAACGTCTACCATCATGTAATCTAGTTGACGCGCACTTACTTCCCCACGTTCAGGTAGGTAAGAGTACTCAGTAGGGGCATGTTCAGCAATAATGGCTTTCAGCAGCTTAAATTCTTGCTTCATAGCGTAGTGAACACGCGCTTGAACCGCTGCCATGGGCTTCAACGTGCGCTCCAGTAGAGCCAATGTTGTACCCACAGGCGCATTTGCGGACATATCTGAGATATTTAGGTCTGAAATAGCCCCTAATCTGCGCCCTTCTTGAGTAATACGGTCTAACAAAGTAAGGAGTGTTTGAGACGGCTCTTTATACGGTAAAGTCATGATATTATCACGAATACTACCAGACGGCACGTCTACATCCTTAAACTCACCTGGTTCAATGGGTGCATCGTCGCCTTTGATACGCAAACCACGTGTTTTCAAACCCCCCGGCAGGTTAGATAGCGTACCTGCGTCCACTAATTGACGAATCAGAGACGTTCCTGCGCGAGAATACCCTCCAATAATGTGAATTAGCCCCAATCCATAGAACCCAAACCCCGGAACATAAGGGTAATGCACAAAAAATTGATTTTTTAGTGTCAGTGCGCTGCCTTCTTCGTAGTTTCTACGCACTGCCAAGACTTCCCCTGACCCACGTTCTATAGTAACTACATATGGCTTGGGTAAATCTTCCTCATCGTCAATTCCCGGTATGTTCATCTCAACATGACACTCGTATAACGCGTATCTGTTGTCATCAGTAAGGCTATACCCGCCTTCTTCAGCTTTTTTCTCCTCAATATCTGAGTGATAGGCTTGCGGTTCTCCTAGATCCACCTCTTTGTAGAACCCACCAGCCTGTAATTTCATCATTTCGTTCTTAGTTTTACGCATAACATGCGTAACACGCTCGGCTGTCTCTAAATGACTCGCTCCATAAGGCACAATTACATCTTCTGCGGGTATATACACAGAGACTTGACGCCCCATATTTGGGTCAAAGTACACTTTTTTAAACGCAGAGCCTGATAAACCAAGGCTATAAAGCATTCTTTCGTGTTCTGAACGGTATTCTACCATACGTTCAGTGATTTCGTAGTTCATATCCGCTTTTACACGTTCAGCGGCTTCGGTTTTATCCTTGGTTTCGTCTCCAAGTACTTTAACTTTTACAGGCCCAGCGGCTGGAAATGTCTCCGACATAGTTTCTGCTTGGAATCTGATCGCGGCTTCTGCAAGAATTGTGGAAAACACTCCGCACGCCCCGTCCCAAGGCTGTGTTCGCTCTTCATATTTGAAGCCTAACACGTCCAAACCTTGTACATACGCATCAACCCAGTCTTTCCGGCTGTCCATATCAGCCTCAATTAGCCCAACTAAGTCGTCAGATAGCGTGCGGAGATCACCGTCTTCCATAAAATCTGCAAGATTAGCGTTAAAATCTGCCATATCAGATAGTCCGGCATCAGGTACAAGAGTAACTTCCATGCCTCCATCGCTCAATGTAACTGATTCGGGATCAACAATCTCAATATCTAGATCAACTTCTTGACCTTCTTCCATTTCTTCGTCCATCCCAAGTGGGGCAGAAAATATTCCTTTTTCAATAGCCATAGGTTACCTCTTAATAATAGCCGCCCCGGCGCTGTTTAAAATATTGCATTTCCTCTGGTTCGTCGGTGGGCAGGCGGATAAACCCTCCATTGCGAAAACGCATTAATGCCATCACTGTAGCATCAACTAAGTCATCATGCGACATAAAAGGAAACCCCGCTATCTCCTCTACGACTTCTTCAGCCCATCGGGTCTCTGGAACCCAACATATTTCTGATGCCACAATATCTGCCACTGAGTTCAGCCGTGCAAGTTTATCTCCCGAACCACGGTGCGGTGTAAACTCTTGTACAGGTATACCCATGCGGCGCATCTCCTGATAAAGCGCGGTACCCGCACTCTTTTTCTCTACAATAAACGCATCTGGCTCCCATTCATCGTAAGAGTCCATTGCAACACGTTTAAGCTCAGGAAATTCCATACGCTCTTTTATACTATTTAACAATATTATATTGTGTGCCCCGGTCTCTTCGTTGAGGAACACACCCCAAGTTGTTATAGCCGTAAAGTCAGCGCGGTTATGTGTTTCTGCCGCTGCGTCCAGCGACATGATAATATACTCACACGTGGGAGGATCGTCCTTCTCCCATATCTGCCACCACTCACGTTTGATAAGTGCGGCTTCTTCGGCGGTGGGTTGCTGCTGATACTGAGCATTCCACTGAAATACAGGCATAGAGGCTTTTGTACGCTCAAGTGCTGCCATATCAAAGAACTCAGGCCATAACGGCTTATACTCCACCTCCTTAGTCTTTTTATTTGTAATATCCAGTATCGCAGGGAACTCTACGACTTCGTATTGATCTGCTTTATCATTCTTTGCCATGTCTCTTGTCACACGACCTGTTAAGTCGTCGAGGTGCCAACGTGTCTGGATAATCGCAACCCGTCCACCCGGCATAAGACGTGTCCGAGCGCCGAACGTAAACCACTCGTATGCGCGATCAAACACCTCGAAGTTACCGTTCAACACATCTTGCTCTGAGTGAGGGTCATCCACGAGGAGTAAGTCGGCACCTCGACCCGCGATGGAACTACCGATACCACAGGCAAAATATTCCCCCTTGTGGTTTGTGTTCCATCTCCCTGCAGACTTGCTGTCTATGGCTAGCGAGACTGTAGGAAATACTTCTTTGTACCCATCTGTTGCGATCAGGTTTCTAACCTTCCGCCCAAAATCCACCGCTAAGTCTGTGGTGTGTGACACCATCATGACCTTTTTGTCAGGGTTTCGTCCAAGAAACCAAGCAGGATAGAAGATAGAGACTAACTGTGACTTGCCATGACGTGGTGGCATGTTAACACATATCCTGTCTTTCACACCTTTCTCGATGTCCATGAGCATGTTTGCCAGTAGTCTGTGATGCCTACCTACAATATAGTTAGGGTCCATCTTCTTACAAAACGCCAACAAGTCATCATAAGACGCTTGGTTTGCATTTCTAGCGGCAAGCTCATCGACCATGCGGTCTATCTCGGCTACCTCTTCCGGCGTGAACGCGTCGAGGTTACTGAGCATATGCTCAATCTCTTCCTCGGTAAAGTCCAACACCTTATTCATCTACTACACCTAGTTCCGTATCCACATCTATAAAGTCTGCATCTATAACTACCGCATCTTCTACATGTTCTACAGGCTCAGTTAACTTTTGTAACTTTTTTCGTAGCTTCTCTTTCAAGTCGTCTGTTGTCTGATGCGTAATTGTAACTTCGCTTTTCTCTGCAAACAGCCCCACATCACTTATCTTACCCAACAACTCCAACGCTTTTATTCGTACTCGCGGATCAGGGTTCTCTGTCTCCAGTATAAGTTTGTTTGTAACCAAATGTCTTACAGTCACAGCAGAATCGACGACACTTCGACCAAATTCATCCAAGATTCCATGTGTCTGCTGTATCACTGCCGGGGTAAGTTTAGCAGCACGTTTATCTGTAACAGCTTTAGATGTCTTATCTGGGTCGGCAGCATAAGATACGGCGAGCGCGGCGGCAGTATCTCTGTCCTCATCTGTAATATCTACGTCTAACCCGTGAGTTGAGAGGAGTGAAATAGTCTTGGCACACGCTGCGGCGCGGTCCTTTAAGTCTATTTTTGGCGCTCGTTTATCAACTGGCACCCCAGTCTCTGGTGTTATTTGTAGCGTCATCTCTTATCGCAGGCTAGTTGCCGATATCACGACCTTACTTCTTAAAATATAATTTCGC
>CEVB01023624.1_pt1 | contig 11935 bp, 11 predicted proteins | sample 531381 | NCBI WGS metagenome assembly CEVB01 (sample SAMEA2622763, study PRJEB7988) | marine metagenome | biome: marine biome (ENVO:00000447); feature: surface water layer (ENVO:00002042); material: "saline water (ENVO:00002010), including plankton (ENVO:xxxxxxxx)" | depth 5 m | reverse complement strand
GCAGCCTCATCTTAGAGCTGGACAACAGTTTATTGATGTCAGCGATATTGTGTTGTGCTCTAAATTTGGAGTTCAACCTCCAGCTGTGGATTCTCGCTGCGACAACCCTGCCAATGTGCTTTTTTGTGGTATCGGCACTGCAGTTAGCGAGGCGCAGTGGCTTTACCCTATACGCCAACATCTGGCAGCAAAGGGTCTTGGTTGGCATTGTGTTCACCCTCTGGACAAGTGCCGCGATGATTTAATCAGCCAGGCCAGGGCTGTTATAGTTTGGAATGGTAGCCAGCGTATTTACAGCGACTTTCTGCGACAATGCCAGTTAAACAGTATCCCAGTAACCTATGCCGAATGTGGCTTTTTCCCGCAAGCTGAACACTTTTACTTTGACAAGGCCGGCGTTAATCTGGGCTCTCAGTTACGAACAGACGATTTGAGTTGGCTAACTGCGCAAGATATCGATGTTGCGCGACACTATCGCGAACAGCTTTTTCTGGAAAGACAAAGTCAGGATAAGGGGTACGTTTTTGTACCACTGCAAATTGCTTCTGATAGCAACATACAAAACCATTCGCGCTTTGTTGACGGTATGCAGCAATACATTAATTTTGTGCTATCGAAGCATGATGCTAAAAAGGTCATTTTTAAGGTGCATCCAAAAGATCAATATGCTGATAGCTATCAGTTTTATGGTGCAGGACTCAGCTCTGCAGATACGTTAGATCTTATTGCCGATGCAACGTTGATCAGGGGCATTAATTCGTCTGTGTTGTTTGAAGCTGCATTGTTCGGTAAACAGGTTAAGGCAGACGGTGATTGCTTGCTAAATAATAACAGCGCTGATGCGCTGAAGGTTGTTCAAGCCATGATTGCCCGTCAATATCGCACAACTGAGTTTGAACCTGAACAAGCCAAACTAGCTCGTTTTTCCAATCTTGGACATTTATTTTATGACTGATTTACAGCTGCAAATCTGTATTGATAAAGCACCTACTGTTCTGGTAAATGCCAGTACCGAGCAGCAAAGCGATTCTGTCCTTGCATGGGAGTTATCCCGCACCTATCAGAATGTCAGACATATCCGGCTTGAGCACGTGCTGCAGTATCTGACTACTATGGAAGCCGATACCATGCTGCTGGATGTATTTAATACTTTGCAGATAGGTGGAACTGTCGAAATACTGTGTGAGGATTTCGATGCTGTTGTTTTGCAGTGGCAAAACGCTGTTTGGGATGAAGACAGTATCCGTCGCCCTGACTCTGATGCGCGGCAAGCTTTTGCCAGATTATTTGGCCCACAGAAGCACGGAAACCCGACACAAACGACTTATGACTCAGGATATCCCGATACATTTAAATCTGCATACAACAGTGCCCGGTTACATTTCCTGCTTGAAAGAGCAGGTTTTACACAGGTGGCTGTAAAGCCCACTGCAGCAGGTTTGGTTGGCCAAGGGCTAAAGACAATGCAAAGGGGCGAGCGTCAAATCGCCAATAGTCTGGCGGGTATCCGGCCTGATCATATTAATCGTTATACTTTTGCAAAAGACCAGCTTATTCCACAGCAGCCGTCCGCAGTTCTGGATTTGGCTTGTGGTATAGGCTATGGCTCTGCCTTGTTGGCTGATACATTGAAATGCCGTGTTGTGGGCGTTGATATCGACACCGGTGCGATTCAGTACGCCCGTCAGCATTACGCATCAAAAGGAACTGAATTTATTCAGGCTGATGCACGGTTGTTGGAGTTAGGCACTGAAATTTTTGATGCTGTAGTATCTTTTGAAACAATTGAACATGTCACGTTCGATCTGGAATTATTGCAGAAATTCCATCAGCTATTGAAAGTCGGCGGAACCTTGATTGTCTCTACGCCAAATCAGGATGTCATGCCTTTTGATGCAGAGAAGTTTCAGTACCATATCCGGCATTATACCGTTGATGAGTTTGTTGGGCTGGTGCAGGCTGCAGGCTTCGAAGTGAGCGCAAGTTATCAGCAAAAAGATCCGCATGGCGGTGTGGTGGAGCCCGGCCAAGAAGGGGCCTTTACTATTCTGGTGTGCAATAAACTATGAGCTCGACTGAGCAGGAACCTCTCTTTTCTATTGTGATCCCGGTATATAACCGGGTCGCGCCGTTACAAAGAGCGTTAAAGTCGATACAGGCTCAGGATTATCAACGCTTTGAAGTTGTGGTGGTCGATGATGGTTCGTCAGCTGAAATGGGCATGGCAATTGCCAGATTAGTGGCTGAATTAAAAGATAATCGCATTAAACTGATGGCTTATCAGGAAAACCGCAATGGTGCTTATGCCAGAAATCAGGGCATAGCGGCCGCTACAGGCAATTACATCTGTTTCCTTGATTCCGACGACGAGTGGCTGCCCGCCAAGCTCAGCGAATGCAAAGAATTTATCCGCAAGCATCCGGACTGCAAACTGTTTTACCATCGTTATGCAAATGTGAGGCAGGGTAAACCAGAGCCTGCATTACCAGTTGAGCCGATAAAAATAGGCCAGACGGCTGCTGAGTATTCATTTTGCACGAACCGCTACGGTGGTATTCAATCCAGTTGCATCACCGTTGAAGCTGAACACGCAAAAAGTACCCGTTTCAATGAGCAGCTAAAAGGCCATCAAGACTGGGATTTTGTACTCAGAGCTACCGCGTCTCTTTCTTACATCGGTTTTATACCTGCAGCATTAACCTGGCGGCATATTGCAGAAGGAAATGTCGGTATGGTGTCGAGAGATCTTAACTACCAGTTTTCGCGTGAATTCCTGATTGCTTACCGGCGGTTTTTCAGTTTAAAAGCAACTGCAGCCTATGCTGCATATATCCTGACCCATAAGCGCTTAAAAACCTGGCCCAAGCCTGATTTTGACCAATATCAGTTACTGGCATGGTTATATCACCCGTATTATTGTTATCAGCAGTACCGGCAGTTGCGGCAGCTCAAAAAGCGCTGCCATCGACTGGTTAAATATTGTAAGCGACAGAGTATTCGATATTTAGCTTTGTCAGGCTTTAACTCATATTCGGAATTTTTCTTAGGTCACCATGCTAATCAGTTTGAACAAATTATATTGATCGATAAGAGTAAAACTGTAAACACACTACACGGCAAAGTGCGTCCAGCAAAATACCTGTCAGATGAGGAGTGGCAGAGAATACAGCTGGTAGCGCTAATGACTGACAATCATTCAGAGTCTATGAGGAATGATTTAAAATTATTTATTCTTGAATGCAAGATTATTAACTTTTAGCATGGGTGAGTTTTTTATTTATCATTTCATCTATTATTTTTTTTGTTCTTTGTCTGTTTTTGTTTGCATTAAATAAATTTTTAATGATTCTTATGTTTTCTATTATGTAATGATGTTCAAGTGGTTTAGTTATCTCATCCTTCATTCTCTCAATGTCTTTCAATGAGAATAGTTTGATACCATTTTTTTTAAGGAAGCTATACGCTGGAGACTCCTCATTCATGTAAACTTTGTAGCCGAGTCTTAACATCATTATTATGTTTCCCATCCCTTGTTGTCTCTTGTGGCCCATAATGCAAGTATTAGCCCCCTCCAGAATATTTGTGTAATCTTGTATGCTCATATACTCTTTGAGGGGAATGAATTTACCGCCATACTTTTTATCGAATATTTCTTCTACTTTTTCAGCATACTTTCTATTTCCATAACTAAGTGGTGCGATTATTTTTTCATCTGGATTTATATTGACTCCTTCTAATATTTTAAGTACGTCAAGATGGTTATTGCTAGGGTCTGAGCTGTTGCCTATAATTACAGAACGTTTTTTTGAGAATGATCTATTTGAAAATATATCCTCTAGGTCTTCATATATATAATTCCAGCTAAGATATCTTGGTAATGAAATACTTTCTGAAGAAATCATTTCGTGTTCGCAAGGTAGTACAGTTGAAATAGCATCTATTTTTCTAATTATTTTTAGTTTTTCACTTGATACTTTTGTATTCCTTATCTGGTCATGTATTGTGTCTTCACTTAGATTGGATATTTCGCTAATATAAAATCTCTTTGTTTCTTCCATCATTAAATGATATTTTGTAGGGTAAATTAGGTCGTAGTAATCAAATCCCATTCCAATCCAGATTACGAATTTATTTTTACTTTCTTCTATTGCTTTATAAAATGGCCTTTGTAGTGAGTGCAGAACTATCGCGTCATAATTATTTGTAACTTCACATATCTCTGCTTCTTGCTTGCTGCTGAATCTATAGTCGGGTTTAGATGTGATGTAATTGTTGTTGAGTACGTCAGAAACTACTAGCATACTATTGAATGTTCTTTTATCTTCTCTGAAGAAGTTTACTCCACGATCAATAAACTTTTCATCTGATGCGAGATGAATTATTTTTAACATTTTTTTCCCCAAACTCAATTCTGGCTAGATGCCTTTGGCAGGCGCTATGGCTGTTTTGATTTTATTTTATATATATGTAGTTATATAGATTTTCATAATTCTGAACTTGGTAGCGTTCAGAGAATCTGAATCCAGCGTTCATCAGTTTTTCTTTTATAATTGGTGTTTTTGCAGACAGTTCATCAAGTTCAATAAATAACGATTTTAATTCTGAACTTCTTAAAGTGATTTCTGCTCCATTAATTACATCCAGCTCGGAGCCATCAACGTCAATTTTTAAGTAATTCGGCACCGGAAGGTTAAGTATTATTATTAGATCATCAATTGAATATGTTATTATCCTTTGTTGATGATCAGGAGTGAAATTCTCAAGTTCTTGGACTTTTTTTGGTGTGTTGAGGATTTTCATATGCCCGGCAGGCTCATATTTTGCAATATATAAAGTGGAAATTTTATTTTCTTCTGCTATTGCAATATTTAAACTATCAATAGATCCCTTTAGGTTTGTCCGGTTTAAGTAATGGTTATGTTCGAGTAGTGCATAGTTCTGTGCGTCTGGTTCAAATGCCCAAACTCTTAGTCCTAAAGACGCAGCATACAGCGAAAACAATCCTGTACTGGCGCCGATGTCGTAGAAAACTGCATCTGCTGGTAGAGAATCCAAGTAACTTAATAGCTCTGGCTCAATATATTCTAAACCATAAGCTTGCCACAGCTGCCTTTTTGTCTGAGTTACGAAGCTGATCAGTTGCTGCCTTACCTTAACTTGACTAATGATTGGGAGCATCTGCTCAAGGTCCGCTATTCTGTCGACTAGTCCAGGCTCGACCAAAGTTTCTAAAGCAATAAAGTTATTCATTGGGAAATTCTCTCTGATGCTTCAATTTAGCTGAAAGCTCTGCTATATATATTTTTGTTGTACCTGTTCAACTGAAGGGATGTCATTTTCTTTTATATTCCTATCTACACTTCGTTTATATGCAGTGGCGTAATGTCTTGTGATCAGTTGTTCTTCTGCGGCATCATCAAACCTGAATGAGACGGCTAGGCGAAAACCGGATTTTCCTTTCATACCACTTCGGTGTACTAGGAAGCTAGAAAAAACGAGAGCATCCCCAGGCTGGCAACTGACCGGTTTGAATGCTTCTGCTTCAAACATATCCTCTGGAACTTGAAAATAGTGTTCTGTAATTTTGCCTTTAATCAGGCCTTTGAGATGGCTACAAGGTACGACCTCGACTGGATAGTTATGATCTGAGACTTCAGTAAGCGCTACCCAAAGTACTAACGCATTAAGTGAGCCCTGCATTGAACTCCAGTCTTGGTGAACGCCTTGTCCAAAATACCCTCCTGGGATTTTTAATTGGTCAGACATAACATGAAAAACTGGGCCGGTAGGAATCAAAGGCTGTACAATTCCCAGTTCGCGACAGAGTCTCTGAACCTGTTCAGACACAAAGCTTTGTTGAATGCTGAATAATCTTGATAAAGCTCTAATTGTTCCTAGGTAGAGCTGCAAATCTTTCTGGTAAAGTAGTATCATTTTTTTCTCTATGGAGTTTTCATGTAAGCAAACTCCGGTAGATAAAAGTGTACGGTCGAGAACTTGAGTGATTTCTGACTTAATTTGAGCGATGACATCTTTTGGAAACAACTTAGAATAAACAACAAAACCTTGTTGATTAAATACCTGTTTTAGGTTTTCCATAACTGCTCCAAATCATTTAGATTAATACTACTACAACCAAAACCACTGCGACCAAAGTCGTTCCCATTGTAAAATAATACTAATCGGTCCTTTAGTATTAAGAATTGTGGGTAGCACTGCATTTGATTAGCAAACTCAGGCGGCATATTAAATAGGGGCTGATTTGTTTTGGTCCAGTTCAGTGCGTCTTTGGAAGTGGCTGTATAAATTTTGTAACTTTGAATTGGATCTTCACGATAATCTTTTGCTCCGCGCATGCAATAAAACATCAAATAGCCTTTGGAAAGCTTTAGTATCGCGGCGCTGGCATAGCCACCCTCTGATTCTGTTTCTAATTCCAAAGCCGGTTTAGACATTCTTTGCCAATTAACAAGGTCTGTTGAACGCGCAATTTTAAGGTCGTAACGTGGTTCAATGCGACCGTTATGATTAGACCATTCCACGCAACTCAAATAATAAGCTTGAAATTGGCCTGCTGCAGGAATGACATGAATAGTTCCAGTGAAATAAGCTTCATTCGCCCAAGCCGTCAATACGGGGCCAGGGTAATCTCGCTTTAACTCACCGTCTTCTCTATTAATCGTTGCGAGTCCGATCGCATTTTGGTACGGAACAGATTTTCTCTCCATCCAGCCAATATACAATAGCTTTGAACTGCCTAGAACAGGGATTACACAGGCTGGCATAACACCGGCATCGTCGAAGCGCCCAGTGATTCCTAACTCTAAGGAGGGGGACTGTTTTTCAAGCTGCACGTTAAAACTGTCCGGGCACAATAGTGCAGAACCAATCCTACTTTTACCTTGTTTGTCTCTACTGGAAAAATAAATTCTATATCTGCCACAAGCTAGTTGAGTCGGATCTATCACTGGACATTGTGCATGACTTTGTGTCCACCACAATTTTTTTGGTGGTTGGAAAACAAGACCATGATGGATCCAGTTTAGCTCATAGCCCTCGGGATACATCGCTACGATACTCCATTTTTTCTGCGCGAGGCGCTTTATAAATGTCATAATCCAGAGTAGATTTGTGAATCAGGGCTCCCGAACTGATGATATTAAATTTACCGATACTTATTGAATTATTGATAGTAGCATTCACTCCAATAAAACATCCTTCTCCAATAGCAACATGGCCTGAGATTACAACGTGAGATGCAATAAAAACATGATCTGCAATACTACTGTGGTGCCCTATGTGGTTGCCACTCCACAAAATGACGTTATTTCCAATGCTCGTGAAAGGCTGTATTACATTATTTTCGAATATAAAGCAGTTTTCTCCAACTGGAGTACCATAATACGTTGCTTTTGAACTGATATATGAAATAAATTGATAGCCAAGCGTCTTACCCTGCTTATATTTTTGAATTCGATGTTCATTTAACTTTGCATAACTCATAGGAATAAAAAGCTTGTATTGATCTGGTGGATATAGCGTGGTCAGTTGTTCAAATGCTACCATAGGCAATCCCAGAAACTCTGGCTCAGTGATATAGTCCTGGTCCATTGTAAAAGCAACTACCTCATGTTCAGAATCTTGAGTCAGGTAAAAATGCGCAAGCTGCGCGAAGTCTTTATTACCGAAAATAATTACTTTGCTCATATCCCCCCCAGAGGCTTCTTGTAGACATAAACTGTATATTCATATAATCCATAGTCATGTCGTATTACAATGTGTCTGCTGAGCTCTTTGGATAGAAAGGCAGTTAGTTCATCAATTGACACATGAAATAAATCTTCTCGCTCCCAGTCCACATTTTTTGACATCAGGTTGAAAGCCATTCCAATGTTACAGCTGCTATAGATGACGTGAAGCATCTCTTTCAGAAAATTAAACATTGCTTGATGGGTTAAAGAGTTTTTTATCGTAAATACACCATTCATAACGGCAAAATCGACATGAAAGGGTAAAGGTTTAATCAGCAAATCGTGTTGGATAAACTTTGAATTTGGGTATTTTTTCTGACAATGATCGATGAAGACAGACGATATGTCTAACCCGGTATACTGAATATCTTGTGAGGTGTGGTGAGTATTCAGGTAATTCAGGTAATGACCAAGACCGCATCCAACATCAAGCAGCTTAATGTTCTCTCGTCCTTTGAAAAGTTCCGACATAATTTTGTATCGAAGGTTTGCATCATTTAAATTTGGCCAGTCAACCCCTTTATGTGAATCACCCTCTTTGGCAAAGCAGGACTCATAATGCTTCATAATTTGAATGTAAGACGGATCAGTCGATGAGTTCATAGCGCTTTATCCATAGTTTTATTTGGGACAATGGAACACTCATTAGCATATCGATTAATGATAAATGGGGCACGAACCCAGGGATAATCTGCGAGTAAGATATGCCTGATTCCATTTTCAAAAATTTCAGTTCTATTCCATGAGTTTGAAAATCCGAACGTCTGTAAAGCGTTCGTCCTCCAGGAAGATTGACATAAGATTTGCCGTTAAGATGTTTGGTGATATCGATTATTCTTGCGTTACCCTTTAAAGCATTATTGTTACTTAACTCTGAAGAGCGAACAAAAATGCATTTGATATCTAATAAGGCACAGCATATGCGCAATGCTTTTTCGCAGAGCATTGTCAGATCAGGCATTGGATCAGAAAAGACTTTTTCCAATACCTCCATGCCTTGACAATAATTTGGTGCTCTTCTATAGCTCATTTCCATTGTTTTTTTAAAACTCTTATAAAAGCGCTCGGAATCTACCAAAGAATGTTCTGCTATAGTTCTATTCTGACTAATGTTAGATAAAGGAATAGTAAACATATACTCGCCTTGAGAAGTGAGGATGCGATTTCTGTTAATCCAGCCTTTTTTAATGAAATTCACATCATCATATAAAACAAATACGTCTACGGCGTCCAATAGCTGAAAATAGCCTAAGTATGGCATAAAGTAGGGCTGCATAATTGCAACTGATTGCCTACCTTGTGTCATATGGAGATATCCCTGATTAGCTTAACAATATACCTTACTGAGGCGAGTTCCAAATCAGCATAGATTGGTAAGCAGATAACCTGTTCTGATATTTCCTGTGCGGATAACAAATTATATTTATTTGCGGATGGCAAGCCTCTGTACATAGGGAAGTCGCTGATTAACGGGTAAAAATAACGACGTCCATTGATTCCATTTTTTTTTAACAAGTCGTAAAGCTCATCTCTACTTAAGTTAAAATCAGGCTTTACCAAGATAGGGAAGTATGAATAGTTCGATTGGTGTTCAGGTGGAAAATTTATGCAGTCGATCCCTTTAACGTGTGCGAGTTCAGTGGAATAGGTTTGAGCTATTTGTTGACGTTTACATATATATTTGTCTATGTACTGTAACTGTAACAAGCCAAGAGCTGCGCTGAACTCGCTCATTTTGCCATTAATTCCAGCTGCTACGACTGTAGTTTCATCAACAAAGCCAAAGTTCTTTAGATGGTCGATATGAGCTTTCGTTTTAGCATCCTGACAGATGATCGCACCACCTTCAAAAGTGTTGAATACTTTGGTTGCATGAAAACTGATGATTGACAGGTCTCCAAATGAACATAAGGACTCCCCACGGTATTTACATCCAAAAGCATGGGCTGCGTCATATATAACTTTTAGGTTGTAGTTCTCTGCGATGCGTTCAATAGCGTCGACATCACATGGGTTTCCATATACGTGAACTGGAAGAATTGCTGTAGTTTGAGGTGTTATAGCTGATTCGATTTTGGCTGGGTCTAAATTACAAGTATCAGGATCAATATCGACAAAAACTGGTTGAATACTGTTCCATTTTAATGAATGAGCTGTTGCCACAAATGAATAGGGAGTTGTAATTACTTCGCCTGTGATTCGTAGCGCCTGCAAGGCAGTAACCAACGCTAGCGTGGCATTAGCAAATAAGCAGACATATTTTACACCTAGGTATTCAGCCAAGGCTTTTTCGAATTGTTGGTGAAATGGCCCGCAGTTTGTTAGTGTTTTGTTATGCCAGATCTCCTCTAAAAAAGGTATAAACTCCTCTAAGGGAGGAAGAGATGGTTGCGTAACATAAATAGGTTTTTGTACCATTTTTTCACCACTACCCTGAAAAGAGTCTTAATTAACAGAAGGCTACTAGCTGCGCTCTATATGTTTATGTGTAATTAATCGAGCTTCTCAATTGCAAAGCTCTGTCCCTCTGACAAATCCATTGTCAAATATTTAATTCGCCAGCCATATACTACGCAAAACTCATGTACGGCCTCCATTACCCCATATCTGAATTGATTATTCCAATTTCCCATAGTGTAATCATGGCCGGCAATAATGCCACCAGGTTTAATTTTACTGGCGTATAACTCAAGTTCAGCCTTGGTACCTTCGTAGCAATGGCTGGTATCAATATAAATCCAATCAAAATATTGCTCAGGAAAGTCATCTACAGCCTTCGTGGATAACTTACGATGAATCTGCATTTGGCCTGTAGATAGCTCTGAAGCAAATTTACTGCAAACATCTTTGAATAGGGTTTCGTTATATCGCTCCGAATGCCAAATATCAATCAGGTGTAGTTTTTGCGGGGCATTGATTTTCAGTATTTGCTCTGTATAAGCTCCATTAGCGACGCCGAGTTCGGATGAGACTCCTCTTTTGGGGAGAAGCTCTAATAAAGCGTTCCTATCGGTAATAAGGCGAGCTGATGCAAGATGTTTTTTCTGCAGAGGAACTTGAGGTAGCCTGGAATTAGCTTGTTGGCGATAATGGTTTTCGAGTAGAGCATACTCTTTGTGAGTCGCTAAGACATTTTGCATTTGCTCCAAGGCTATTCCAATTAAGCCATAATCGGCCAGCGTTTTTTTTATGTCATCTACATAAGTACTAACGACTATAATATCGTCACAGGCACCAGCATCCAAAGTCGAGACATGCGAAATTTCAAGACCCAAGAGACGTTGCCCATGCTTTCCTATGTCACTGTCAAGAAAACCAATGACCTTAAAATGTAATGACAGCGCAGGTAAGAATTTTAAAGTTTTACTTCCTGTGCCATATATATAAACGTTTTTCATTCAGCCCTTCTTTAAATATTACTTTTTCAGACAGACAGATTTTTTAATTGTTAAATTTAGAACTTTTTAAACAAGCATTCGGCTAATTACTTAACTGGCAAAACTTGCTTTTGGAACATTACTCTGATTGCGATATTTCGTTTGAACAATCTGTCGTCTTGTACTTTACCAATAACCTTTGCTTATAAGTTTATCGACTCACTATGCTGGTACTTTAGAGGTGTAAGACCTTTTAACAAGAATTAATAGCGACCAGTGCTTAAGTGTTTCTTTGGCGTAATAGTTGAAATTGTCATCAGCTTGCTTCCCCCAAAGACTTTCTGCTGTACTAATAATTTTCTCTTTGAGAATACATACAGAATGCGATGTATAAAGAAGCTGTTCTTTTTACACGGTACTCCCCGCATCAACCGTAATCGTTGTGCCGGTTACCGATGCAGCCTACTCACTAAGTAAATACAGTACTGCGCCAGCCGCATCATCCGGTGTGGCCAGCCGGCTTAGTGGGCTGCGTCGCTTTATTCTTTCTAATTGACTGCTCAGAAAGCTATAGAGCATTTCTTATGGTTTATAGCATGGCGTAACGCTAATTGCCGTCACGCCAGCTTTGCTGAACTTATGTCAAAGCGACTCTGTAAAGTCTCTCAAGAATGAAGTTACAAATATACTAGTTTTTTCCTTAGACGTTGTTGCTGGCTCTTCTTCCATAGAGCAAAGATAATCCGATCACTCCTAATAGTAGCGCTCCAGCGGTAGATGGTTCAGGGACAGCATGAACGTTGCCAC
>CEVB01010876.1_pt1 | contig 11956 bp, 6 predicted proteins | sample 531381 | NCBI WGS metagenome assembly CEVB01 (sample SAMEA2622763, study PRJEB7988) | marine metagenome | biome: marine biome (ENVO:00000447); feature: surface water layer (ENVO:00002042); material: "saline water (ENVO:00002010), including plankton (ENVO:xxxxxxxx)" | depth 5 m | reverse complement strand
TCAACATCTTTTTGACCTATTGTGTCAGACATAAGTCTTTCTAGATTTATACTAGCCATAACAGTAGCGGTTACGGTTTTGCTATCACCTTTACCTATTACATACTTATTAAATGGTTGTAAGAATTCGTTGTCAGGATCTGTACCAGACCTATCTTTATTCATTACATTTCTGTAATCAATATCTAATGCTGTGTATGCAGTTTGTCTTAAATAAGCACGAGCTAGTTCTCTTTGGTCATCTGATATTATGTAATTACCTTTTTCATCTGTATCAAGTGTAAATAAATCACCTTTTCCAAATTTTATGTAATCTCCATTTTTATCAAAATACTGATCTATAACAAGACCATCTACTTCTGATTGACTTTTTTCACCTGTATAGCTTTTACTCCAACGAGCTCTTGCTCCTCTCGCGTCATACAAGACACCAATAAGGTCTGCGTCGGTATATCCTTCTATCATTTTTTCTATTGTATTTCTAACTTGAGGGTCTGCAGCATGGTCTCTAGCGTATTGTAATATTTGACCATTAGTTACATTCATTTGATTTGTTTCTTGCTTTGCCCTGTCTCCAATAACATTTTGTATTGTGTCTGCCCAATCATCATTATTAAATCCAACAATGCTTTCACTGTGTGGATTTACAGAATCATGTAAAGACCTTTCAAGTTTTCCTAATCTTAAAACTCCATCTTTATCGTAGTATTGATAATGATGTGTAAAGCTAAGTCCATTACCGCCATCGGTTAGATGTGTCCATCTTTGAACATTAGAATTCATGTTTCTAGCCATACCAAAATATCCTGACTCAAACTGGTCAAGCTCAGCTCCACTTATTTCACCGTCTTCAAATCTTTTCTTTTTTTCTTCGTAATTTTTTCCTATGATTTCTGTACTGTTCACAATCATATTGGCCTCAGAAATAGCAGCATTTGTAATTCTTGTTGCTTCTGACCTTGATATTTCACCTCTTGCATTTGCTTGATGTGCAGCAGATATTCTTTGCCTTAATAAAACTCCTGATTCATTAAACATTTTATCTGCATCATTCAAGCCAGTTAAACTAATTTTATCTAGTTCTGCTCCTAAATTTGATAGTTCTTCCGCTCTTGCAGCTCTGACTTGACCTTTTATCTGATTTACTTGAGCCATGCCTTGTGTGTATTGCATAGCTAAATTTTGCAAATTACTTTGTGGTGCTTTATATAATGATTGTCCGTTTGCCATTTATTAAAAATTAAAAAGACTTTGATTACCAAAATTCTTACCCGTTGGGTTTAAAAATCTCAACACATTGCCTCCTATTGTACCGCCTGGAACTATATTTCTCCTTGGAAATAATGAGTTTTGGCCACCTATAATGTTTAAGTTATTATTTATACCTCTAAACATATTGCCTCCAGCTGTACCTCCAGGTACAACTCCTCTATTTGGAAATAAAGAACCTGGATTGCTAAAATCAAAAAATGTTTTAAAAGGACTGCTTTTTGATAGTTGTGTTGGTGCGCTAGTTTTAACAAGCGGCGTATTACCTCCACCAGTATTTCCTCCACCAGTATTACCTGCATTTCTTTGAGATTTATTGTAAGCTCTCATAGATTTTACATCATCAAAACCTCCTTGCGCAGCAGCCATTTCCTGTGAATTACCTGCAGCTATAGCCATTGATGCGGCTCCCTCTAAAGCAGATTGTTGCATTTGCTCTCCTGCGTTTATTTGTGAAATAGCTTCATTCCTTCTAGCTTGGTTTCTTTCAAGTAATTGTCCTTGTATTCTTACCTCATCTTGTGCTCTAAGAGTGTCAGCTTGAAAATCTTTATCTAATATGCTATTAATACCTTGTAATTCAACTTCGTTAATATTACCCTGAGAAGCGTTTATAAGACCCATAGCAGAAGCCGCATCCATCCCTGAAGCTACGTCCGCAATTTGTCCCATTCTTCTGTTTGTTTGAGCAAACATAAGTTCTTCTGCTCTTATACTAGGGTTAAGATTAGCATAAGCGTTTTTTAATTCAACATCTCTTAATTGATTTAATTGTCGTCTTCCTGCGCTTGCCATCCTTGCACCACCCATAAAACCCTTTATAGCTGATGCTCCGCCTAGAATCATTCCAACTGTAGTTAATAAAGGCATAATATCAATTTTTTAATTACACAAATATACAAAATTTACAAGTAGCTCTTAACAGCTTCACTACCCACAGAATAAAGCTCAGCAGGACTAGTAGTATCGTTACTACACGTAACACTACAATAATAACCCCTAATTCCTCTAGATTCTGGTGACGGATCCTTTGCAACAAACATAAAATTGCCGACACTTGGGCTAAAAGTGCTTGAATTGTCGGGTGCTGTAGTAATTTGTATGACATCCCTAGTAAGACTGTCTGTGGCGTCGTTATCTAAAATTCCATTTATAGTACCCACTAATCTAGTCTGTCCAGAGTTAAAAAACAAATTATCAGCGCCACTAGTTAGTATTTGATTAGAAACATCTAAATTAAATCTATACCTTGTGCTGCTTACAATTTCTACTAATTGACCAATACCTATGATAGTAAGTTCATTAAAATTTAATCGACTTCCTGATTGTCTTATATATCCTGATCTGTAGCTTTCATATTCTTCAAATTGTGTTTCGCTAATACTCCCGCTTTCCATATCTGTTGATAAAGTTGCACTCCAACCTGTGGTAGTTCCTTCAAGTATTAAATTTTTAAATAATTTAACATCTGATGGTGATTTGTTAACAGAAAAAGTAATGTCACAACCTCTATTGCTATTATAAAATCTACCTCTTTGTATATTAGTATCGTGCTCATAAAGATCACCACTATCAAAAGTGTAAAACTTAGTTCCTACACGAGTCATCCATTCTGGGGTATATGAGTGAAACGAAGTCCATCCGCCTACTCCTTCATCATATGTTACTGTTTTTCTATCTGCCATAATCTTATCCGTCGTCTTTTATTATTGGCCAACCTAATGTGCCATTGTTATCAAATCCTAAATTCTTTAATTCGTTTGTTACGTGATATAAATAATAATACTCCCATTTATCAAATCTGTCACTAGAACTTCCTGGTTTAAAAGGAGCACTACTATCATTATTGTTACTATCTTCTAAATCATAAACCACACCAAGAGTATTATTACTAAATAATGTACTTAAGCCATTACTACCTGTATATTGTCCTGTTCCAGTAGAAACAGCGGTCAAGTAGCTTTTGAAATTTGTAACTCCTCCGTTTTGTTTTACATTAAATACTACTGCTCTATAGAAATTATTATTTGAGCTGTTAAGTGTATTTATTCTACTTGTTAATGACGCTACATCTGTGTTGTGAGATGATGTTCTAGATTCTGAATCAGTAAAGTTACTGTCATGATAAACATTATTAGCTTCATCTTGAAATAATAAAAACACAACGTTGTCTGCATCACTTGGGAAATTGTTATGACCGTTTGTTAGAAAATCATTTACATCATTATCTGATAACGCAGCCCATGTTCTTTCGTTACTCCAATTGGTCGAATTATTACCGTCATCTTCGTAAACTATACTTACATGACTGTCATAGTCATCACTTCCGTTTGTTGCATTGTTTGTATTTCCACTAGAAGCAGTTCCTTCAGTTGCATATAAATCTTGTAAAACAGATTTTAAAGAATTAGTCCTCATATCTCTTAATTCAGATAAGGTGCTGTTCATAGAACCTGAAGCGTCAAAGTAGATATAAATATAGGTGTCTTGTGTTATTGCTAATGCCTCTGTACTTACTGTACATACAGCCTCACATGTTCCGCCCCTAGTAACCTTGTATGTAAACGTATCTGTTAATGCAGCCCCAGCCGTGTGTGTGTATGTTATACTTGTAGTTGGACTTCCAGAAACAATAGTTGCAGTACCGTTGCTTGGTGGATTTTCTATAGTAAGAGTATATGGGCTTGGTATAGTATCATTATTAACTACGTTTATTACCGAGGACCCTCCATTTGCAATTCCTGTTATAGAGTCATTAACTAAGACAGGCAACACATCTCTATAATCATATACTAAAAATAAATTTTCATTTGTGTTACTTCTGTTAAAGGTAAATTGTAACACATTCTCTTCCTGAGATGTTGTTTCACTATTTGTAACAGATCCTGAAAAATTAGCATTTGTTAAAATATCAGATACCGTAGGGTTTATGCTAGAAGTTATCCAAAACCCTAAATCATTACAAGGATTAAAATCTCCTGTGTGATTTTGCTTGTCACGTAAAGAAGAAATGGTTACTGTGTCGCCATTTTGTGGTATGGCTGTAGTACCCATGTCTCCAGAAAAAGTTTCAAATCTTGTTGTCCCACTAGCGTCAAATGTGTCTGTAACTTCATTAAATACGTTTACTCCAGAGTTTTTATATCTGTTTATTATAGTTTCATTTGCTTGGTAAGGGTCGTTTACCACAAGTATAGTAACGTTCATAGTTTGTGGCACAGGACATTGATTGTCTATTGTTACAAAAGCAATAGATGATTGATTTTCTGTGGGTGCTGCTGTTATAGTTATAACTGCTGTAGGGTCGTCAGTAGGAACTCCTGTAAACGTTAAGTTTCCTGAACCAAATAAACCGTTGTGGTTTGTTGTGCTACCATTGTAATTAATAGATATGTTTACATTAGCAGCAGTCACATTGTACGCAAGTGTATGTGTACCAGGCTGTGTTACTTTCAAGGTATATGTGTATGTTTGACTTACTCTCGCAGTTATTTCAGAATTACAAGTTGTTACTGCAGTTTCAATAGTTTTAGCTGACTCACCTGGTGTTAATACGTACTGATTATTTTTTGGATCATAACCCCCTGGGTTGAAATGATTTCTATTGCTGTATAAAGTATCTTTAAAGTAAGATTTCATGCCCTGTGCCGATATAGGTGTTATACCTTGTTGTCCTAATCTTAAAACAGCGCCTCTATTTGGGTCTGCAAAATATAAACTATTTTCATAGCATGCAAAGCTTTCAGGAGATAATCCTATACCATACTCCCCTGAAAACGGAACGTCTTGTCCTAAAACTTGCTCTATTTGTGCTAAACTCCCAGTTCCATCTGGTGCATTAATAATATTTTTACCAAACAACACTTTTGAAACCCTATCTTCTTGAAAAACAATCAAATCTGTCTCTCTGCTAAAAACTCGCTGCACAGAACCATATTTCATATCCATAAACTTGGTTATACCTCTACTAGCGTTAAATTCATTTAATGTATTGTATGCATTGTTCTCGTTAAAACCTCCACTATATATTAGTTTATTTCTACTTTCTAATCTTTTAAAACCTTCTAATAGGGTTACATTAGGTCTTGTATCAATATCTAAAAAAGGTTCAAACCTATCATCTCTTACAGAAATACTTTCTACTGCATTACCAAAACTAAAACAATTACCAAAGTTTAATTGTGTAACGGCAGGTTGTGAGTTTGATTGATTTTGTTCTGAACCTTGATGGAATCCACTTTCAATATTAAAAGTTTCATCAGTTTCATAATATATATCACTGTTTAGTTCTATTGGGTCGGTTTCAAATATTGTTATACCATCAACCAATATAATATCAAGCTTGCATGTAAGCCTTCCTCTTTCAAAAAATGCTGTATGTTCTGACGGCTCCACATGAAGAAGAAATCTATCTGTGTATGGAGCACCCAACGGATGTGCTTGTTTTACTGTAAAAAAGTGAAACCCATCTTCTGTAACAGGGTTTGTATCGTCTTGTGCTGGTATAAAAAATTTATTTACTGTTTGTCCCCCATATTGACCAACGAATCCTGAGTTGGCTGAAGAAGTTGTAAATGATGTTTTTGCCCATGTTGTTTCTGCATCTGCCCAAAGTTCAAAAGCGCTTACAGTATTAGTAGATGCATATGTGTTTTGAACTGTATATTTCTTTTTAAAGCTAAAAGAATCATCTGCGTTGTATCCATCAAAATGAAAGTCAAATTCTATAATAGAGCCTGGATTCAATGTTTGATCGTCATATGCATTGCCTGCTGAATTTAATACCTGTAAAAACCCTAATTCTTTTTCCCCTCCAGAAGCATAAAAACTCATGAAAGGCTGTGGGTTTTCTGATGGTAAAATTACTTTTATAACACCCGAACTACCAACTCCTGTAAACTCAGAATTATCGTACGATATAAAATTATTGGGATTCCAATCCATTTTAAAACCTGTAGGTTTTATTTTCATATATACACCCGCTCTTTCCACAACAGGATTCCCAGCAGGATCATCATTACCTTCTATCCACCCTTCTTGTGCATTTAATGCGTCTTGAGCGGTTTTATTCTCAACTGCTAGTACTTTACATTTTATTAGTGAGTTCAAAGGACCTGTATCATCTGATTTCACAATCAACATTGTACCTGCCTCAACTTTTCCTATATTATTACCCTCTAACGAAACCCATCTATAAATACCATCTTCAAAGAAAATAGTTGCAAATATATTATAATACACTTCTTTATTTTGTTTTACAAAAAACTTATACCTATTAGCCCAATATGGAGGTTTGCTGTTTATTGTAATTTTTGCACGGTTTTGATTTTCTGAGTCTGATACAGGAACAAAAATTTCTGAGTTTCCTGATGACTCACTTTCTTTAGGTAATAAAACTGAAGAGTATCTTCCAAATTCGTCTAAATAAACTATTCCAAATTCATAACTTCTATTGGATTTTAAAGATAAAGAGCTATTTAATGAAGTCCATCTCGCTTGTACAGTATTCTGCCAAGTGAATTGATTTTCAAGCTGTGTCGTAACGTTATCTGTAGAATCAGAAGGAGTAGTGTCTACTGTAAAAATTATTTTTGGAGCTTTTAATACAACCGTTGTATTGGTGCTAGTATGTGTAAAATCACCATAACTAGTTAATGTGTTGTTTAAAGGTACGGTAACTGTTGCAATAGACGCAAAATTAGCAGTCAATGTCCCCATAAAAGTTTGCCAATCGTCAGACGCTAAAAATGAGCTTAAACCACTGTAAGTTTGTGATAATACAACACCTGCAGTAAAAGTAGCTGTTCCATTTCCATAGTCTTGACTTAAATAACTTGCAGAAGGTGACGTTAAGTCGATATTTATAATTAACTCACTATCTACTGTAAAAACAATATTAGTAAAGGTTATAGTCAATTCTGTACTATCACCGCTTGTATTAATAGATGTTGTTAAAAAATCACCTGCGAAAGAAGTTGACACATGTTCAACATTAAAATCCAATTTTAAAGGCAGTTCATCAGTTGAATTTTCAAGCATATCGTATTGAGATGTTGTGTTTCCAAAAACCAGCCTATCTTTAATAAAATCTTGTGTTTTAGCTGTTAATGGAACATCATCAAATATTCTAAATAATTCATCTTCTGGTAGTGCTTTAAAAATCATTCTGTTTTTAAACTGATATGTTTTACTCATATCATGACCAAAATCACTTTCTTTTTTATTTATTGTATCTATAACATAAACAGTGTTACTTTTTGTGTTTTTGAAACAAATGTCAATATCTGTTACTCTATCATCTCCTGTATTGTATGTAATATTGAAACCATTATATATTCCTATCATACCCTTGTTTTCCATTGTACCATAATCAATACTAAACCCTGCTGGGTTAAATTGATAATTTGAAAAGGAAGATAATGCCGAATATTGATTGTCTAGATATTTATATCTATAAGCAAAAGCAAAGAATTGTTCTTGTATTTGGTTTTCTTTTTTTGTTGTTGTAAAAAAAGGTCTAACAGACGGAGCTTTAGTTGGTGGTTTCCTGTATAAAGATATATCATCTTCAAAAAACCCATTCTCTACAAATCCAACAGCTCTTTCTACATTGACAAGTTTTGGGCTATTTTTACCATCAGTAAATAAAAGTATGGTTTCTTTTTTACTAACATTATATATAACATTTCCATAAACTTTATGTTGCGCATCAAAACCTAAGACGTTTGTTGCTGCAGACCTAGTATCTTTTAATATTGTTCTTGTAGTTTGCGACCTGATATCATATTCAAATATGTATCCATGGTTTGAAGCATTTACAACAAACCAATATATTTTTTCATTAGATTCGTCAGGAACAGCACCTATACATCTAGCACCCGTACCTGCGTTTATGTCCGATAGCCTTGTGTTACCTTCTTCATTTTGCACAGCTCCAGCATCACCATCTGCTGTGTTTACAACTCTTACATTAAGAGCATCTATGTATTCACCCTCTGGGATTAATCTTTCGTCGAAATCTTTATTCATTCGACCTTTAGAAAATACGTTTTTTAATTTCATGCTACTTTATCCACTTATTTCTACCTTTCAGTAATTGAGTCAATTCACCCAATTTTATAGAATTTAGTCTGATTTTAGCATTTCTTAATGATGCAGAAGCTTGTTTTTGTGCTCTTCTTACAATAAATTCTTGTACGCCAAATTTACTTTTTAATATTGTAGACATTAAGTAGTCATACATAAAAGTTTCTGCTAGTTTGTGTATTTTAATTTCTGTTTCAGCATATCCATACAATCCATCAGATACATATTCTATAATAATATTTTTTCCTTTTAAATTAGAACTGAATAATATAAACCCTTGGTTTTTATCTATTAAATAACTTCCGTTATGATTTGCAGAGCCTGTATCCATTCCATATCTTTTTCCTACTACTTGTCCTGTTGGCTCATCTACTTTACCTTCTGTTCCCTCTCTCCAATTATCTTCTATTACAGGTGTACCTGTTAACGCATTTCCATCTCCGTCAAAAAGGATGTCAGCTGTTTCTGTTCCTTCCTGTAAATAAGATCTTGGTGTAGAAGAATTAAAGTTTTGATTTACATTATGCACCATTCCATCTGAACTTACATAACCAACCTTTACTAAACTCACAAAATCATGTGGTAAAGGTATTTTTAATGTGTCGGGTATTTCCAATTCGAAACCTTCTATCTCTCTCAACGCATCATAATGTAGTTCTTGTATTGCTCTTTTTGCATGAAATATAACTTCATGTCTTTCAACTTTATTAATTACTTTATCGTCTCCAACATAAGTTAATAAAAAGTTGTTTATTATGTCATCTAACAACATGTATTGATATGTTCCCCAATTATCATTATTCGGGTTATCTCCACTATTAGTGTAATATTCTCTTTGTGTTATATGTTGTCCTATCGTTGGCATAATTATGTATTATCTTTTTGTAGTTCTACTGTTTCCTTATTATCCATAGCTGAAACAACTTCTGGCTCTCTTATTGCTAATCCTGAATACTTACATATTTTAATAATTAAATCTACTTCATCATTTTCTGATATTTCAAAATTAGTTGAAGAAGCTTGGTTGTAAACAGGATCACCACTTACTGTAACATAACCCCATATAGGATCAACAGGTTTTCTTAAATAATTACATATTAAAGAAACTTCAGAACCTTGAGGTGTAGCAGCTGTGTAATTTATACTTAAAGGCCTAGCATAGATTTGATTTCCTTGTCTGTAGAATACAGGATATGTTACTGAAGGAACATTTAAATTGCTATTCATAATCATATCAAACTTACTTTTTGGTATTTCTTCTAAAACTCTTCCATTATAGGTTAAGTTAATTAATTTATAGTAGTTTGTTGGAAGTGTAAAGAAATCTTCAGCACCACCCACAGAAGTAGAATTTACATCTGTATAGTTTAATGTCGCAGATGTAGAAAAAACATCTATCTTATTTCTTACTTGAAGAGCCATATCACCATAACCCAAACTTCTCTTTCTTGTGTTCTGAAGCTGTGTTTGTCTTGCAAACTCACTAAAATACGACTCAAAAATCTCTAACTGAGCTAATTTTGCGTAATGGTTGTACTCTAATGGTGATATATACCCTCTGTTGTCCTTGTTCAATAAAAACAACACTGTATTTCTTACACTGTTAATCATGAGTATATTTTTTACAAAAATAATAAAAAAAGGGGCTCAATATATGAGACCCCTCTTTCCCCTTTCACAGTTTCTTCTAGTTTTATAACTTATTTACTAAATTTTGCATTACATCTAGCCCTACGTCTGTTTTAAAGAACATTCCTAGTGCAGAGTATGTGTTTTCTCCATAAGGCACAACGAGAACCTTTTCAGTTGGTTTATCTGCCCAAACAACAGTTCTACCATCATCTTTGACAGACAATAAACCTTCTTCAACAGCTCTGACTGCTAAATTCCTTAGTTTTAGATTTTCATCATTTAGTAAATCTAAAAATTCTTTTGGGTTTTGTCTCGCGTAAATAATCATGTCTCTTCTTAATTCAGAAGATGTCATATTACTTACATTTTTACCTTTATTTACAACCCTAGCAATAGCTTCTAAATCTGTTATATCTAAATCTTTTGCCGCTACCTGAGCGTCTAATGAAGATGTTAATGTCTCAACCTCTTCTCCTGCTGTTTTTTCAGCATCAAACTCATAAAACTTACCATTAAACTCTGGATGTAAATATAAAAATTTAGCAAGGTTTGTATTATATTCTTCTACGACTAATTTGCCATTTTCAAATATAATTGGTTCAACTGTTGCTAAACCATCTTGCTCATCCACAAATGGAGATATTTGATTAGTAGCCCATCTAAGAGCTCTATTCATTTGTCCATCAAAATGTACTAATGGTTTTGTGTTAGAGTGTTTAACTGGTAACATATACCTTAGAGGTGTTCTGTTGCCACTTAAAATAAATATTCTAGTTTTTATTTCTAGTTGCGGAAATACAGATTCGTATCCGCTTTTACGTGTAGTAGTTTTACTTTTTGCCATTTTATTAAAATTAAATTAAATTAAAAAAAAGAGAATAGGGAGCCGTAGCTCCCTTATCTCATTAAATATTACTGCATTAAGATGAAGTTATTAGCTCCCATAACGCATAATGCTCTTTCTGATAAGAAATGAACTTGCATTGCATCAAGATCACTGCTCATACCAGCTGAACCAGCTGAACCTGTTACCCAAGACTTATACTTTCTATCTTCAGATGCAGATTGTCTGTATCTTACGTGTAAGAAAGGTCTTTGAGCGTTTTGACCAAGAACTTGATCATAAACAGTCATAGTACCTGCAGGGACAATGATACCATCAACACCACCTAGTTTTCCTCTAGTTGTAGCGTCGTTCAAGTATTTCCAGTCACTCTTATAGAAATCATATCCTATTCTAAAGCCAGTAAATCCAAGATTTAATGCCATATCTTCGTCGTTGTCAAATAAACCATAAGAACTAGTTGAAGCTCCACTATTGTTCTGAGCCGCTAATACTTTGTCTATATCGAAACAAGTTGATCTGTTAACGAAAATTACATTTTCTTGAATTGAACCTTCTTTATCTAAAACTTTAGCAATGTCCTCTAGGTCTTGTCTTGCGTCAATTGTACCTGAAGAAACGTTACCGTTGTTTTCTACTTCGAAGAAAAGACCTTTAGTACCTTTGAAACCTGCAGCAAGAGCAGCAGAACCAGCAGCAGCTGGAACACCCTCTACCATAGATAGTTCTAGGTAATCTTCAAATCTTAATCTACTTTCATGCTCTGATTTTAAATACCAAAGGTATCCAGAAGCTCCATTTTCTGTAGTTACTTCAACCCAACCAACGTGAGCCATTTCAGAACCTGATACTTCGTATTTTTCTTTAATAATAATAGGGTTGTTTTCTTTTGCTTCGAAATCAGCTTCATAAGAACCTGACATTCCGTTTGTACCCTTTTTGAATTCAGAACCATAAACAAACATACTTACTGCATCACTAGCAGAAAATCCACCAGATGCAACAAGAGTTGCTAAATTCAAACAACTAACATCAACAGAATCAGCTGCAGAAGCATCAGTTACAATTGCATGTAACGTAGGTCCTGTACCGTCTGTTTTTTTGATGATAATAGTTTGATTGTTTC
>CEVB01008596.1_pt1 | contig 11994 bp, 8 predicted proteins | sample 531381 | NCBI WGS metagenome assembly CEVB01 (sample SAMEA2622763, study PRJEB7988) | marine metagenome | biome: marine biome (ENVO:00000447); feature: surface water layer (ENVO:00002042); material: "saline water (ENVO:00002010), including plankton (ENVO:xxxxxxxx)" | depth 5 m | reverse complement strand
CCGACAGCTTTAAACAGGAATATGACGATGCCGGTAAAACGGCTGAAGTATGTTATTTAACCTATGGCGTAAAATTTCCTATGTTCGCCAGTTCTAAAGTTACAGGTGATGACGCTAACCCGGTATTTAAAGCGCTGATTGCCAAAACCGGTGAAACACCGAGCTGGAATTTTAATAAGTACCTGGTGAGCAGTGATGAGCAAACCGTAAAGCACTTTGGCAGCCGCACTAAGCCGGACGATAAAGAGTTTATCGCTGAGCTGGAAAGTATGCTGGCAGGTAAATAACCTTATTAAGGCAAAAACTAGCGTTTAGTCTGTAAATAATAATGGCAGCGTATCAACCTATGCTGCCATTTTTTCGGAAATATTGGCATCCACTCTATAGCATTACCGCTGCCGCAAAAGCTGATTACAGCAATTTTTATTATATTACTCAGGCTTGCTTCGAATAAAAATTTGAATTTATTAATAAAAACAGCGACATTCTGTCTGGCGCTGCTCGTTACCCAATTCGCCTTTTTAGCATGATGGAATAACTTCGCTCAGAAGGAAGCATAATGAAACTGACACATATTTTTGCCGTTTGCTTCATGTTGCTGGCACCAATTGCTTATGCCAGTAATGAGGACACGGTTGTCCCGCAGGAAGAAACTACGCAGCAACAAGCAGAATACGAGGAGTGGGCCGGTCAAATCCTGGCATCATTGCAGAAAAATCAGGGTAGGATCAGCCTGCCGGGAACGGATGCAACACTGAATATTCCTGATGAGTTTTACTTTTTATCAGCAAAAGATGCCGAAACCGTGTTGGTTGATGTGTGGGGTAACCCGCCGGGACAAAATGTACTGGGCATGATTTTTCCGGCTAATTTCACCCCGTTTGACGCCGAGTCATGGGCAGTTACTGTCGAATACGAACAGGACGGTTATGTATCGGATGAAGATGCTGCAGATATTGACTACACAGAATTGTTAGTACAGATGCAGCAGGATACAGCAGAAGCCAGCAAAGAGCGGGTAGAGCATGGTTATGAGCCAATCGCGTTAGTCGGTTGGGCCGCAAAACCATTTTATGATCAGGCGCAGCATAAGCTGCACTGGGCCAAGGAAATTCAATTTGGCGACAATGAAGTTAATACGCTGAATTACAATATTCGCGTACTGGGGCGTAAAGGGGTACTGGTACTGAATTTTATCGCCGGTATGGAACAGCTGCCACAAATTAACCAGAATTTAGATTCGGTACTGGCCCTGGCCGAATTTGATAGCGGTGCTCAGTATGCTGATTTTAACCCGGAGCTGGATCAGGTTGCTGCTTATGGTTTGGGCGCATTAGTCGCCGGTAAAGTGCTGGCGAAAACCGGCTTTTTGGCGCTGGCACTGGTGTTTCTGAAAAAGTTTGGTGTTTTTATTTTGCTGGGCCTGGGCGCATTGCTACGAAAACTATTTGCTAAGAAGTCAGTACCTACCTCACCAAATTGAAGCTATGTAGTGTACTTGCATTGTATAAAAAGCCCGGCTACTTCGCCGGGCTTTTTATTACAGGCATTTATCGCTCAGTGTTTTTTGCCGCTTCGCGCTGACGGCGGCGGGTGATATTTTCCCGGTCCAGGCCCCAATTATCGGTAGGTACCTCATCAATAATGACAAAGGTAGTGGCCGGGTCCTTACCCAGCACATCGCTGAGTAAGTCTGTTACGCCTTCAATTAATTGCAGTTTCTGCTCTGTTGTCACGCCCTCTTCAGTGACACGGATATTAACGTATGGCATAGCGATGCTCCTTGGACAATCAATTACCAGACACCGGCTGCGGCGCCGCCGTCAACCGCCATAATAGTACCACTGACATACGCAGAATCGGTCAGATACAACACAGCCGCGACGATATCCTGCACAGTGCCAGTTTTACCGCTGGGTGACAGCTGATTCAGGAACGCTTGAGCGTCAGCAAAGTTACCATGCAGCGGCGTTTCAATAATACCCGGTGCTACCGCATTAACACGGATATTTGTCGGCGCCAGTTCGACTGCAAGATGGCGGGTAGCCGCATTTATGCCGCCTTTTATCAGTACCGGCAAGGCAGCCGGCAGTTTGGCGGTAGGCTGTAGCCCAATGTTGGCGGTGATACTGACAATATGGCCGCCGCCGTGAGCTTGCATATGGGTCACAGCTTGCTGCACCGGGTAGAAAAAGCCCTGCAGGTTAGTCGCAACTAAGGCATTAAGGTCGGTTTCAGTGTAATGATTTACCGGCTTGGCGATAAATACACCGGCATTATTAATCAGCACATCGACACCGCCGAAGTGTTTAATTGCCTGGTCGAATAACATTTTGGCTGTCTCAGTTTTGGCAATATCACCGGCCACAGTGAGAAAGTTAGCCGGGTTACCCAGCTCGTTCGCGGCCTGCGCTAAGCGCTCAGCCGTGCGGGCATTACCTACTACATTATAACCACGCTCTAAGTATGCTTTAGCAATGGCAAACCCAATGCCACTGGAAGCACCTGTCACTATAACTGTCTGTTTGCTGTTGCTCATATTTTGCTCCTTGTAGCTGAAATGTTGGCACCGTAAACCGGTCAGCAATGACACTTTACTTTTAACCAGAGTGCCGATAAATATCGGATTATTTGAATTACTTGATACATAATGTAATCAATTGCGAGGAGGGCAGGCTGATGACGCATATATTCGATGACAAGCAATACAGTGGTATTGAGCTGTTCTGTCTGGCGGCAGAGACTGGCAGCTTTACTAAAGCTGCGCTCAGTGCCGGTATTACACCGGCAGCAGTAAGCCGGTCGATATCCAGGCTGGAAGACAGGCTTGGCGTCAGACTTTTTGTCCGTACGACGCGGCAAATCAGGCTGACTGATAATGGCCAGAGTTATTATCTGAAATGCCATGATGCGTTGGCGCAGCTGAAGGAGGCCGAGCGCGAAGTCTCCGGTGGCCAGGCCACGCCATCAGGCCTGCTGCGGATCAGTGCGCCGACACCCTACGCACATTTTCGCTTGCTGCCGTTATTACCATTGTTCAGGCAGCGTTATCCGGATGTGCAGTTTCATTTGCACCTGGGCAACCGCAATGTTGATTTTGCAGCAGATAATATCGATCTGGCTATCCGGATGCGTGATCCGAAAGATTCAGGTCTGATTGCCCGTAAACTGGAGGATGTGCAATTGGCAACGGTAGCCGCACCGTCTTACTTGCGCCGGGTTGGCACACCAAACCATCCGGACGATTTACAGCAGCACGACTGCCTGCAGTTTGAATTGCCCAGCACCGGTAAAGCCATCAGCTGGCCATTTATGCAAAACGGCCGGCAGGTAGAGATAGAAACCCGCGGCAGTTATCACTGCACGGACGATTTATTGGGCGCGGTAGCCTTAGCAAAACACGGCGCAGGCATTATTCAGACATACCGTTATATGTTTGAGCGCGAGCTGGCACAGGGCGAATTGGTTGAGTTGCTGCCACAATACAGCGGCACGTCCCGTCCGGTGTATCTGTTATATCCGCATGCCCGGCATATGCCGCTGAGGCTACGGGTGTTTATCGAATTTCTGCTGGCGCAGCTGCGTCCCTCGCCAACAGCAGCATGATGCTGTACTTTAAACCTGACAAATCCATTTCATTATTTAGCCATCTAAACGTATAGAAGTTGACTTCGCAGTGCATTTTACGCAACATAGCGGCTATGTCAGTTAAGCGGATGTGGCTATGCCTATTAAAGTGATCGATCAGTTGCCGGCGGTAGAAGCCTTGTCGGCAGAAAATGTGTTCGTGATGACCGAAAGCAGGGCGCAGTCGCAGGACATCCGGCCGCTTAAAATTGCGATTTTAAACCTGATGCCCAATAAAATTGCGACTGAAATTCAACTGCTGCGTTTATTGGCGAATAGCCCGTTGCAGGTGGATGTCGATTTACTGCGCATTGATGATCATGTCAGTAAAAACACGCCGCCAAGCCATCTGAACTGTTTTTACCGTTACTTCTCAGAAGTGCAACAGCAGAAGTATGATGGTCTGATTATTACCGGTGCGCCGCTGGGGCTGGTAGATTATGAAGACGTTACCTACTGGGCGCAGTTTGGCGATATTCTGCGTTGGGCTGACAATAATGTAACCTCTACATTGTTTTTGTGTTGGGCAGCGCACGCGGCACTTTATCAGTACTATGGTTTGCAGCGCGAAATTCGCGGCGAGAAACTGTCGGGGGTTTACTGGCAGCAGGTGACTCAGCCGCTGTGCCCGCTGGTGCGCGGTTTTGATGATGAATTCTTAGTACCTCATTCACGTTATGCCCAGGTGCCCAAACAGAAATACCAGCAACATGATGACTTACATATTCTGGCTGAGGCCGATGTAACAGGTGCCTACCTGTTGCAAAACAGCAGTGGTAGCCGGGTATTTGTTACCGGTCACCCGGAATATGATTTAACTACGCTGGACGATGAATATCAGCGTGACCTGGCGGCTGGCGTTACAGCTAAGCTGCCAGAAAATTACTATCGCAATAATGACCCTATGCAGGGGCCACAGAAACTGTGGCAAAGCCACGCCTTTTTACTGTTCAGCAACTGGCTGAACTACTATGTGTATCAGGCCACACCATTTGAGTTAAGCCAGATTGGTCACGGTGCCTAAGATAAAGAGCATATTATGACAGCAAGATTAACAGCGCAGCAGTTTCGTCAGTTGCTCGAACAACGAATTTTAATTCTGGATGGTGCCATGGGCACGATGATCCAGCAGCACCGGCTGCAGGAGGCCGATTACCGCGGCAGTGAGTTTGCCAGTTGGCCTTGTGATGTCAAAGGCAACAACGATTTGCTGGTGCTGACGCAGCCGGATTTAATCGCAGATATTCACCGTCAGTATTTACAGGCTGGCGCCGATATTGTTGAAACCAACAGCTTTAATGCCACCAGCATTGCCATGGCGGACTACCAGATGGAAAGCTTGTCGGCGCGGATAAACCGCGAATCTGCCGCTTTGGCGCGTAAAGTCTGTGATGAGTTCACTGCACTTGAGCCACACAAGCCGCGCTTTGTCGCCGGCGTGCTTGGGCCAACAAACCGCACAGCATCTATCTCGCCGGATGTCAACGACCCGGGGTTTCGTAATGTCAGTTTTGAAGAGCTGGTCGAAGCTTACACTGAATCTACCAGAGCGCTGATTGAGGGTGGTGCTGACATCATTATGCTTGAAACCATTTTTGATACGCTAAATGCCAAAGCCGCGGCTTTTGCGGTACTGCAGGTATTTGATGAGGTCGGAGTTAAGTTGCCGGTAATGATTTCCGGCACTATCACCGATGCCTCTGGCCGCACCTTGTCGGGCCAGACTACAGAAGCGTTCTATCATAGCCTTGCGCACGTTGAGCCGGTGTGTTTTGGCCTTAACTGCGCCTTAGGGCCAGACTTATTGCGCCCCTATGTCGAAACACTGTCCGGCGTGTCGGAAGCGTTTGTGTCGGTGCACCCCAACGCAGGTTTACCTAATGAGTTTGGTGAATACGATTTGGGCCCAGAAGAGATGGCAGCTGAAATTGCCGATTGGGCTAAACAAGGCTTTTTAAACATTGTTGGTGGCTGCTGCGGTACGACACCAGAGCATATCAAAGCGATAGCTCAGGCGGTTAAAACAGCGCCGCCTCGTCAGCCAAAAGCTGCTGCGCACAGTTTTCACTTAGCCGGCCTTGAAGCCTTTTCTCTGGAGTGGTGATGCAACAACAAGCCAGATTTATCAATGTCGGCGAGCGGACTAACGTGACCGGCTCGGCAAAATTTAAAAAGCTGATTTTAAACGGCGACTATGAAGCGGCGCTTGATGTGGCAAGACAGCAGGTCGAAAACGGCGCGCAAATCATCGATATCAATATGGATGAAGCGATGCTGGACAGCAAAGCTGCAATGGTGCGCTACCTGCAACTGCTGGCTGCAGAGCCCGATATTGCCCGCGTGCCGATTATGGTCGACTCATCCAAATGGGAAGTCATCGAGGCCGCACTGAAATGTATTCAGGGCAAAGCGGTGGTTAACTCCATTTCGTTAAAAGAAGGCGAAGCGCCATTTTTACATCAGGCCCGGTTGCTACGCCGTTATGGCGCCGCTGTTGTGGTAATGGCGTTTGACGAATCCGGTCAGGCCGATACCAAAGCGCGTAAAGTGGAAATTTGCCAGCGTGCTTATCACATCCTTACACAGCAAATTGGCTTTCCGCCACAAGACATTATTTTTGACCCTAACATCTTTGCTGTCGCCACCGGTATAGAAGAGCATAACAACTATGCGGTAGATTTTATTGAGGCTACCCGAGAGATAAAGCGGCTGTGCCCGTATGCCAAAATCTCCGGTGGTGTATCCAATGTGTCGTTTTCGTTTCGTGGCAATGACGCGGTGCGTGAGGCGATTCACTCGGTGTTTTTATACCATGCCATTGCTGCCGGCATGGACATGGGCATTGTTAATGCAGGTCAGCTGGCGGTATATGATGATATTCCGGTTTTGCTGCGCGAGCGGGTGGAGGATGTGATTCTTAACCGTCGTGATGATGCAACCGAGCGGCTGCTGGAGATTGCCGCTCAGTTTAAAGGCGATGGCAGTGTTGCCGAAAAAGCTGATGATGCCTGGCGCAGCCTGCCGGTTAACAAGCGGCTGGAGCATGCGTTAGTAAAAGGCATCACTGATTTTATAGAGCAAGACACCGAAGAAGCCCGCCAACAGGCAGAAAAGCCGCTGCACGTGATTGAAGGCCCGTTGATGGACGGTATGAACGTGGTAGGGGATTTGTTTGGTGAGGGCAAAATGTTCCTGCCGCAGGTGGTCAAATCGGCGCGGGTGATGAAAAAAGCGGTGGCTTATCTGCAACCTTATATCGAACAGGACAAAGCTGGCGGCCAGGCGCAGGGCAAAGTGCTGCTGGCAACGGTCAAAGGCGATGTACACGATATCGGTAAGAATATTGTTGGTGTAGTGCTGCAGTGTAACAACTTTGAAGTGATTGACCTTGGTGTGATGGTGCCTTGTGCAGAGTTATTGCGCGTCGCCAAAGAGCAGAATGTGGATGTGATCGGTTTATCCGGCCTGATTACGCCATCACTGGATGAAATGGTGCATGTCGCCAAAGAAATGACCCGGCTGGGTTATACCCAACCGCTGTTGATAGGCGGAGCGACAACGTCCAAAGCGCATACAGCAGTCAAAATTGAGCCTAACTACAGTCATGGTGTGGTGTATGTACCTAATGCTTCGCGCAGTGTGTCAGTAGTACAGGCGTTAATTGGTAAAGACAGCAAAGCAGATTATTTAGCGCGCATTAAAAATGAATATCAGGTTGCCCGTGAGCAACATGCGCGCTCAAGGCCCGGGCAAACACTGCTCAACCTGGAGCAGGCAAGAGCAAACCGCTTTCAGCTCGATTTGAGCCGTGTTGCGCCAGCGCCAAAACTCGCTGGCGTACATTTGTGGCAGAACGTCGATCTGAATGTACTGCGCGATTACATTGACTGGACACCATTCTTTTTAACCTGGCAGTTGTCGGGTAAGTATCCGGCTATTCTGAACCATGCTGAAATCGGCATAGAAGCACGAAAGCTGTTTAAAGATGCCAACACTATGCTTGATAAAATGATTGGTGAGGGCCATGTCAGCGGCAAAGCCATATTCGGTTTATTCCCGGCGAACAGCGATGGCGATGACATTGTGGTATACACCGATGAGAGTCGCAGCACTGAAAAAGCCCGCTTATATAATCTGCGTCAGCAGCTGCAGCTGAGAAATAATGCGCCAAACTGCTGTCTGGCTGATTTTGTCGCGCCAGTTGACAGTGGTGTGGCGGATTATATCGGGGCTTTTGCCGTCAGCACCGGTTTTGGCGCTGACGAGCTGGCCGCCGAATATGCGGCAGCTCATGATGACTACAACAGTATTATGGTCAAAGCGCTGGCCGATCGTTTAGCCGAAGCGCTGGCCGAATACCTGCATTTAAAAGTGCGGCGCGAGTATTGGGGCTATGCAGCAGAGGAGAATCTGGATAATGAGCAGCTGATCCGTGAGTTGTATCAGGGGATCCGGCCGGCACCAGGTTATCCGGCGTGTCCGGAGCATACAGAAAAGGGCACGTTATGGCAGTTGTTGGATGTCGAAGCGCAAACCGGCATCCAATTAACCGAGAGTTATGCCATGTGGCCGGGGGCTGCGGTAAGTGGCTGGTATTTCGCGCATCCGGACAGTAAGTATTTTACCGTCAGTAAAATCGGTGCAGACCAGCTAAATGAGTACGCACAGAAAAAAGGTTGGAATGAGCAGCAGGCTCAAAGCTGGCTGGCACCGAACCTTGGTTAAGTTATTGTAAAACATCATAACTCTTTTGTTTCTGCCTTCGGGAAGAACTTGAAATTTATCCATGCCGTCAGGTAAAACGGTCTAAGCTTTAACAAAACAAAGCTGGAGTCGTTGTCGATGCGCAGATGGATAATGTTAGCTTTAATAGTGTTGTGCAGCGGCAAGCTAAGCGCTGCACCGCTGAATGTATTGGTGGGGCAAAACAAGCCGCCTTATATCCGGCTTGAGACGGTCAGTGGTTATGAATTGGAACTGCTGCGCGAAGTTATCCGCCGGATGGGACATGAAGCGGTGTTTGTCTTTGTGCCTAACTCCCGTATCCGTGCTTTACTGGAAAGCGGTAATGGTGATGTAGCGACGTTACAAGCGGTTACAGCCGATGAGCCGGGCGTATTTTTTTCCCAACCTTATATCCGCTACCAAAACGTTGTTGTCAGCCGCAGTAATGATGAGCTGACGATACAACATCCGGCTGATTTGGCGGGTAAAACGGTGATTGCGTTTCAGGGCGCCAGTAAAGTGCTCGGCGCGGATTATCGCGACGCCGTTTTGCAGAACAAAAGCTATCAGGAAACGGTGGATCAGCGGGCACAGGTAGAAATGTTGCTGCAGGGGCGGGCCGCGGCGATAGTGCTTGATCGCAATATTTTTACCTATCATCAGCAGAACTCAGCAATGCCAGCAGCAGTGACAGTGCATGAGTTGTTTGATTCCACCTTGTACCGGGCGGCATTCCGTGACCCCGCACTTCAGCGTAGCTTTGACAAGGCTCTGCTGAGTGTTTTGCTGGATAATTGGTATCAACAGCTGCAGCTGAGCTATTTTATGCAGCTAAACCAGCAGCTACCTAACCGTTTTTATTGTGACGGGCCCACAGACAGTTACTGAGCTGCCGTGTTGGCTGCAGTGTCAGTCGAGCCATTTACGCAGCAGCTCAGCCAATTTTGAGGCATCAATAGGTTTACTGATAAGTTCATTCATCTTTGCCTGGCTGGCATCTTGCCTGGTAGAGTCAGAATTGTGTGCTGTCATGGCGATAACCGGCAGATTACTGAGCCCGGGCAGTTGGCGTAGCTGTCGTGTCGTGTCAAAACCATCAATGCCTGGCATTTCTATGTCCATCAGTACCAGCGATACCGTCTGTGATGTCAGACACTGCAGTGCCTGTTCACCACTGGTGGCGAGCACCACTGTATAACCGAGTTTCTGCAGAATAATTTGCGCCAGTGCCTGATTAAAGTAATTATCCTCTACTAACAAAATTGTATGTTTGCCGGTCGTCACACTGGTGGTGAGGGCAGGTATTTCTTTATCGACTGTCAGAGCTGCAACGTCAGCAACATCAAACATCAGACTGAAACTAAAGCGGCTACCCTGGCCGGGGGCGCTGCTAACGCTGAGCTTGCCTCCCATCAGCGTGACCAGACGCTGGCAAATCGTCAGACCAAGGCCTGTACCGCCATATTTGCGGCTGATTGAGCTGTCAGCCTGATTAAAAGCCGTAAACAATTGCTGTTGCTGATGTTCACTGATACCAATACCGGTGTCGGTCACTGCAAAAAGCAGCTGGTAACGGTCTTTTACGGCTTCTGCTGAAACACTAAGGGTAATTTCGCCATGCTCAGTAAATTTTATCGCGTTACTTAGCAGGTTAATCAGTACTTGTGACAGTCTGAGGGCATCACCAATCAGCTTATCCGGAACATCGTGCTCAAGCTGCAGCACAAATTGCAGGCCTTTTTGCGAAATTTGCGCACTGAACATATCAATGACTTGTGTCAGCATTTCCCGCAGGCTAAATGCCGCTTGCTCCAGTTCCAGTTTGCCAGCTTCAATTTTGGAGAAATCAAGTATATCGTTGATTATACTAAGTAAAATTCTGCCGGATGCCCGAATTTTGTCGAGGTAGCTCTGTTGCGTTGCCGGGTCTTCACTTTGCTGGGCCAATTGGGAAAACCCCAGTACGGCGTTGAGTGGGGTACGCAACTCGTGGCTCATATTAGCCAGAAACTCACTTTTGGCCTGTGCAGCAGACTCAGCACTCTGTTTCGCCTGTTGTAACTGCGCCATGGTTTGCTGCAGATGTGCTGTACGCTGTTCCACCAGCCGGGTTAGCTGGTGTTTTTCCTGCGTTAAGTGATAAGTGCGCCATTTTAGCAAAACGTATATCAGCAGCACGAAAAGCAGAACATAGCCGGCCCAGGCTGCTGTGCTGAAATACCAGGGGGGCGCAATGTAGATGTTGAGCTGATCAGATAATTGCAGATTACCCTGGTGATCGCGGCTGCGCACCATAAACTGATAGTCTCCCGGTGCCAGGTTAGTGTAATCACGGTACAGCTCATTGCTCCACAGCGACCAGTCTTTATCATAACCCTGCAGTTTGACCTGAAACTGGGGCTGGAATAAGTGGCTGAAGTTCGGGCTGGCATATTCAAAGCGTAGCGCTGTGCTGTCAGGCCCAAGCTTCAGCCTATTGGGTAAGGCTCCACCGCTGTAGACTGCCGGTCCGTCAAGTGTACTTAATTGGCGCAGCAGCGGCGGCTTGGGTGGCAGGTTACGATGTTCATTTATCGCAAAACGGAATATGCCTTCTGCACCGCCAAACCAGATCACGTTCTGTTCGTCTATCAACAGCGTATCCAATGGAATATCCTGCAAGGGTTTTAGCGCGGAGGCCTGCCAGCGATAAAAACCTGCACTGTCTGCAAACAATACGCCGGCCTGACGCCTGCCGGTATCGTTATCCCAGGTTAGCAGCCATAAGTTATTGTTTTTATCGGTTTGCGGATCCCGCACCCAGGGCTGAGAGTCTGTAAAGGCCAGAGATAACTGAGGGTCCAATGTAAATTGTTGTTGCTGCTCATCAAAACGATAGAAACCGGCAACCGTTGCAATCAATAACGCCTGTTTGTACCAGTAGACGCTGTTTCGGTTATTGCTGGGCAGGCCTTCATTACTGCTAAAACGCTTTATAGGCAAAGGCACGGAATTGCCGCCCTGCCACTGGCCTGGCAGCGTCAGGCGGTATACACCATGCGCTAAGGTACCCAACCACAGCTCACCATCCGGCGTTTCCAGAATACTGTTCAGGTTGCCCTGCACACCGGGAACCCGGCCTTCATCAAGCCAGCGTCCCTGTTCATAGCGCATACTGGCCAGGCCATTTTGCAAACCGATATAAACGCGCTCTGGATTGCGCAATGACTGATACAACACTTTACTTGCCAGTTCTGAGCGCCGAAGCAGAGTGACATTGCCTTGCTCAAGGGCATAAACGCCTTTGCTGTTTGCGATAAGCAGCTGCTGTTGATAGTTGATAAAATCCCAGGTTTGTTTTTGTATCTGGCTTACAGGCTCGAAGCGGTTTTGCGCATTACGCCGGTATAAACCGAGGCTGGTACCGGCGTATAGTATGTTCTGGTGCTGATAAAGCGACAGCACGTTGCCTTGCAGGCCGCTGGCATCACTGTAATATGAAATGGCTGCAGACAGATCTATCCGGCTAAGTCCGTGATCAAGCGCCAGCCATAAGCCTTGCTGATGGTCCTGATACAATGCCCTGACATTCTGATCGACCAATCCCAACGCCGTGGTGATGTGGCTTTTTAACTTGCCATCAGCTGTCAGAATAAACAGGCC
>CEVB01049414.1_pt1 | contig 11999 bp, 20 predicted proteins | sample 531381 | NCBI WGS metagenome assembly CEVB01 (sample SAMEA2622763, study PRJEB7988) | marine metagenome | biome: marine biome (ENVO:00000447); feature: surface water layer (ENVO:00002042); material: "saline water (ENVO:00002010), including plankton (ENVO:xxxxxxxx)" | depth 5 m | reverse complement strand
TGAACTTGATGAGAAACTCAAAGTTGGATCGACTGTAACACCAACAAAAGGACCACATGCTGGTCACCCTCACGAAATAATCCATGATTTCGGCGATGGTAATTATAATATTAAACCAAAGAATATGAGTCCAAACAGAATTAAGTATAGAATGGGTGCTGCTAAAGCAAACAAAAAAGATTTAAAAGAAGGCAATCCAAGAGGTACGATTGCCACATTTGATGGTAAACGTGGTGAAATAAAAATCTATAAGAAGGGATCTTCATATACTGGTGATACTGGAGACATGGATTTTTCAGCGAAAAATATGGCAGAGTTAAAAGACAAATTACGAAGACTTGGTGCTAATCCCAATAGACCAAGCACTGGAAAACTATCTTGAGGAAAATATGCCACTAGGTAAAAACGCAGATGCAGGTGACTATGTAAAAGACTTTCAAAAGTCAAAAGCACCGCAGTTTAAAGGTAAATCAAAAGAGAAACGTCGAAAGATGGCAATCGCAGCCTATCTTGATGCAAAAGACAAAAAAGAAGCACTTGACAAAAAAGATGTTAAAATTCCAGTAGAACTATTAAAGTTATATAATCTTGGAATGAAACTTCCTGCTGGTACTGCAAAACATAAAGAAGTTATGAAACAGATTGATGTTATGAGAAAGAAATTTGGTATCACAGAAAAACAAGATAAAGATATTAAAGATAAAAAGGAAAGTAAAATGAAATCTTTCGATGATTTAAGAAACGAGGCAGCAAACCCTGCTCAACAAGCAGCAATCGCTATCAACATGAAGAAGAGAGGTGTCAAACCAAAAGATGAAGAACAAATGACTCCTGCTCAGAGAGCGAAAGCGATGGCAGACTTTAAAAAGCGTGGTGGAAAAGTCACTAAACTTCCTCCTGGAAAAGCACAGGGATATCATGGTAGAGATGATCCTGGTAAGGGCATGCGTGGGATGCTAGATAAACCTGATTCAAAAGCATTCGGAACTCGTAAAAAAGTCAAATCCCTTGGAGCATCGATGAAAGGCATGAGAAACATGGGCGACATGGGAAAAATGGATGAGCAAGGAACATATGATTATGGTAGTCCAGAGAGTGTTAAGTTAATGAAAAAAACTACTCCAGGACAAGATGCTAATGTTGATGAACTTGCGATGTATACAAGCAAAAAATTACCGAATCTTTCTTATCCTAAAAAGAAAACAAAACATGAAAAAGATAAAGCACGTCTTGATATGATGAAGAAAAATAGACAAAAAGGTGAGTCTGTAAAAGAGGCAACAAACTTTGCTGTTTCAATCGAAGGACTTCCAGATATGTTCATGACTGCTGACTCGCCAGGAATGTTAAAGCAGACACTTCGCAAGATTGTCAAACAACCATCGATGATACAAAGTGTTAAACGAGTAACAGATGCGATGGTCAAGAAAACATTTAGATTAAAAGCGCAAGGTCGAGATGAAGAGCAAGACGAAGGTGTGAATGAACTTTCTTATAAAATGATAAATCGATATGCTAAAAAAAGTAAAGCGGATGCTGATAGAGCAACTGATTCTGCAGTCGCTACCATCATGAGAAAAGGCGATCATTCAAAAGATTTAGATACAATGCGTAAACGCAAAAAGGGAATGTCGATGGCGAAGAATAGAGTTTTAACTAAACTTCGTCGAGGAGACAAGTAAATTAATGGCAGAAAAATTTAATTCCTTCAGAGAAGAAATAATTGATGACGATTGCGAAACATGTGATCTCTACGAAGATTTGGAGATTACTGAAGCAGAGTATCAGGGGAGAAAAGTAAAATTAAATGACCCGATACGAACATCAGAAAATCCGAACAAAAAATTCAAAGTATATGTTAAGGATCCTTCTAGCGGGAACATTAAAGTGGTTAGGTTTGGGGATCCTAATTTATCTATTAAGCGTGATGATCCTGCCAGGAGAAAAAACTTCAGAGCGAGGCACAACTGTGATAATCCTGGACCTAAAACAAAAGCAAGATACTGGTCATGTTTTCAATGGAGAGCAGGATCGAAGGTAGACAATTAATGTACGAATATAAAGCACTAGTCAACAGAGTTATTGATGGTGATACAGTCGATGTTGATATCGATTTAGGATTTGGCATATGGATGAAAGATGAACGTATAAGAGTCATGGGTATAGATACTCCTGAACTACGAACATCAGATAAATTGGAGAAAGTATTTGGACTTGCAGCAAAAGATAGACTTAAAGAACTTATACCTGAAGGGTCAATACAGATCCTCAAAACAGAAGTCGACAAAGACGGAGAAGATGCAAAAGGAAAGTTTGGAAGAATCTTGGGTGACTTCATCGTTGAAGGACATAGGGTCACTAAGATACTTGTTGATGAAGGACACGCAGTAGAATATCACGGACAATCAAAAGAAGATATTCGAGATGAGCATAACAAAAACAGACAACGATTAGTGGCAGAAGGAAAGGTAATTATAGAGGGGGATTAATGCTCAGATGGCTAGCAGTTATTGCTGGCTTGGTTATGTGTGCGTCTGTTGCAGTTGCTGATACGACAACTGTAAATACAACGTCTGACTCTACCAGTAATAATACAAATACAAATAGAAGCACTGTCGATTCAACACAAACATTGAAATCACCACCAGCATCTGCTATCGCACCATCTATCGGCGCGAGTAGTTCAGATATATGTACGACTGGTGTGAGTGGAGCAGTTCAAACTCAGATACTTGGTGTCGCTGGTGGCACGACGATTAGAGACTTAAATTGTGAAAGACTTAAACTTTCAAAAACATTGTACGACATGGGAATGAAAGTTGCAGCAGTATCAGTAATGTGTCAAGATCGTAGAGTATTTGATGCGATGCAGATGGCAGGAACACCATGCCCTTTCTTTGGAGACATAGGACAAGAGGCAGCAGATGGTTGGGAAACTTCTCCAAATTATATACCACCTAAAATAGAGGATAAAACGCATGATCAAAAAACTGGCGCTTTTGTTGCTGGTGGTCTTTTGGCTGCCCTTATTGCAATCCTTGCCCTCTAACGCACAAAATATATTGAATCAACAGTGGGATGGAACCTACAATACTGGATATTGGGGTGGAACGACTGGTGGAGAAGTGCCAAACATGATACCTAATGGATCAGGATTCGTTTGGGGATATGGTGGTGGAATAATAAGTAATACAATCGCAATAAATCAGGCGATACAAGATGAGGGAGTTCAAGTAGAGGGATATTCGTATGTATGGAGAGTCAAAAATGCTAATACAAATCTATATGGACAACAGGGAGATGTAGATCCATTTAGTATAACAGTTGATGTATATAAGGCAGATGGAACATTATATACTTCTTATGTTTACGACTACACTCAATTTCAAGGATGGACAACGCATGAAGGATCTGAAACTTTCCCAGATCAATTTTTAGATCCAGCATTTTTTGGTAATATGATAATAAGTGCTGAGGGTAACGATGCAGGATATTGGGCAGGAAACTGGGGTCCAGAGTTCAATACTTCACAATCCAGTTTGACACTCACTTATTCTTCAAATCCTTGTTATAATAATCCACTATATGATCCAGCATGTATTGGATATGCAGAAGCAATCGCAGAGTTAATATTAGAACAACAAGAATTAGTAATTATGTCAATACCAGAACAGGAGATATTTTATGAAGAACCAATCCAAAATATCATATCGAATGAAAGTTCAACAGACTTGGGAAAAACTCAAAGTCAAAGTCAAATCAGTTCTTCTTCGAATCAAGATGATTCTGAAGAGAAACAAACAAGAGAACAAAAATTAAAAGAGGTAGCTAAGGAAATAGCAGCAGGATTACAGGAACAAATAGTTGAATCAGAAAACATGACTGAACAACAACTTGCTCAGGCAGAGATGTTAGCGATGATGAACTATGTGCCTGCATTTGATTTATATAAAATGACATTAGCAGGTGGTACATATCCTGATGTTGTATTTTATCCAACAACAACTGTTCCTGATTCACCAAACGGAAAAAGAAATAATTTCGCACAACAACTATTGCATCAGCAAATGGTTAATATGCAGTACGAGGAGAGATAAATGAATTTCAATCATCCAAAAGACGTAGGTCTTAATTATTGGCAACATTTAATATTTGCCTGGAAAGAAGCATTTTTTGCTATGCTCATATTTTTTATTATGATTCTTCATGGTATAGTGCCATGGGTATTTGACATATATTTTACTGATTATATAAAAGGTGCACAAGATAGATTAAATCGTTTGTCGGAGTTAGAAGAATGAGACGAGGAAAAGGTAAAACTATCGAATCATATATTGATATACGAATCGGACAATTAAAAGAAGATATGGACAGAGCACATGATCAGTATGACAGAAGATGGTATAATCGAATAATACAAGAATTAAGATGGGCAACTCTTTCTTCCAAAAATAACTGCTACATGGAGGAGGAAAATGTCGGATAAAAATTTAGAGGAGCAATTAGAAAATATAGAAAATTTAAAAAATAAAGAGTTTCGAGTCCTAGGAATCAAAGTATCTTTTTTATCAGTGAGTGCATTACTCGCTTTGATAGGATCGATCTTGGGTGCACTCTATGGTGGATTCCTGATGTATCAAAAAGTCGAAGAAGTTGCAGGACTAGATATAAGTGCGTTTGAACAAAGAATGGATATTATAGAAACTAAACTTGACGAGGCGATCGATTATACTCGTGATATTAAATCAGATCTTCGCGATGATATAATGAAGATTGAAAAGCAGGGAGATCGTAACGAGGACACTGTAAAGGATACCGAAGATACATTAAACGATCGTATGCGTCAACTTGAAAAAGATATATTTGATATGATAGAGATTGCAGAGGGTAGATTCGAAACTAAAAGAGATGCACTTCAAGAAGATTATGATAAAAAGTCAACATCATTACTGATTGATTACGAAGCAAAAGCAGATAAATTAAACGATAATTATGATGAAAAAGCAGAAAGATTAAATAAAAATATTAATGATGATCTCGAAAAATTAGACAACGATATCAAGCAACTGATGAAAGAACTCGAAGAAAGAGTAAATAATCGAGTTCAAAAGTCACTTGATAACCCACTCGCAAACTAATAATGTATAAATAGTTGAAACTTTTATTTTAATGGAATAACTGATGGCAGAAACAACAGGTAAAAGATTAGTTCGTATCGAAGAAAAGTTAGATAAACTTGCAGATGCGATGGTATCACTGGCGCGAGCAGAGGAAAAAATAGGTTCTCTACAAGAAGATCATAATAAGCAATATGATCGTATTAATAAGTTATCCATTAAAATAGATGATATAGAGAGAATTGTCTTAGATAATCAGAGATCAGTTCAATTTATGCACAAATTATTCTGGGTTGTTGTTGTAGCGGCAGCCGGAGCTATAGCAACAAACATATGGATGTGAGGGAACAAATGTCACAAGAGAAACAATTATATGTCATTCCGGAAGAGATTCCAGCAAATGAAAGGACTGCATTTCATGGTGCTGCTGCAGCTGCATCTAAGGCAGGCAAAAAATCATTTAAATTTAATGGTAAGACACACCCAGTTACCATGAAAAAAGATACTGCAAAAGCAATCACCAGTCAAAATGAAACATTTCATGATAAAGGTGAAGAAGATCCTGAAGACAAAAAAGAGAAGTTGAAAAAGAAAAATGGTAAACCCATGAAGGGTGATACTGCTGAGATGAATCCTAAAATGGGTGATGGAAATAAAAAAGGTGCTGAGATGGAACAGAAAGAGGCATTGGACGATAAAGATAAACCAACTGTTAAAAAGGTCATCAAAGGATTGAAAAAAGCAGTTGCTACACATCAAGGACAAGTTAAATCGTTGACAAAAGATATTCAAGATGATAAACTTGACGAAGAACCCAAATTTTCTACAGGAGTTTTTCTACCTAAATCTACTACAGCAAAAGCTCTCGGTCCTGGAGTAAAAGTTCGTAAAAATTTTAAACAATTCCATGTGTTTGATAATAAAAAGGATGCGGAAACAAAGGCAAAACAGATTGGTGGTCGAGTCATAACTGGAAGAGGCGAAGATAAAGGTAAATATGCATCTGTAAAAGAATTTACAATCCGAGATAAACTAATAATGGTTCTAGAAGGTGATCGTGCAAAACATTATAGAGGTGCCACAAGACCTGAAACAGATGATGATAAATTATCAGGTGCTGGTGCGAAAAAAATGAAAGCAGACATACAAGGTAATGCTGCCGATCCAGATTTAGTAAGTAAAGGGCATGATGATGCATCAAAGGCAGGTAAAGTGACTAAACCTGCTAAAAAACGTGCAACTGATAAAGATCAAGGTGATAAAAAAATTATCAATGAACCTGAAGATATTACTAAAAAAGGTGTGACAAAAGAATCAACTGTTGGTCAAGTTAAATTAGCACTTCAACAGCAATATATCAATAAAAGTATTTGGAACTCATAAAATGGCTATTATTACTCCTCCTGCATATCAAAAAGATGCTATACCAACTCCACAAGGTTGGAGACATCCTAAAACTGGCGAACTATTACATGCTATAAAATTATCAGTTGAAGATATAGATGTTTACAACAATAATCCTACAACTATGGCAGAATGGACTCCAGAACCAGTTGATGAAGTAATTTATGAAGAAGACGAGGATTGGGAAGATTGGGAAGATGAGGAGATAGATCTTGATTCTATGACTAAGGCAGAATTAATAGAAACTGCTGAAGACTGGGAAATCGAGATTAATCCGAAAGCGACAAAAGCAGAGATAAAAGAAATTTTAGAAAATGAATTTTACGAAGAAGAGTATGTAGAAGATGATTCTTGAATCGTGACACATTGAATATATACTTTTATGATGAGATTTAATGAACTAACAGAAGAAAATTTATTTCTTTATGCTGCAAAACATTATTATAAACCTCAGTTCTCTGATATAGAAGAATTTTATGAGGATTTGAAACGATTTAAATATATCAAAAGATTGGTAAATCGTTATATTGAAAATGATGAACTTGCTGAGAGATTAATATTAAATCATTTGATTGTGATATTTAATTCTTTTGGTATAGAGGCAAGTCTAAATATGCTTGATTTGAAACTTGACAAACACCATTGGCCAGTGATAAAACCATTTTTGATATTTTTAAAATATATTAGAAGCGATCAATATATAGGGATAGTAATGGATCCAAAGGTAGTAGAAGTGTTGAGGAAAATATAATGGGACTAGTAAAAAGAGCAGCAGATCTTGCTTATACATTTCGTCTTATTAGATTATTAGTTCTTGACTGGAAAGAATGGGATGCATACAAAGAAGGATTGATTGATGAGAATGGTAAACGTATCAAGTCTGTGAAGATGGATAATGATGCGAAGAGATCAGCATACACTCCATTTATTCGTTTAGTCGCTAATCTCAAAAGATTATTATCAAATATTCCAGGAGGTGGATCAAAATTAGGATCTTTTGCAGCTGGATTATTTCTCATCAAAGAGCATTGTAATCTCACCGATAAAGATCTCACAAAAATTTTAGGAAAGTCAGGAATCGAATCTCTAGACTTTTTAAATGAAGCAAAAAATAATTGGTTCACACTCAAAGATAAACAATTAATTCCTGGGGTGTATAGAGTAAAAGAACATAAAATTTTAAATAGCACATTTGAAGAGTGGGTATATCCAAAAGATAATATTCGAATAAAAGATGATTGTTATCCTATCGGAGATGTATTTGGATTAGATATATACGAGGCAACACATTTAAAAACAAATCAAAGAGTTTATATTACAATAAATGAGATTTATAAATGAGTAACAAAAGGATACCAAGAAAAAAAGGACAACCTGCTGGATCAGATAAACATAGTGATCTATACACAGATGAAAATCCTAAAGGGACTATCCATGGTTTGAAGTTTGCAACAGTCGAGGATGCTAAAGCATCTGTCGCAAAAATAAAAAGATCAGGAAGATCTCATGCTCATAAAATACAAGCAGCAATCGCAATGGAGCAACGTGCTCGTGTTATGGGAAAAACTGGACCTGCTGCAGTTTATAGAAAGTTCATAAATGCCATGAAACAAAAAACTAAAGAAAGAAATGAAAGTCTAGAAGAAAAAGGCAAGGGTCTTTGGTATAATATCATGATGAAAAGAAAACGTGGAGAACGCATGAGGAAAAAAGGTGAGAAAGGTGCACCGACTCAAGCACAGATGGATAAAGCGAGAGCAGCAAGCGAAGAGATGACTACTGCTGCAGATGCTGGTATCCCTCATGATACAAAGACCATGGGTCCAAGGTTCACCACGACTAATGTCATGGATAGAAGAAAAAAGAAAAGACCAGCACTCTTGAAAAGATTTTCTAGATTTATAGATGATACGGAGTAGAATATGTTATCACTAGTAGGATCTTTACTAGGATTTGCTAGTTCTGCAGTTCCTGCAGTAACAGATATTTTTAAAGATAAAGCAGATCGAAAGTTTGAACTAGATAAAATGCAAAAGATGGCCGAGTTGAAACAACAAGGTTTAGATTTTGACATGAAAATGTATGATAAGATGGGTGCTGATAAAGAGCATGAAAGATTAATTGCTCATGATACAGCAATCATGCAATCCACTGGGTGGACATCCGTCTTACAAAAATCAGTGAGACCAGTAATTACATATGCGTTTTTTGGTCTTTTCGCAACGATTGAAATAACACTATTAATTAATGCTATTGAGATGGGTACACCATTTGCCGATGCTATAAATTTATTATGGGATGAAGAAACGAAAGCAATCTTTGCTGCGATCATTTCGTTTTGGTTCGGTTCAAGAGCAGTTGAAAAAGCACGGAGAAAATAATGAAAGTTGGTGATCAAATTATAGAGGCAGCAAGAAAGCATGCCGAGGGTGAGGTGGAAGTTCATAAAACAAATATTATGGTTTATCAAACCATGCCAGCAGGTATAGGTGAACACTCAGATGTCACTGAAGCAGTGGTAGAGGAGTTAGATAAGTTGGCAGCTGCTCATGATAGATTAGAGATGATAGAAAAATATTTTTCATCTAATTAAAAAAAATATTATATATTTCAGCATTTACAAAATCTGTAAAATGATATATAATAGTTATAATCAATAAAAGAATTCAAATATAAGAGGTAAGTAGAATGGCAACAGCACTTGTTGACACAAGGAAATTTTTATCCGAAACTAAATTCTACGAAGCTTACTCCCGATATAAAGACGAAGAAAACAGATATGAAACATGGGATGAAGCAGTAGATCGTGTCATTGATATGCACGAAGGATATTATAAAAATAAAGGAAACGAATTAGCAGGTTATTTTGAAGAGGCAAGAACAGCATATAAAGAACAAAGAGTCCTTGGTGCTCAACGTGCACTACAGTTTGGTGGTGAACAATTATTAAAACATCAAATGAGAATGTACAACTGCACTTCATCATATGCAGATAGACCTGCATTTTTTGGTGAAGTTTTTTACATATTATTATGCGGTGCTGGTGCAGGATTTTCTGTACAGAAACATCATATCAAAAAATTACCAAAAATACAACAAAGAACTAAACAAGCAAAAGGATACATTGTAGAAGATTCTATAGAGGGATGGGCATCTGCACTTGATGTATTGATGTCATCTTATTTTGTAGGTGGAGGAAAATATCCAGAATATGAAGGTCGTCGTGTTTTCTTTGACTTATCACAGATTCGTCCAAAAGGTGCTAAAATTTCTGGAGGATTTAAAGCACCAGGACCAGAAGGTTTGCGTCGCTCACTCGATAAAGTTGAGCATTTACTCCAAGGTATTGTAATTGATTCTAAAGTACCAACTAATATCAAACCGATTGATGTTTACGATATCACTATGCACGCAGCAGATGCTGTGTTATCAGGTGGTGTTCGTCGATCGGCAACCATTTGTCTCTTCTCACCAGATGATGAGGAGATGATGAATGCAAAAACTGGTAGTTGGTATATGGATAATCCACAACGTGGCAGATCAAATAACTCTGCTGTGATTGTGAGAGATAAAACTTCACCCGAGCAGTTTGGTAAGATTATGGAATCAGTCAAACAGTTTGGTGAACCAGGATTTGTCTTCGTTGAATCCACAGAGCATACAACTAATCCATGCGTTGAGATAGGCATGTTTCCAAAATTTGGTAACAAGTCTGGATGGCAAGGTTGTAATCTGACAGAGATCAATGGTGGCATGTGCAATACCGAGGAAGACTTTTATAAGGCATGCCGAGCTGCGTCTATCCTCGGTACTCTGCAAGCAGGGTACACAGACTTTAAGTTTTTGGACGAAACTTCTAAAAAAATATTTGATAGAGAAGCACTTCTCGGTGTCTCCATTACAGGATGGATGAATAATCCTAAAATATTATTCGATCCTAAAGTCCTCGAAAAAGGAGCGAAGATTGTCAAAGAAGTTAACAAAGATTTATCAGAAAAACTTGGAATCAATGAGGCAGCTAGAACGACTTGTGTTAAGCCATCAGGCAATGCTTCAGTTTTACTTCAGACTGCTAGTGGTATTCATGCTGAGCATTCTAATATGTACATACGTAATGTTCAGATGAACAAAGAGTCCGAGATAACTCAAGCGATACAGAAATCAAATCCGTGGATGGTCGAAGAATCAGTATGGTCTCAGGGAGGAACAGATGTCGTTGTCTCGTTTCCAATCATACCACATAAAGAATCAATACTCAAAGATGAATTACTCGGAGTCACACACTTAGAAAAAGTAAAACTTGCACAAAAACATTGGGTTGATGCGGGAACGAACGTAGAACTTTGTGCTGATGAAGGTGTTAGGCATAACGTATCAAACACAATCATCGTTGATGATTGGGACGAAGTAGAAAAATATGTATTTGAAAACAGATACTCGTTTGCTGGTATATCATTTTTGCCTATGAGTGGTGATAAAGATTATAATCAAGCACCAAACACTGCGGTGATTGGAGCAAAAGAGATGGTCAAAAAATATGATACTGCTGCTGTTTTTGCGTCAGGTATGGTCGTCGATGCACTTAAATGTTTTAGAAACTTATGGGATGCATGTATGACTGCCAAAGGTTTTGGCGAAGACTTATCACTTGATGATTCTGAAAATGCTATGAAGAGAGATTGGGTCAGAAGATTTGAAAACTTTGCAAATAATTATTTAAATGGTGATACTACAAAAGCAGAGCATTGTTTGAAAGATGCGTATCTCCTACATAAATGGAATAAGATACAGAAAAATTTAAAACCGATTGAGTGGAAAACTGATCTAACAGCAAAGAAGTATGTTGATGTTGATACTATAGGGTCAGCAGCATGTGTTGGTGGCGCATGTGAGATCGACTTTTGAAGTTGAATCACCCTGTGTTAATATTTGTCTGATCGAAGAGGGATATTGCATAGGTTGTGGTCGTACCGAAGATCAAATAATGGAGTGGCTTTATGCTGATGATGATCGTAAACTCGAAATATTAGATGAAATATCAGAAAGAGTAAAAAATGGGGAAATTGAGTTGTATATGTCTTAGAAATACAGAGGTATGTACTTGTAACAGACCTGAGAATATAGAAAGACTTGAAAGAAGAAAATGTGTTTGCGGTAGATCAATCACAGAATATTGCATGAGTTGGCACTCTTTATGTGATAAAGTGTTCATGCAAAAAAGAGAGGTAGCATTAGCAAATGGATGAGTGGGAGATAGATTGTGAGGAATGTGGCATAGGCACTCTTGTACATTCTTACGACCCACCTGACTTTTGTCCTTTATGTGGCAGGAGAGTCGAACCAGTTATTATGAGTGATAGGGTAGAATATGAAGAATAAATACTTTTATGTGGTATTACAATAATAAAGAATTTAACGAGACACCAGAGGAATATCAAGGATTTGTCTATGAGATCAGAGAACTGTCAACAAATAAAA
>CEVB01077988.1_pt1 | contig 12038 bp, 9 predicted proteins | sample 531381 | NCBI WGS metagenome assembly CEVB01 (sample SAMEA2622763, study PRJEB7988) | marine metagenome | biome: marine biome (ENVO:00000447); feature: surface water layer (ENVO:00002042); material: "saline water (ENVO:00002010), including plankton (ENVO:xxxxxxxx)" | depth 5 m | reverse complement strand
TTCTGTTTTGTTCAGCTAATCCACCCATAGGTTTACGTGGCATTGCCATGCCACCACCATACATTTTAGTTGGACGCTGCCCATTATTGTACATTTTCATTAGCTTTTTTCTCCTCTTCATATAGTTCTTCTAATGGTTGTTTTTTTCTATCAGGATCGCTGAATATTTTGTCAAAACTTAATCCCTCTTGAGCTTCTATGTTGGCTGCAAATAACTCGTTTGTAGGAAGATAGCTCGGTATTTTTAAAGACATTCTAGATACTTCTGTAGCTAGATATTCTTTTAACAACACTGAAAATGTTTTGATATCGCTTGTAGTTAGTGCTTCTGGATTAGATAACATATCCACCATTATTCTTGAAGCTTCTTTACTTTGTGCGGCCATAGCAATTAGTTCTTGTTGTTTTGATATTAACAATCTAGCACTCATTTCACCTGCAACGTATGTAGGACTAACCATACCTCTCGCTAAATTAAAAGCACGACTTATTAATTCATTTGGACTGATACCTCTAACTCCACCTACGATGTCGTATCTAGCAAGAGATACACCTTGTGCGTATTCAAAGTACCTACCAATATCTTCTAGGTATTGTAAATGTTTATTGTCTAGTCCTACGTTTCGTAAAATGGCTTTTATGTTTTCATCTGCTAAATCTGAAGCTAACTGTCCTGCATTTGATATTTCATCTAGATAAAAAGGCTTTCCATCAAAGCCAGTTAATGTTTGTTGACTACGACCTTTTCCTGCTCTATCTAACAAACCATTTATTGTGTGATACAAAACACCTTCTTTAAATTCATCTTCAGCAATGGCTCTAGCAGTTTCACCTGTTTCTGCGTCTATGTCTGCAGCTCCAAGTCTTGTTTGAACATAAGACTCTCTCAATCCAGTCATCATGCTAGGAGATCCATTTGCTATATAGATCTCAAAAAAATCTTTTGAGTCTCGTACGTTTGCAATTCTTTGTAATTCTTTTGAACCACTTTCTTTTATTTTAGCTTTAGCATCTGCTCGTGTTCTCAACAAACTAGATTTGTCTTCTATCTCTGTTTTTAAATTTTTGTATGTTGTTCTTGCTTCTGCCGATAACTCCATAAGATTCATCAAATCTTTTTCTTCGTTTATCATCTTGGTTAAATCAACGAGTTGAACTGTTTCTATGTCATTAGGGTCAGGGCCGTTTTTAACTTGCACTGTCAAAGAGTTTTTTAAACGTTCCAAATTTTCGGCTTGTACAAAATTATAATCCTTTATACCTATCTCAATGCCTTGTTTTTTCTGACTGACTAACTTATCAATCACGGATTGTTTCGCAGTACCCCAGTGTTCGTAAATGTTGGCTGTGACCATTTTTGATATAAGTCGTAGTTTTCTTTTACCCTCTTTAGTGGTTACGTCAAACACTCCCGGTTTTCCTACGACATCGCCTGCAGACCAATACAAAGACAATTCTTCCATAGCTCTTGTTAAAGATCTCTTTGCAGTCTCATCACCCCCCATGATTTTCTCAACACTTTTACCTATTTCTTCGTGAAAGTTTTCTGGCTCAAGACCTTTTTTATATGGGTATTTGTATCCTGTAATTCCTTTTTCTTCATCAGCAGGGCCAGTTCTAGCGTTATCTATTTTCTCTCCCAGTCTGCCTTTTCTTACAGGATCAAAGTGAATTGATTTATATTGAGATCTAGCATCTTTTAATTCAGGATAGCGTGGATCGGATTTTAAACTATCCTCTATACTACTTTCAAAATCACCATACTGTTTGCTTAATGTGGCGTTGCTATCTTCGTAGCGTCTTTTCAAGGATGCAAAATGTCTTTTCATTTCTTCAACTTCAAACATTTGCCCTTTGAACGGTTTCAGTTGTGAGTCTGGTTTTGACATGTAATGAAAAGCTAAAAACACAGGACTGACATCTTCTAGATAATCATCTGCATCATCAGTTCCCAACAATTTTGGATTGGAGTGATATTGTTTTAATTCAAGTATCTCATCGTCATCAAATCCCATGTCTCTTTTTAAAGCTCTTTCTGCCATAGAGTTAAATGCTTTCATTGCATAAGAACCTGACTTACCTCTAAAAAATTCACCCTTTGCACCAAAAAAAGTTTTTAACTCATTTCCACTCAACTCTGATTTTGTTCCTAGAAGCTCTGATACCACAGGAGATAAATCTATTTCTTCACCTGTTGCATCTATTGGTGCGTAAACCATTTTACCTTTCAGATACTTTGCATCTTCATGTATGTCATATACTTCTTCAACAAGTCTACCTAAAAGAGTTTTATTTTTTTCTGTGCCTTTTAGTGATAGCACATTATTTGCTCTTTTATCTAATTGTTCATATACCTTTAATATGTTGTTTTGATATATCTCTCTTTGCTTTTCAATATTTGTGGCCGCTCCTTCTGTAAGTTTTATTTCCATATCTGACAGTGATGTAATTAAATCTTCAGGAAGAGGTTGATCTGGATTTTTTAAAATATTGTTTTTCAACGCTTGTAACTGCGACATATATTCTATTTTTGTTTCATTCACCTGTAATGAAAACTGATTTGCTGCATCCATAAAATTGTTTGTAAAAGTAGCAAGCACTTCTTTATCATCAACATCTATGTTAAAATCATCTGCTATCATTATTTTTAATTCATTTATAGCTTCTGTCGCTGCAGCCACAGTGTTTTCAGATTGTAGTTGAAAGTCTATAGCATCTTCTAGATTTCTACCAGTCGCTTTTAATTTACCTGCAGCCTTTCTTTCTAGTGCTAATAACGGTGCTAGTCCAGAGACATGACCAAAGCTTAATTGAAATAGATTCTTTGCTCTTTCTCTTTTTTCAGGATCTTTAAATGCTCCTACAATTCTATTTCTAAGACCTTGATATTCAGTAAGAGATTTGTAGACAAGTTCTCTTTGTAAAGGTGGTAAAGTTTTCATTATAGTTGCGACTTGTTCAACGGCAACTTTTTCTTTAGGGTTTAGTGATCTTTGTAGTTCATCAGTTAGTAAATCAAATCTTCTGTCAATAAAAGTTCCCTTTTTTATAAAGGGTAAATCTTCAAAGATTCTAACTAAATTACCTGCAAAACCACCCATAGCATTGTTTGCTACTCTAATAGGACCTCCTATTGGGGAGTAAGGCATTTTAACTATAAACTGTGGCACTTTTAATGCTGTGGATAACGCACCAAACACCTCTCCAACGTCAGTATCGAAATTAAAAAAGTTAGCTATTTCATATCCTGCAGCTTGACCTAATCCAACCATAAGTTCATCTTTGACAACTTGACCCATAAATGTTTGACGAGAAAATGGAAAAACAAGTTTTGTTCTTTGGGATTCCAAGTTTTCAAGTTGTAACTTTATACTGTTTATGTTGAGGTCATCTGACGCATCTCGTAAATCACCTTGTAGTTTAATTATTTGATCATCTAAAGATTTTATTGCAGTATTTCTGTCTATATCAACTTGAGCTGCTGCTACCTTGCCTCTACTTTTTAATTTTCTACCGATGTTTGCTGTTGATTTGTACCACGCTTTAGCAAATTCTGTTTGAGCATTTTCAATATTAAATGTCCTAAGAACATCAATATCTTCCATTCTTCTGTATTTTTCAGGGTTGGATGCTCTTATTTCATCTACATCTTTTTTATATCTTTTACCTGCAGCGAGATGAGCTTTTCCTATTATGCTACCTGCTCCCATGTTTTCTACAATTATGGTAGCCATTCTTTCAATGAGTGGAAGTTCTTCAAATCCCACCTTCATAAGTCTGTTACCTAACTCTTCACTTATTATAGGCACTTCCATTCTTTTTCCTGTTGCAGGATTTTGTATCGTATACTCTGCTTCAAAAGCATCTTTACCGTATAAATCAATATATATCTTTTTTATATCTTCGTTCATAGCCGAAGCTGCCGTTGCTCCGGGAATAACATTTTCTATAAAAGATTTGTACTGTTCAAAAAACTTAGCCATAGACGGAGTTCTTTTTTCCCAAGAATCTAAGAATGTTTCATCCTCTACTTCTTCATCCATAACTTTTGAGCGAAAATAAAATGGATCATCTATAGCATCGGTCGCTGCACCTACCAAATGATATCCCATGTGAGCCAACACAGGTAATAAAGCAGCCCCTCTTCCTGCATCAGCTAATCGTCTTGTCATTTCTGTGTGAAAGTTACCAGTGCTAAAATAGTCAACTAACAGTTGTTGCACAATCGGATCATCGACACGAGGTTCATTTGTTACTGGATCTATTTCTTTTAAAGCATTTAAAACTTTCATTCTTCCAGTGGCATATCCTGTAAGATCTGTTACTTGATCTTCGGATAAACCTGTAAAGGTAGATAGAATCTTTCCATTCCTCACACCTCCTATCTTTACGTCTGAAGGCTTAGATTTCACAGAATCTGCTAACTTTTCCAACTTTATTATAGAGGGAACGTGACCTTCTTTTGCTAAGTTTCGTGTGATTAGATTAACTTTTGTACCACCCACTTCAGTCATTTCACCAGAGATGAGTTTGTCGTATGTAGCAGTTTCTTCTTCTTTTTGTTTTTGTATATCTTGTTGTATGAGAGCTTTTGTTCTAGGACTAGACAGATTAGCAGTAGGGTTTACTTTTATTTTAGGACTCTTTTCATTCAAATATCTTTCTTGATTTTCAGGATAAACAAAAGTGCCTGTATCTTTACCTAAGTTGTAGTCTTCTTCTACAGATAATCTTTTATCTTCAGTATAAGCTTCATCAACTATTTTTTTACCTAAATTATCAGAGTCACCAACAACCACTTCCTGTTGATTTTCTTTTTCGTCTTCTTCGTTATTTATTTGTGATTGTAATTCAGCCATTTACATTCCTTAATTCATCGGTGAAAAAGTTCCGTCTGGATTTTGTTTAAATCTACCTTTTCTATTTTTTAGTAGAAAACCTTTAGAGTTATTACCCCCTATGATATCACCTAATTTTATTCTAAATGATTGTTGTTGAACATTGTTAACTTTAGGCACTTGATTATTTTCTTCAGGCGGCAGAACTTTTGTTGTGCCTTTTTGAACTATTTGTTTTTCATCTACTCGATTATTACCTTCAAAATAATACTCGTTGTTATTTGAATCATATTTTATAGTTATTGGTCGACCGTTAGGACCTACCAATGTTTGAGATACAAATGATTTAGTTTCATCAAATGTAAGACTACCACCGTCTTTTGTTTCTCCAATCAATCCTAATATCTTATCGGTCATGCTGTTAAATCTTTTGTTAGCTTTTAAAAGCTGTAGCTGTGGTCTATTGAATCCTCTCTCAGAGTTGGATGCTATTGTGGCAAATACATCAATCTTTTTAAACTCGCTTAAAAACTCTTTTACAACGGTTTGTAATGAAGCAAGACTACCTGCCTTAGTTCCGAAAAATCCAGAGTTTCCTAATCTTCTTAATTGCACTTCAAAATCTTGGTTAGATAATCTACCTGCAGGATCTAATGCTCTTGCCATGTTTGCAGCAAGTACAATCATAAGAGATTCGTTTTCTTGTATTTTAGTTAATTCAGCTTCTATACCACCTTCGTTTTTAATTTTTTCTACTACTTTCTTTAGAGTTTCAAAAGTAGTGCCTTTTTTTAAATCACCCCCTGAAACATTATATCTTTTATCTTTACCACCAATAAACTCCATTAACTGACCCACTTGACCTGACGGTGCTGATAAACCAATAAAAACTTTTTTCAATCCTCTGACAAAACCACCCGGACTTGTGTCTTCGGTAACAGAGTTCGTAACATAATTATCTAATTTTGTGACAACATCTTTGTTAGCTTTGTATTTTACATTAAATTCACCGATGGTAGCGTCAGTAAATCTTTTAAATATTTTGTCTTTACTTTCATTTACATTCTTTAAATTAAATTTAAATGTGCTAATATTACTATACTTGTTAATATTTAAATCTGCTTGATCTACACTTTGAATCATGGCTAACGCTGATATTTTAGCTAAAGGACTTGCTTGAGAAAAATTAGAAGAATTGTTAAGATATCCTACTGTTTGTTGAACCTCTTTCGGACTCATGTTTTCTGCCTTTTTCCATGCACCTCTTCTGTATAATTGTATAGCGTGGTTTATTCTAGGAAAATATTCAGGAAAATTGTTCATAGAAACTTCTGTAAAATCTCCTTCTTCAGGTATACCCAGTTGAGTTTCTCTCCTGTATGCAGTAATAAACCTGCCTACATCATCACCAAAATCATTAAGCCTAGCTATGCTCTTTAATACCTTTGCATCAGAAGATTGTTTTTCGTTGAACTTAAGAGGTATGAAAATTAATCTGCCATCTATTTGTTTTTGAAAAGGCAGAAGAATTGCATTTTTTTCTGCGTTTCTCATTTTAAGAGGATCTTTTTTTGTGTTTTTAGAATAAAATTCTTTTGCAAGTTTATACTGTCTTTCATCATCAGTCTCGTCTTGCTGACCGTCAATAAATGTATTTTTTAAAATTTCAAAACCTTTAAAAGGAATTGGAGTTGCAAGTAATTCAGTAGAACCTTTTGGGTTTATAGATGCCACTACGCCTGAAGAGTATGTGTCAGCAGCAGTTTTCATTGTATCATAAAAATTATCACTTACTTTTTTATTTTGTTGAAAATATTTTTTCATACGCATAATTTCTGCAGGACCTAAAGGTTCTACAAAATTTTTTATAGCATCTAATACCATCTTTGATTCTGCTGTCGGAGATTTACCTTTACCATATTCAGAAGATACAGGCATTTTGTACTGACCAAAAGTAAGAAACTTTTTATCGTCATCAGCTTCAGCAACTGCTTGTTGCAAGTTAGTCATATCAATATTTAATCTGTCGCCTGCTCTTCCAAAAATATCAATAGGTTTTCTATCCGATACTTGTCGTTTAGCATCTTTTAAAATGTTACCTAATTCTTTTGGAACTCTTTTCTTAGGATCTGTTGCAGCTTCAAAAACAAAGTTTTCTAATTCAGCTATTCGTGCATCATCTGCACCCCTAGCTTCTCTTTCTCTATCTATATTTTTTTGAAAACCACCGACTAGTCCTCGTACAAATGCTAATCCTAAACTCATTCTTCTGTCTCTTTCGCTTGTGGTTGCATATTTAAAAAGTTTTCTTCAACTGGTTTTCCACCTTCACGTATGGCTTGATTAATATTCTCTTGTATAAATTCAAACATACGTGGATTATTTCTTTTAATTAAGCTGAAGAATTTTTGATCGCTCATTGTATCTCTTTGACCTGCATCTTTATTTTCAAACATACGATAAGGTATGCCTGCTTCTTCTGCCATGTTAGCCATGAAAATAGCTAACGGTGGCTTTATAAGTAATCCAACATCAGGCGTAAATCTACCTTCATGAAATCCTTGTAAAATATAACCCTCTAACATAAGTTCTATGGATACACCACCTAACATTAATTTAAGCATTTGATCTTTGACTTTTGGCTTTTTTAAAGATTGTATTGCTTTGTTCAAAACGATTTCAGGATCTACATCAAGGGGTGGTTTACCCCAACTCCATTGTGTGTTATCTATTGTTAAAGAATGTCCGGGGGGAGCTTTAGCAAATGGATCTTTTGCTTGAATAGAACCTCTCATAGGTCTGTCTTGTCCGTTCATCATTTCCATAATGTGTAACCTTTGTTATTTTGTTTTTAACTTTTTAGAAGTTATTCTTTTAAGAGTTGGTGAACCTACACTCACAGTAGCTCTGTTTCCTCTTAAGTTAGGTTGGATAACATACGCAGAAAACATATTGTTAAGTTGTGCATTATTTGAAGATCTAAGAAGATTTGTTAAGGCTGTTTCTATATCAGGATTACCATAACCAATTCTTCCTGCCTGTCCTGTTGAATATGTTGCAGCAGCTTTTGATCTGCCACTTCCGTATCCTGATTTTGGTCTAAATCTATCTTGTGCGTATTTTGTTGGGCCTTGATATCCTACTTTTTTTTGACCTTGTGATGTCAAGTAAGCACTTGCTCCTTGTTGTATAAACCCTAAAACATCATCAGTTAATTGATCTCCTGCACTAAAAGTTTCACCAGTTATGTCTATAAAATCAGATCCTTCATATCCAACTAATTCTGCAACATAGTCTACCCCTGTGTCTATCCACCCCCCTACTGTTTCAAAAAGATCACCAAACATTATTTAACTCCTTAACTCGCTATCCAAGATGCAAGCCAATCACCCACAGCTTCACCTATAGCATCTCTTTGTTCTTTATCATATAATTCATTTGAATTAGAAAACTCCATAGCTAACATAGCTATTTCGTGTCGTCTTTGTGCTTCTGACTCAGACTTTTGAAAATTCCAAGCGGCATTATCTCTGTACTTTTGCCACAAAGCGTTTAACTGTGTTGTTGTTGCATTGTATAAATTTTGTACATTTATTCTATTTGTTTCATTTTGAATAGCTGTTTCTTGAGTGTTTATGTTTCTTCTCCACTCTGCATTTGACTGATCAATAGCATACCCCATATTTGCTTCAAACTTATCTCTTGAGTCCTTAAAACTTGCTTCAAACTGTACAAATGAGTTTTCTTCTCCTGCGTTAAACTGTGCAACTGCAACTTCTCTGTTTGCATTTGCTGTTTCAATTTGTGCATCCATTTCAGTAAAAAACTCTTCAACTTGCATTTCACTTTTTGCGTTTATTTCTTTTCTTGCATTTTCTTGTGCAGAATCTTTGAATATGGCTTGAACTAATGCGTTGTAACTTAATTCGTTTGCAGATTGTTCTGCACTTAGGTTAGCTGTCTCAACAGCCAACAAAGTTTTTGCATTGTTAACTTGTGCTGTTAATCTAGCATTTAAATTTGCTTTGTCCATAGAAGCGTAAACTGCAGCATTTGCCAAAGCTGTTTCTTGTTTATTAGTTAAGTTTTGTAATTGTATTTTTGCGTAAGTGTTAGCATCAGCAGTTGCTATGGGTATGCCTGATTCCATCAGTGCTTGCATCATGGCTGCAGATGCCATGCTTGACGACCCCATACCTCTTTGTTGCATAATTGATGATATTTTACGAACTGCAGGTGATGCCCATGCAGGAGGTATACCACCTTCTTCTATAGAACTAAATAAATCTCCAAGTTGAAATTTTACAGTACCTCTTTTGTCAAAATCATCCAACGCTAAAGTTTGAGCTTCAGCTTGAGATTCATCACTGACTACGCCTTGTACTACATCTTCATCAGCTATTAATAATTCGTCACGTTCTGTGTCCGATATTTGTGCAATGTCAACCCCATCTTCTTCGTCAAGTTTTTTCTTTGCCCTTTCAATAGCACCAACCTGACCAAAATCTTTATCTATCGCACCAGTCTCATCTGTTGGTCTAGTTGGCACATTTACATCGACAGTTGCTACATCGTCTGCTCGTGTTGTACTAGGGTCAGTTCCTAACTTATAATCTTCATCGTCTAGTAACTCATTATCTTTTACAGTGGGCAAAACACCTGTTACTTGAGGTATGTTACCTTGATTACCTGCAGCAATATCTCCAACTACTTTTTTAAGTTCTTCATCAGTAGTTATGGGAGCATTTGGGGTGGGTGTTATCACACCATCGTCAGGTGGATTTGTTCCTACCTCATCGTTGTTATTTGTATTTTCAGTCATTGATTTTTGTTCACTTTCAAGAAAAGGTACTAAACCATCAGAGATAGGTTTTGTATTTGTTTCATTTTTTTTATTCTTACTCTTGCTACTAGCAGTTTGATCAGCATCTAAAAAAGCTCTTAAACCTTCATACTCAACTGCACGATAAGGTCTCTGATACCTAGCTTTTATTAAATTACCTTGAGCATCGTATCCATCTCTAGAATCTGCAAGATCTGCTAAAGATTCAAACTTTAGAGGATCTGCTTCTGTAGTAGGGTTTCTTCCATAAAGTTTTAATTTGCCTGCTTGCTCTTTTGTTAGAACATCACCGAATGTGCTTAACTGACCACTATCTGCATCATCTAAGTTTTTGTAACCTTTTCTTAAAAAAACTAATTTTCCGTCATCTCGTGCTTGGAATCCAATGTATTCTGTACCTTTATCAGTAAAAGCACTTCCATAGCCGCCTGAACCTCCTACGTTCAAAAATTTATAAGTACGGCTCATTACTTAGTTCCCATAAGTATCTTGTCTAGCTTGTCCTCCAATCTTCTTAGTGCATCCATAAGATTGTGCATATCTTCTTTTACGTCATCTTTACGTGCATACTCTTCTCGTGTCTTGTTAAGGAGTATCTGTATACGCTTGACCTCTTGGAACATTTTGTTAAATGCCCAACCAAATGGCACAACGACCATAGTCAAGATTATATTCCAAAATAACATTGGGTCAATGCTTTCCATGTTACCCCTGTGCTGTAATTTTAGCTTTGTATGCTTTTTTTACGTCATCTGTCCAAATGGCATTTGCTATTGCTTGTACTTGTTGTGGTTGGTCACTTACATCTGTATCATTCCAAACCCATTTATCTGGAGTATCATCTTTTTTTCTACTATGTCCACAAGGAATTATGCTATGACGTTTTCGTGTTCTACTTATCTCCACACCATCTTCTTTAATTACTGTATCCGTAGCGACTTGTATTATACAAGTTTGAACAACCTCAATAGCTGCAATTTCTTCTGTTTTTGTTATTGCCATATTAAACTCCTTATACTTCAATCATGTATGTGCCAAATAAATCAGCAGTAGCATTGTCATAAAGACTAACAGTTGCTGTAGAACCTGTAGCACTACTAGCACCAAAATCTGCATTTTGTAATACTGCTGCATAACTTTGACCTGCATTTTGAAAAATATTTACTTGATAACGATTATTGTCAATATCAAATCTATCTAAAAAAATTGAACCACAACCATTAGAACCAGTAACTGGTGTGAAAGGTAATCCTCTAAAATAAAGAAAGTTACCACTAGTTAAGCCAGTGGTGGTTATATTTATAAGATTAAAATGCATCCAAACTTTATTACCAATTCTTACATATTTATTGCTTTGTGAAACAGAACCTGTATTACCACCACTTGTCGCATCTGCTATTGTTACACTAAAAGTACCCTCTTCATAATGGTCAAAAAGTTCACTAGACATTCCACTAGCATTGCTATTGGCACTAAAGTCAATGCCATGCCCACTAGCAAAAGCTATATTTCCATCTGCTAGTGTACCACCTGCTCCTATAAATCTTGCTGTGTCACTTGCTCTTGTCATTCGTTACTCCATTGATTTCGTTTTAATCATCAAACTTTGCTAAGTCATCATTAGATGGTTTAGCTATGGATAAATTCCATTCTGATATATAAACAACCCCATCGCCATCATCTCTAAGTATTACATCTGCTTTGTTTGTGCGATTAAATTCAACAGAGCTAACACCTTTATCTGCACAGTATAATTCAACTAATTTACTATATTGTTTTGCCATTAAAATAACCTCACTCCGTTTAAGCTAGGACAATTATAATTTGCCACTGTAGCTCTTGTTCCACCACTAAACTGCCAATGCCTTAATTGTAAAACATCCCCATCAGCAAGTGCTAAAATTCCAGTTAACTCAATGGTAGGTTCTGCTCCTGAACCTGCATCATTAGATCCTTTAGCACTTATAAGTTTAATACTACTATTTACAAAAAGATAAAGCTCATGTCTACCGGGTCTTTGGTCAAGTCTTGAGCAACAATGTATTAAATATGTTCCTGCTGTTGCCGCAGTAATGGTAACATTATTACTAGATGTGCTTGTGATTGATGCAGTATCAACAGGTGCAGAGTCAAATGTCAATACAGTTTCAACTCCATTACTTATACTTTGACCAGTATTTGAAGATGTGCTAACTAATGAAAAAGCTGTGCCTGTAGGTGTGCCTGTAGGTATTTGAGTAAAGTTAACAACACCACCACTAGAGATAGTCATTGCATCTGTGTCACCTACAGAACCTATCTGTCCACTGTTAGCAACTGTTATGCCACCATTGTGTACACTTCTTCCTGTAAATGTA
>CEVB01018685.1_pt1 | contig 12056 bp, 17 predicted proteins | sample 531381 | NCBI WGS metagenome assembly CEVB01 (sample SAMEA2622763, study PRJEB7988) | marine metagenome | biome: marine biome (ENVO:00000447); feature: surface water layer (ENVO:00002042); material: "saline water (ENVO:00002010), including plankton (ENVO:xxxxxxxx)" | depth 5 m | reverse complement strand
TAAGTTATTGTAAAGGTCTATCTTGAATTAATCTAACATTTTCAGCATCTTTTGTAAATTGTCTTCGTTGTTCTAACTTTATATTACGACTATCTACACCTCTCGGCATAATACGATTTTCTATATATCCTTGATATTTATAAGTAGGTATTGCTATATCTCCAACACTTAAACGAGGAGCAAGATTATATCTTAATTCTTGTATTGGCGTTAATTCAGTCATTATATAAATAAGTAATATTTTAATTAAGATATTTTATTTTAAGTCAAATCAATTTTAACTTTTTTCTTTTCCTTTGTTAAAGTAGTTGGAATAAATTTTGTTATAACTTTTTTACCATCTTTTATTCCTTCTTTTGTTTCTATAATATTTTCCTGAGTTTTATCTAATTCTTTTTTAAGTTCATTTATATTTTGTTGAATATTGCCTTTTTTCTTTGGTTTAGGGTCTCTACCTATTTTTAATCCTGCTTTTCTAAATTTCTTTGTAGAAGCATCATCTAAACCTACTTCTTTTAATATTTGTTCTTTCATATTCGCTTTTTGTATTTTATTGAGGTTTTTAGTTTTTGCTCTATATTTTAATTTTCTATCATTTAATTCTTTTTTAAGTTTTTCTCTTTTTATTGTTTCTTCTAGTTTTTGTTCTTTTGCGACAAATCCACCTAAACGCCTTTGTTCTTGAAGAACGCTTTCTAATGTATCTTGAATAGGTGCTAGTTGTTGTCTTTCATCAAACCTTCTATTCGCCATATCTAACCTATGATATTCTTTTGTTTGATTTGGTGTAAGTTCGCTATAACCTTTATTAATTTTATTTAGAAATTCTTCTGGTGAAATTGGAGGTGTTATTTGTGCTGGTGGTTTAGTTTTTTTTCCACCACTATCACAAACACGATATAAATTTCCTTGATTATTGTATCTCATAAAACATCTAACATTATTGGGATTATCATTAGGAGGTCTTGGTTGTGCTTTACCTATTTTTATTTTTGGTTTATTATTGGTTGTCTTTTCATATTTATTTAATTTTTGTTTATATTTCTTTGCTCTGTCCTTTGCTTCTTTCTCTGTTATATTACCTTTTTTTAATTGTTGTTTTGTAGATTTTGCTTTTTTATTCAAATTCTCTATTTTATCTTCTAGATTTTCTGCTTGTTTTTCAGTTAAATCATTTTCTTTGATTTCCTCAGTAGTAAATTCTATATTGCTAGTTTCATTAATTATATTATTAATAATGTCGTCAATACTACTCATTATATAATATAATAATATATTATTAATCAAATGTTATAAGGAACGGATTTTTATTTTTCTTGTGTTTAATCTGGATATTGTTTTCTGCTTGTGCTTTTTTAATTATCTTTTTCTTTTCATTTTTAAGACCTTTTTTAGTAATTGGTTCTCCCCAGTGATAACGAGCAATAATTGGTAATAAATCTGTTGGTAATTTTGGATAATTATTAGCATACCATTCCATACCTTCTTCTTCTGTTTTGATTTGTAAAAATGAAAGTGGTAATCCATCTTTATGTTTTACTTTTGAAGATTTATTTAATACATCTGCTGGAACTTCATAATCATATTTAGATATATCTGTTATTTCTTTCATTTCATCTCTTATATCACATTTACCAAACATAAAACTTAAATTTTCATCTGTTGGATTATGTAATAAAGTATTACCATTTTCTAAATCTATTTTATGTAATAATTGAGTATCACCTTTAAACACTCTTGGGTCTTTATCCAAACTTAATCTAACTTGACTTGCTGTATTACATACAAACGGATTTTTGTATAATGTAGGGTCGCTTTTTAATTTATCAGTATCTAATTTATTCATTTATATTATTAATATAGATTTTATTTTTAATTTAATTTTTCCAATAAATCTAAATGTTCTTTCATTAAATTATCAATTTCTTTAAGTTCTTTATCTCTTTCTTTATTATATTCTTTGTGATGTTCTTTAAGTTTATTAAGACTTAATTCTAATCTTTTTCTTTCACAAAATTTTCCAAGATGAAAACTACCAAATAAAAATCCAATTGTTCCAACAGAAGAAATAAGAATATCACCCCACATATATATTATATATAGAAATTATTTTTATCTATATCTAATTATAAAAAAATAAATATCTATAAAGAAAAATTATTTACCTATCTTTTTTTTAGTCATATTATGTGCTTCAAGAAATGTTTTACCTTCTTTCATTAATTTAGTCATCATATCTAAATGTGCTTTTGTATGATGTTTTGAATGTCTTTTCATTGCGTCTTTTTGTCTTTGTGTAAGTTTTCCATTACCTCCTTGATGATGTTTTGAACCTCCATAATGTGTAGGCATCTTATATATTTTTATAATATATTTTTATTTTTTAGATTTATCTTTTTTCTTATTAGTTTTCTTAACTGATTTTACTTTTTTACCACCTTTCATTTTTGACTTAACAATAGCATCTAATAAATGAGGAGGTAAATTATCATACTGCTTTTGAGTAATAAGTCCTTTTTTTAAACCTTTCATTCCTAATTCACTCGGCATTATATATTTTATAGTATATATTATTTTTTAGATTTTATTATTATAATTTTTACCTTTATTTTTAGATTTTTCTATCCACTCAGGATTATTATATAATTCCCTTAACTTGATATATTCTATTTCATCACTTTCATCTTGTTTATAATGATTATCTTCATAAGTTAATATTGCTTGAAAAAGTTTAGGGTGATATGCTACTTTTTTAATTTGGATATGTCTAATATTTCTTATCATTATATTATTTTTTAGATTTTATTTTTTACATTTTTTAGTTAATTCTTTTAAACATTTTGATTTTAATTTAAATCTATTTTCAAAATCTTCTATTGATGCTTTTAGTGTAGGTTTATTCCAGAGTATCCAACGAGATAATGCTCCTGCTGTTAATGGATTATTCCAATCTTCTCTTGCTTGATGTCTCTTTAAATATCTTTCTTTTCTTTGAGGGTCTCTATGTTTTGTAAAATCACTCATACCACTTGCTCCAAAATGTATTATTTTTTTTACATTACATTTAGGACAATCAAAAATAGCCATTAATTTTTTACCCTTTTTATTTGATGTCTTAACTGAAAATTTCATTTACTATATTTATCCCATATATTTTTATCTATTCTCCTAGATGGTCCATTTAATATTACTGATGCTAATCTAGCCCTACCCCAACTCATAGGAGTTTGATTAGGTCTTGAACCTGAGGAATAATAAGCACCCATTCCTTTCTCTATTATTTTTCGTTGTCCTGTGCGAGTTATAATATTTTCGTGTATCCATTTTTCATCACTAATTTTTCTATTGTATTTTTTCTCAAATTTAGCAACCCATCCAGACCTTTTTGTTTTTATGTCTGTCTTTGGTCTTTTCTTTTCTTCAAATATAGATTTAATTTGTTTTTCTCTATCTTTACCTTTTAATTTATCTGGAACATAACTTTTTGGAACCATCTTGCTTTTACCTTTATATGTGATTTTTATCTTTTCAGTATGTTTAGGCATTTATCTATATATTAACTTATAAATTAATTATTTTTTCTTTTTCTTCTTTTTTCTTTGACTTCTTAATCCTCTTAATCTTCTTAATTCAATTCTAAGTTTTAATAAATCTTCTCCTGATTGTTCTAAATCTTTTTCATCTTGCTCTGATAATGGTTCTTGCCCTTTTTCAAATCTATCTAAATTTGTATTATAAATCCATTCTTGAATGTATGTTGATGCTTCTGTTATTTGTTCTGGACTATCACCAGAAGGATTTAATTTACCCATTTTAAAAGGTTTTCCTGATTTTATTTTTATAGCATCTATTCTTTTTGTTAAATCTTTTTGTTGTCCTTCTAATTCATTTATTTTATCTTCTATATTTGGTGTTGATATATCTCTACGAGGTCTTCCTCTTCCTCTTCCTTCTCTTACTGATATTGGTCTTCTTTCTTCTAATTGTGGTGGAACTTCTGGCGATATAAAATTTCTAATTGTATCTGCTATTCGTTGTGTTAATGGTTGAGTTAATCTTACATTCTCAGGAGTTGGTTTTAAAGCGAGTGGTTTTTGTGGTAATTGTCTTGTTAATAATTCGCCAGTAGGTCTTCTTAAACCTTCTGGTAGAGTTGATGGAATATTTTCTGGTCTTGTTTCATCTTCTCTTTCTCTAAATCTTACTTCATCTTCTAACCTAGTTGCTTGACCTAATCTTTGTAGTTCTCCACCTACATCATCATCTTTACCTATAATATCTTCTTCTTGTGTTGGTTCTATTGTTTCTATTAATCTAATATTTTGACCTTCTCTATTTCTAAACGCACCTAGACCACCACCACCACTACCACCACTATCATCATCAGTTGTAGTTTTAAAACTAGAACTACTATCACTATACCTACTTTCCGCAGAACTTATACTTTGTCTCGCTGATGGTGCTCTACTAATTATTGTAGTTTCAAAATCAGTTAAATCACTTTCTTCTGTTAATGCTGGACTTTGTAATCTACTTCTTGGTGGTTGAATTATAATTGCTCTTGAACTAACTGAACTACTATCACTTTCTAATTCACCTATTACATTAGAAGGTCTTGTATCTATTTCATCTTCTAAATCTGTTTGTCTTAAAACTATATTTGATTGAGGTTCTGGTTGTGGTTGTGGAGTTCTTTGTGTTTGTGTTTCTGTTTGTGTTGTTGTTGTTTTGAGACTAGGTGGAGGTTTAGGTGGTATATCTACTGAAATTTCATCACTATCACTAAATCTTGGTTTTCTTTGATTTGGGGGTTGCCTACCACCACTATCACCTCTTATTTGTATATCATCATCTTCCGGAGGTCTTTCATACCATAATTGACCCCTACCTAATTGCCTTCGTCCTGCTACTTGTTGTCCTACTTTTGAACCAGCGACTAAACCAGTATATCCACCTTCTACAAATTCGCCAGTTCCTTCCTCACGACTTATACCTCTAACTCCTGGAACTCCTACATTATACCTTCCTCGTCCTGCTTTTCTTATTGAGAGAGGGTCTGAGGATTGTGTTGTATATCCTAAAACTTCACTTGATATTCTTCTTTGTTCTCTTAATTGTGATAAATCTGCTATTCCTGTTTTTTGGAATTGTTCTGCTCTTTTTTCTGCGAATGTTTTTGGTTTTTTCCTTCGTCTCTCTTTTGCTTGTATATTTACTTGTAATAAACTCTTTGCTTCTTTATCTGTTAAAACAATTGGTTTCTGTTTTTTCTGTGTTGTATTAACTACTTTCTTTTTGTCCTTTTTTGCTTTTCTTGCTTTTCTCCTTTTTAGATGTTTTTTAATAATATCTTGTGCTTCTTTTTTTGTTAGTTTTTTCTTCTTCTTCTTTTTTCCCTTAGATGATTTAGATATTTTATTTCTTCTATCAATTTCTTTTTGTGCTTCTGCTATTGCTTCTTTTTTAGATAATACTTCATCTATCTTCGCCATTATATATAATTAAATATAAAAAAATTATTTATATATTAAATCAGTAAAAAAATTATATAAGATATTCTATATATGCCTTATAAGATTGTTATTGTCGGTAAGTTTTTTAGGATAAAAAATTTAAAAACCAATAGAGTTGGTAAATTAAAATTTAAAGAAAGAAAAGACGCTCAATCACAAATTAATAATAGATTAAAATATGAAAAGTTTATTAAAGAAAGAAGTAAATAATATAACCGCTGGTATTACCTCTGGTTAAGAGAATTTAATGTATTTGTTATATTTTTTCTGGAATGCTTTACTATATATATCCCACCTTGTTATATTAAAATATTTATTTATAACATATATATTTTGTATTATATCAATAAATTTCTGTTTTTGTATGTTCCTTAATTGGTTTGCTCGTAGCCTTCCTAAACCTTCAAGGCTATTCGTCATAAAGTTTATATATTCTGGAAAATGTAAATAATAATGGGGATTTAATTGCCCTAATTGTGAATAATCTTTTGATGTTTTTAATTCTGTTCTCATTCTATCTGGAAATTTTAAGAAACTTGCTTGTATTAAATAATACATCATTTCTTCATCTCGGTATTTATATTTATTATTACCATCTCCAAAAGGTATTTCCTTAATTAATCTTTTATATCTTTCTAATTGATTTATCCTTACAAAATCAACTTCATTAGCGTATATATGCCGAACCGCTTGTTTTTTAGAACAAATATAATTAAAATCATAACGCTTTGTAAATTGTTCTTTCCATTTTCTTCTTATTCTAAGCCTTAATCTCCTTTTTAATATTATTTGGTTTTCATCAGCATTTGGATATTGTATTAAAACTCTTCTTCTTAACCTATTTTCTTTATATCTTTTTCCAAAACTTTTTATATTTTCTATTCTTCTTTGTTTAGCATCATATTCTTCTTGAATGAAACCACTACATTCATATTCATCTTTCCAAGCTGGAAAATTTTCTTCAATTGAATTGCTCTCTTGAAAATAATTAGATTTTTCTTGTGGGTAATATTTCCAATCTAAATCATAACCATTTTCTTTTATAATTACTTCTCTTAATTCAATACCAGTTATGCCTGATTGATATTTTCTTAACCTACAAGGCATTTGATGTATTCCTAACGCTAAGTTGAACGCCATACCAACGCTAAAAATTCTATCTATTGAATTTATTTGTTTCATTACTGCTTCGTGATGAATTTTATGTATTACATCTTCTCCTAAATTATAAGGAAGTTTCCCTTCTGTTATTTGTTCTGGACTATCATTGCTAACTGATAAGTTCATCAGTCCTAGATTGCTAATTGCCTTTTGCCGTTTTTTGCCGTTTTTGCCTACCATATTATTTATACTATTACTTATATTTTAATTTTGTGTATTATATAAAAGTAATTTAACATATAGGACAGGCAAATTTGCAAATTTTTTTCTCTATTTATAATATATAAGTATGTCCTATCAATTACAATCTAATTCTATGTCTTCAAAAATATTATATATAGATAGTAGGGACGCGGATTCTTATCTAGCAACAAAAATAGAAAATGATACTAGTTTTGATTTAACAAGTTATTTCCAATATATTTTAAAAGAAAATATAGAAGTTCCATTACATCAAAGAGCATTAATAAGTTTAAATAGTGCGACAATTCCTTATTCATTTTATAATATCCGTTTAGGTATTAATGATGTATTATCAGCAAAAGCAACAAATACAAATTCAGGATTAAGTTTAGAATTAGAACATACAATTCCAGCTGGAAACTATACCGCATTAACACTCGCAGATAATATTAAATCATTTATGAATAATACATTACAAAAATCAGGACATAATATAACTTATGTCTTTGAAATGTTATTTGATAGTGATAGACAAAAATATATATATAGTGCTACAACAACAGAGGCACATCCTATACAGATAGAATTTTTATTTCAAGATGAAGATTTATTATCACCACATATAGAAATGGGTTTTCCAGCCGTAGATGTATCATTTACTACTAGTAGTGATGATTTATTATCTACAAATGTTATAGATATTAATGGAAGTATTCACGGCGTTTATATAAGAACTAATTTAGTATCTACTGGAACATTAGATAGTCAAAGTAAAACATTCTCAAATATATTAGCAAGAATTCCTATTAATGTCCAGAGTGGTGGAATTATATTTGCTGTTCCATCTAATCAAACTCATAAAACCTTAGTTGATATAAGAAGTATCAATACATTAACTATAAGATTAACAGATGAAAGAAATCGCATTTTAGATTTAAATGGATTACATTTTCAATTATCAGTCCTAGTAGATTTCATTAACGCTGAAAAACCTATTGTAAGAGATGAAGGAGGTTTAAGTGAAGCAGGAGGAGGGTCGTATGCGGTTCAAAGTGATTTATCTGGAACTGAAAAAATTAATTTAGCACAAGAAAATCAAGTATTAAGAGAACAAGTAGAAAATTTAGAAAAAAATAGACGAAAAGTTGGAAGACCTCGTAATGTTGGAAGACCTAAAAAAAATAAACAAAACTAAAATAAATAAATCCCTATAAATCTAATTAAAAATTATAAATAATAATATATATGGGTTTCTTTTCAAGATTGGGAAATAAAATTAATAGTCTTTACGATAGAGGTCATAGGTTAGGTATGAAGGCATTAGGCACAGCATCAAGAATAGGTCATAAAGTTAGTGAGATAGGACACGCTGGAATAAATGCCTTAAAAGATAGTCCTTTTGGTGTTGTCGCCGCCACACCGATTGCTCTCGCAGAAAAAGTTCTAGGCGTTGTTGATAAAGGGACAGCATTAGCAGATAAAGGAATGAAAATCGGTAAAGCAGTTGATGATGTCGTTAAAAATACAAAAAGTGCGTTAGAACGAAAACCTCCACCTCCTTCTGTTGATGCTGGATTACAAACGCACCCTAAGGGAACTTCTGGTGGTTCATTAAGAGAAGAGCCAAAAGTATCTAACAGAACTCATCGTGATAGCAGAGACCATTCTGGACGAGGATAAGTTATAACCTTTTGTAAATATCTTTTTTTTAATAATCTTCTTAAATAAAATTAATTTAAATAAAGTTAATTTTATCATTAAAAATTTTATATTATATATATTATATAAATATGAGTAATTTTACATTAAAGGAAACTCAAACTTATTATGATAGAGTAAGAAATACTTATCATTATACGATTAACTCACAAAATTGTGTGAATACAAATCAAGCAGGAGAGTTTGAATTCATTATTCCACCTTTCCCTTTTCCAGAACATCAAGACAGTCAAATAGGACTTTTTAAACTTAAAGAATGTTATGTCTGTCGTCAAGGCGATGGTTCAACTCCCGCACAAAGAGCATCTGGTTCTGCTAATTTTGACCCTTCAGGATTTTATGTAAGATTTGAAGGAGTAGGTTTTAGGTCTCAAAACTTTACTAATTTCGGAACAGTCGGCAGTTCGGCACAACCTTCGGCGCGACAATTTTTCACAATCATAAATAAAGATGGTGGTGCTGATAATGGAACTTCTAATATACAGCAGAGGGTTTCTGGTGGTGAAGCGATGGATATGGAACTCGTTGTTTCTAATCCTGCTGGAACTTCTGTAAAATGTCGTGTATTAGATATTGATGATGGAAATTTTCTCGCTGATAACGCTCAATTTTTCACTTTGATACATTTCACAATTGAATTACTTCCAACAAAAATATCAAATGGAAATGTCTAAATTTAAAAAACTAAAACTAAAATTATTGATTTCAAAAAAAAATATATAAGATAAAGTATATTAAATGGAAAGAGTCACCCCCCGCCAATTGAATTACGATAATATTCTCCCCTTAGCGATTGAAAGTCGCTCAAACCGCAGAGAGTTTCTGCCTGTGAACGGACAATCGTTCTCTAATACTACTGGTGCGACAATCTGTCGTATTGATGTTAATGCGGATAGTATGCTTGACGCAACTCACTCATATTTAGAGTGTGCTTTACAAAATGATTTAACTACTGCTGATAATCGTTTATCACCAAATCCTTTTACTCCTGCTTGGATACAGAGGCTGAGAATTGAGAGCGGTGGCGTAGTTATTGAGGATATAAATGAATATTCAAGATTATACGCTTTATTGGTATTACAGCAGTGTCCTCAGTCGTATGTTTTCAATAATCTTTCTAATCAAGGATTATATTTCCACATTACATCTGGAAATCTTAATGTTCAGAGTAATGCTAATATACCATATCTCCCTACAAATGGAGCAATCTGTGGTGCTACTGCTGGAACATCTGCTGGTAATGCTGATGCTGAATGCTCCGTCCAAGCGGTTAGTGAGTTAATGTATTCTATGTCCGCACAAGGTTTATTACAAGGTCCTAGAACTGATATGGCGAACGCTGTCCCAGATGCTGGTGCTGGTAATCAACCTACCACTAACGGCTTAGAAATCCAAGACCAAGTTCGTATTCCTTCTACTCGGTCAAGAACTCAGTGCTTCCCACTCGTAAGTGGATTTTTAAATATGGATAAATACATTCCATTAGTTATGATGAACGCTGGATTTACAATTGAATTAACTTTATGTGATGCTAATCGTATTGGTATTACTCAGGTTGAGGCGGCCGGGACTAATCAAGGTGATTTGGTTAGTAGTGTGTGGTCGGTCAATTCAATTAAATATATCGCTCATTTAATAGATTTAGATAGAAGTTTCTATGATAGGTTAAGACAAGTTATGGAAAGTTCTGGTGGTGTGCTTCAACTCGCAGGACAGACATATCGTCATTTTGTAGGTGAATTAGGCACAGGAACTGGTCCTCATACTATTACTATTCCAGCGAGAGTTAAATCTGTTAAATCTATTTTTGGTTCATTTATTGATTCCACTCAAATGGGTTCTAGTTCTTGTTATGATACTTCTGTTTTCCAACACGCTAAATTAAACTCATACAGATTTGAAATAGGTTCAGTCCGATACCCTCAAACAGATGTCGCTTGTGCGACAGTCCAAAATGAAGTAGAACTCCAAAAAGCGTGGGGTCGTCTCGGTGATTACCAGCACCAACAAGCGTATTCTAATAAACACACTTTCAATTCTCAGGTTATTCGTGATGGTAAATCTTACGAAACTTCGGTATTATCTGCTTATTCAATAGGTTATGACTTTGAGGCGTTCCAGCGTGTCGCCTTAGAGGCAGGAATAAATACGGCTGACCGCTCCTTACCTATTAACTTCATCGCAACTAGAAGTAATACCACGACAAACGCCACTCGTGCTGATTTCTTCGTATTAACAGATGCTATCTATTACATTAATCTTGATGGAACTGTCTCGGTCTCTATTTAAGTAAGAATTAATTAAAATAATTATTTTAAATCATCGTAAAAGATGTCTCTTTTAAATTTATTCTCTTTTTTACTTTTTAACTAAGTCTATATAATAACCATAATTCTATATAGATTTTAGCCCCTTATTTAAGTTATATAACTTGAAACTCTGATAATCTAAAAATCACAAAAAAAAGATGTAAAAAAAAAAATAGAAATCATTTCTATTTATATATATTAATGTATTGCGATGCGTCGCAATAAGACAAAAAAATATTTTACAAATATATTGTATTGCGATGCGTCGCAACTAGATATATTTGTAAAAATTTAAAAATTTAATTTTATTTAATTTTATTTGTTAGTGTTTTTTTATTTATTTTTGCTGTTTATTTTTCAGTGGAGCTCTGCATTTTTTCGGTGTTGCCTAAGGGGTATAATTTTATACATTCGGCAGGGCGATTATCCACATATTGCCCTTTATAATTTGTATATTTTTTGCTGTTATACATATAATTTCTGTGGTTTTTCCCAAAATTATCAAAATTACATAAATTTTCACCAAAACAACCCCACCAGCCCAATTTTAATTTTGGCGATTTTTCATAAATTTTCAAATGCTCCTCACATAACCAGCCCCCTTCACAACCACAATATGAATTTCGCACCCTTGCTAAACATACTGGCTTACCAGTATATATTTGGTTTTCATTTGTTTCTTTTCTTTTAGTGGTTTTACCTTTTTTATTTTGTTTTTTACCAGCCACTTTTAAAACTGGCTTTTGGTATGCTTTTTCGTATAACAAATTATAATTTTCCTTACTTAATGCTATATAACTTTCACCATAATTTTTCTTTAATGCTTTACTACTACTTTCTTTATATAGTGCTTCTTTTTCTTCTTCATATTTTTTCATTTCATTACCATATTCGGCTTGGTATTGTTTATTTAATTTTTCATTTTCGGCTTGTATTGCTTTTTCTTTTTCAACCCTTTCTTTTTCTTTTTTAGCGTTATATTGTTGTAATAACGCCAATACTGCTTCTTCACTAAAATTTTCCAATTTTGGTAGTGTTTCACTAGTATTTTCATTTTCGTTGGTTTCGTTGGTTTCGTTGGTTTCGTTGGTTTCGTTTTCGTTGGTTGTTTTCGGCATTTTATTTATACTATTACATATATATTTATTTTGTGAAAGTTATAAAATCATTT
>CEVB01026230.1_pt1 | contig 12062 bp, 8 predicted proteins | sample 531381 | NCBI WGS metagenome assembly CEVB01 (sample SAMEA2622763, study PRJEB7988) | marine metagenome | biome: marine biome (ENVO:00000447); feature: surface water layer (ENVO:00002042); material: "saline water (ENVO:00002010), including plankton (ENVO:xxxxxxxx)" | depth 5 m | reverse complement strand
GCGTTAAATGTGTTTACAGCCAGCGGCAGTATGACACACCGGCTGGACGAAGCCATTCCCGGTGCTCCGGCACTGATAAAAGCGGTACCCAACGATGTTGCAATGGCTGAACTTATTGCTGAGATATCGCAGTTTATTGCCTGGCAAGGCGAACTGGCACCGCATTTTGCTTATGGCAATTTAACCAAAGCCCAGTATTACAACGCCCATTACCTGCATATTCAAAATCATTTAAGCGAAATCAGTCTGGGGTAATACAGTATTCAGGCCGTTTTGGCAGTTATCGGGGGCGCGTCTTTTATTAACGAAAATGCTGGAACCGGTTTGCTTTTTCGCCTGCTGTTTCGCGGCCGACGCCAGTGCCGCCACATCGTGATGGCTGCGACACAGCAGTGGATCTGGTGTTGCCAGCCCAATCGATAACGTAATTAACGGATAAAATGATGCCACACCCAGCCGGTCCATCGCGCTAAACCCGCCCTGTTGCACATGTTCGGGCAGGTAATAGTGTTTTACCCGCTGCTCAAAGCGCTTCAAAATCCGTGCGGAGGTGGCTTCAGCCTGGTCGCTGCCAAACAGCACAATAAAATCATCACCACCGATATGACCGATAAAATCAGCAACGGTGTCAGATTCGCTTTGAATAATCTGCGCCAGCAATTCAATGACCAAATCGCCCTTGCTGTAGCCATACTGATCGTTGTAAGGCTTAAAATTATCTATGTCGATATAGGCGATGGTAAAGCTTTGTTCCTGCTGCAGTAATTTATCAATCTGGGTATTAATCGGCACATTACCGGGCAATAATGTCAGAGGATTAGCGTAGCGCGCCAGCTGAATTTTGTGCTCGCTGATCTGGCGTAACACCTTACGAACCGAGCCCAGGCCATAGTACTTACCGTTGTCGGTGACAATAAAATACAAACTGGCATCTTCATTCGCTTCAGCACTTAAAATAGCGCTGACATTGTCCATCGACAGCTTACGCTCCACCACCACCGGCGCCTGCTCCATACAGTGCTTAATGGCCTTTTTCTCGTATAAAGCGCGGCCAAACTGATGCGAAAAACGCTCGTTGATCATGCTTTTGCTAACAATGCCTACCGGTTGCTGCCAGGCATCGACCACCGCAACACAGGGTAAATTGTTATCATTGGCAAACATCAACGCCACCTGCTTGGCGGGGGTTTGCTCATTAACAGCAGCAACTTTACTGATCACCGGTTCAAGCGACTCATTAAAGGGCAAACTTTTTTCAATCCGTAGCAGCTGTGCCGCTTTGGCCGACACATCACGGCATTCGGCTTCCGGCCGGCCAAGCAAATACCCCTGCCCCAGTTCTGCGCCCAGTTCTTTACAGGTAATCAGCTCTTCGCTGGTTTCAATACCTTCGGCCACTATGCTGGAGCCGGTATTTTTAGCAATTTCAATAATGTTTTTAACGAAGGCTTTTTTAATCGGGTCGCGGTGTAACTGGTCAATAAAATAGCGGTCAATTTTTACAATATCTGGCTGCAATTCAGACCACAGCTTCAGGCCGGAAAAGCCACTGCCTAAATCATCAATTGCCACTTTAAAACCGAACTCACGGTAATGTTTTACCGCGCTGATAAACAGCTCGGTATCTTCTACCTGAAACTGCTCAGACAGCTCAATAACGATGCGATCAGGCTGCAAACCGGCCTGCTGGATAAAGCGTTTGGTTAAGCCTGATGGATGATCAGAAGTCAGCAGCAATTTAGGGTTCACATTCAGAAACAGAAAACCCTCTACCGCCGCCTCAGCAAAGGCATTGATACTAAGCTCACGGCATAGCATCTCCAACGGTTCCAGCAAATCAAACGCCAGTGCCGTTTTGAACAGTAATATTGGTGAGTGCAAGGCGCTATCTGACGGGCCGCGGATCAGCGCTTCATATCCCCAGATCTGGCCGTTTGTTAATGTAACCAGAGGCTGAAACAACGGCGTGAGCAGCTTATGCTGCAAAATCCGCAGTAATTCATTGCGATGAAAATCACTTAATCCCAAAACATCAGCCTGAGTAATACAAGTTTATGCCCGCACCTTCATTGGCGTTAAGTGTCTTCCTGACAGCTGAGCATCATAAGAGGTTACTGTGACTGATTTATTACAGCACGCACTTAGCGTCGGTTCGCGATTCTGGCAACAGCCTGCTGCAGGCTGACAATATTTTCACCGGCAGCTATTTGCTGCTCTGGCTGGGCATTATCGGCTGTTAACCCGTGCAGCCGCTGTCTGATCTGATGCAGGCTATCCTGTTGTGACGCATCTGGTGCCGTCGTTTGCGTGCCGGCGGTTAAAGCGCCAGCCAGCCGCTGGCGTACCGCGGCCAGCGGATCTGTTGCCGGTTCAACCAGCCCGAGCTTTTCCAGCGTCAGTCCCTGCTCGGCCATCCGCTGTAGCAGTTGCTCTGACGGCAAGCGCAGCGCTGTGCAGGCAAACTCAAGCTGCTCCCGCACGCTGGTTTGCTGCGCCAGGTTTAACGCCTGTATCGCGGCAGACAACTTTTGCGCAGATAAAAACAGCGACCGCATATGGCTGCGTAGCACCGTATCTGAACACTCAGGCAACTCAGATACAGCAGGCGCTGGCGCAAATTCGGCCAGGTCCAGGCCCTCGGCGCGCATTTGCCGCAGCAATTCTTTATCCGGGATGCCAAGCTGTTTAATCACCGCCTTGATATTGTGCTGAACCTTTAATGCCTCAGCGGCGCTGTAACTGGCGAAGACCTGCTGTAAGTTTGTCAAATCGGTCAGAATACGGAACATACACTTTCCTTAGCCAAGCTTTGCTAAATTACCCAAACTTCTACCCGGCGGTTGCGCTCACGGCCGCTTTCGGTGTCGTTATTGGCGACAGGTAACATCTCACCGTAACTCTCTACCGCCATCACCGGAATACCACGGGCTGTAAGCTCACGCTCAACCGCTTTCGCCCGCTTTAACGCCAGTTCAGCATTTTTAGCGACAGCGCCAACCGCATCAGAAAAGCCCATCAACACCAAACGACGGCCTGAGTTTTGCTCCATAAACCTGACCAGACGCTGTAAGTCACGCTTACCTTTGTTATCCAGCTCGTTATCGCCATAACTGAAACGGAAATTCAATGATAAGCGTTGCCCCTGGCTGGCGTAGCTGTTGTAGCTTTGCGGCGCATTGCTTATCGGGTACACCTGCTCAACGCGGATATTCTGTGAAATCAGGCCGGTTTGTTCGACCAGATGCTGGCCTTCATCCGATATCGCAAACTGGGCAAAGTCTTTTGCTACCTGTGAGGCGGCGGTAGGCGTATACAGATACAACCGGCGCGACAATGCATAGTCTTCAGTGCTGATGGTAAAGCGGGTTGGATAAATAGGCGTGCTGTCCGCGCCTTCAGAAATCGCCAGCGCCTTATTAAACGAGATGTAGTTTAAGCCGATAAAGCCGATGGCATATTCATCCTGCGATACCTTTGCCGACAATTCAGAGCTTGACTCAAACCGGCTGGCGTTGCTGCTTAGCTGCTTACCAAACTTGTCCAGTACCAGGCTTTTAAAGGTATCAAAAGTACCGGACTTATCATCCCGGGCATAAAGTGTAATAGGCTGGTCTGCGCCGCCCAGCTGAGACCAGCGGCTGACTTCACCGGAGAAAATTTTTGCCAGCATTTCCGTCGAAATGGCTTTAAGCGCATTGTTCTGGTTGACGATCACGGCCAGGCCATCCAGTGCGACGATATGCTCGTTACCTATTTTGCTTAAATCACCCAGCTGTGGTTTCAGTTTTTCGACTTCATCCGCACTTATCCGCCGCGACGCCATACCAATATCGGCTTTACCGCTGGCCAAATCTTTAAATGCCGTGCTGGAGCCGTGCGCATGCAACTCTACCATCTGAGGTGTGCCGGCTTTGTTAAAATTCAGTATGCGCTCAACCGGTGACTGCGCCTGCTGCCAGGCAAAACCTTCTGCCTGCTGCTGTTGCAAAAAGGCCTGTAATAAAGCCGGAGCCAGCTTTTCGCCAACGGTGTTTGAGCCATGCAGACGAAATAACAGCTGTGCAGCGGCGGGTTTGGTCACCGGCACCGTACTGACAGCGGCGGCAGTCGACACTTTGACTGCCGGCTGTGCTGGTGGTGCAGCAACAACTGCAGCAGGTGACTGACTAAACCACCAGTAAGCACCGCCCGATACCAGAGCCACCAATACTGCAGCGACAGCCCACAGCAGTGTTGGCCGGCGTTGAGCAGTAACTGCTTTGGCTTCGGTGTTGGCTTGTTGCTGCAGCTTTTGCTGCACTGCTGCCAGCATCGCTTCCAATTGCGGCTGGCGAATTTGTGATAGTTCCTGTAAAACCAATTGGCGATAAGCGGCGTCATCACGCATTTTCTGCGCAGAGACAGCAATATCAAACTCGGCTTTGCACAACTGTTCAAGCTGTTGCAGCAAAGGGTATAGGGTGGCAGCATCCTGCAATTTTTCAGTCACGGCTTACATCTGTCAGATTTCTCAGGTGCCGACAAGTGTAAAAACCTAATATTTCAACGCCATGACAGAAACAATAAAGCCACCCGAAGGTGGCTTTGATTATTCAATCAGTATTTACGCAAGCAGTAATTACTGACCTTTAATTTCGCTACGCCCCTTGTACGGTGCCTTGCTGCCCAGCTCCTGCTCGATACGCAGTAACTGGTTGTACTTAGATACGCGGTCTGAACGGCACAGTGAACCGGTTTTAATCTGGCCCGCTGCAGTACCTACTGCTAAATCGGCAATGAAAGCATCTTCTGTCTCGCCGCTACGGTGCGAGATAACAGCAGTGAAGCCAGCATCTTTTGCCATTTTAATCGCAGCCAGCGTTTCGGTTAATGAACCGATCTGGTTGAATTTAATCAGGATAGAGTTACCAATACCCTGCTCAATACCGCGGGTTAAAATCTTAGTGTTGGTAACGAATAAGTCATCGCCCACCAGCTGTACTTTGTTACCAATCTTGTTGGTTAAGTCTTTCCAGCCATCCCAGTCGCTTTCGTCCAGGCCGTCTTCAATTGAAACAATTGGATAACGCTGAGTTAAACCGGCCAGATAGTCGTTAAAGCCATATGAATCAAAGCTCTTATTCTCGCCGCTTAACACGTACTTACCGTCTTTGTAGAACTCAGACGCGGCACAGTCCAGTGCTAGCGTTACGTCTTTGTTCATCTCGTAACCGGCAGCTTTAACTGCTTCCACGATTACAGACAATGCTTCTTCGTTTGATTTCAGATCCGGGGCGAAACCGCCTTCATCACCTACAGCGGTGTTCAGGCCACGCTTTTGCAGCTCTTTTTTCAGGCTGTGGAAAATCTCAGCGCCCATACGCAGCGCTTCGGCAAAGCTTTTAGCGCCCACCGGCTGCACCATGAATTCCTGGATATCCACGTTGTTATCGGCGTGCTCACCGCCGTTAATGATGTTCATCATCGGTACCGGCATGCTGTACACACCAGCTGTGCCATTCAGTTCAGCAATATGCTGATACAGCGGGATTTTCTTATCGGCTGCTGCTGCGCGTGCTACCGCCAGTGACACGGCCAGAATCGCATTGGCACCCAGTTTGGTTTTCATGTCAGTGCCGTCTAAATCGATCATGATCTGGTCGATCTCAGCCTGCTTGTAAGCGCTTTTGCCTTTCAGTGCTGCCTGAATCGGGCCATCAATATTGGCAACGGCTTTGGTTACGCCTTTACCCAGATAACGGCTTTTGTCACCATCACGCAGTTCTAAGGCTTCACGTGAACCGGTAGAGGCACCTGATGGCGCACAGCCACGGCCCATGGCGCCGCTGGCTAAATACACATCGGCTTCAACTGTTGGGTTACCGCGTGAATCCATGATCTCGCGGGCAATAATTTTTACAATTTCAGACATGTTTAAGTTCCCTGTTAAAACGAAAAAGCCGTGTAATGACACGGCTTAGCACAAGTTATACGCGTTGCTGCTTTTGCGCTTTAAACGCTGCGGCAACAAAGCCCTGAAACAGCGGGTGACCGTCACGCGGTGTCGAGTTAAATTCCGGGTGGAATTGCCCGGCGACAAAAAACGGATGAGACGGGATTTCAATCATCTCAACCAGTTGGTTGTCGGCCGATAAGCCTGACACTACCAGTCCAGCCTCTTCTAATTTAGGCCGTAAGTGGTTATTCACTTCGTAGCGGTGACGATGCCGCTCCTGAATCACCGCTTTGCCATAAATGTCGTGGGCTTTAGTATTTGCAATAAGGTTACAGTTTTGGCTGCCCAGGCGCATAGTGCCGCCAAGGTCTGATTTATCAGTGCGTTTTTCCACTGAGCCATCAGAGTCCAGCCACTCGGTAATTAAACCCACTACCGGGTAAGGGGTTTCTTTATTAAACTCGGTTGAGTGCGCGCCGGTAAGGCCTGCTACGTTACGCGCATATTCAATCAGCGCCACCTGCATGCCGAGGCAAATACCGAGGTACGGCACATTATTTTCGCGGGCATACTGCGCCGCCAGAATTTTACCTTCAACACCGCGCTCACCGAAGCCGCCAGGCACCAACAGGCCATCTACACCAGCCAGAATGCCAACGCCTTTGCTTTCTACATCTTGCGAGTCGATATATTTAATATTTACCGTGACACGGTTTTTCAGGCCCGCATGACCCAGTGCTTCATTAACCGATTTATAGGCATCAGGCAGTTCAACGTACTTACCAACCATACCAATAGTAATCTCACCGGTTGGGTTCGACTCCTGATACAGTACCTGCTCCCATTCGGTTAAATCCGCTTCCGGCGCTTCAATGTAGAAACGGCGACAGACTAAATCGTCCAGCCCCTGCGATTTTAACAGCGCCGGAATTTGATAAATGCTCGACACGTCTTTCAGTGAAATAACGGCTTTTTCTTCTACGTTGGTAAACAGCGCAATTTTTGCCCGCTCATTGGCCGGAATAGCGCGGTCTGAACGGCACACCAAAATATCCGGCTGAATACCGATAGAGCGCAGCTCTTTTACCGAGTGCTGGGTAGGCTTGGTTTTAATTTCACCGGCCGTGCCTAAATATGGCACCAGCGTCAGGTGCATAAATAAGGTACGCTCGCGGCCCACTTCGGTGCCTAACTGGCGGATAGCTTCTAAAAACGGCAGTGATTCAATATCACCCACAGTACCGCCGATTTCGACAATGGCAATGTCATAGCCTTCAGCACCAGCAACCACACGGCTTTTTATTTCGTTGGTAATATGCGGAATGACCTGAATAGTAGCGCCTAAATAGTCACCACGTCGCTCACGGCGTAGAACATCGGCGTAGATGCGGCCCTGCGTAAAGTTGTTCAGCTTACTCATTTTAGTGCGGATAAAGCGCTCGTAGTGGCCTAAATCCAAGTCGGTTTCAGCACCATCTTCAGTAACAAACACTTCACCGTGCTGTATCGGGCTCATCGTGCCCGGGTCAACGTTAATGTAGGGGTCAAGCTTAAGGATGGTAACTTTCAGACCACGCGCTTCTAAAATAGCGGCTAAAGACGCAGCTGCAATGCCTTTACCTAAGGAAGAAACCACACCACCCGTCACAAAGATATATCTTGTAGTCATGAGACCCCTGGACCATGTTAATCAATAAATGAATACCAAAACTGAAAAACACTAAGCGCCCGGTGCCTAAGCACTGGGGTACAACGGTTGTTCAAGAATTGGTATCAGGACGGGAGGAAAGTATAGCAAAGCCAGCCGATGCACTCAACGCAAAGCTGCTGGCTAAATCAAATTAGCTTTTTTGCTTTGAGAAAAAAGGGGGCGGGGCTAATTAACCAAAAAAGTGCGCCGACCCCATTTTCATATACAAACCTTTACAAAAGTCTTGCATAGACTCGTTGGAATAATTGCACCGCCGTCTAAGCCACCGTTATTTTGACCCAAACCAGCATTTACAAATGAGAGTAAAACTGACTCGTCCATTTGTAGCGACTCGTCAATCGTAGACTTAGAAAATTGCTCTAATTTTCCGATTTCAAAGGATGGGACTCTCTCAAGCGCGAACAAGATATGGCGGAACTCCTCAAAGGAAATTTCATCTCTTGCAAATGCTGCAAAGCATTTCGCCGACAGTTCGGGTTTTTTCTCGCTCTCCATTCTGTCAAGAATTTCAATTAAGGCCGCACCAACTTTACCGGAAAACTTATTATCCTCATTCAATTTTTCAACCAGTGCTATTCGTTCTTCTTGCGAAATTTCCGAAAGCTGACTCATGAAACGAATGAGTTTATTGACAAATAGATGATCCCTTACGGAGCCAGCCGCACCGAATATACCAACTACGGTATTCACAAGCGGGATATCTTTGAGTGCGCCAGATTCAAGCACAGCGTCTATTCCAAGCTCCAAAAAATCCTTTCCTACGCTAACTACTGAATCGGATTTCAAAACGCTTAAGACGGCGGAGCCGCGCTGGGTATCTTTTTTCATATTCTCTCGATGTTTATAAGTTGAGCTGACGTGCATCCGCGATATTTACTGAAGTGATCTTTCTGGCGCGCACAATCTGCTGCAGGCCTAACGCCTTGCTCACGGGAAAATTGGGAGCGTAGCGAGTAATTTTTCCGAGTGCAGCAACTTGTTAGGCAATATTCAGACTTGCCTTTTATAGTTGAACAGAATACATATTCATGAACAAGGTACCTTAAGAGATAGCCTTGACTTCTCCGAATTTAAGTATTGTATAGCGCCATGTACAGAGACAACTCTTGGAAATTTCTTGCAATCCGTCCAAAGATAATGATCAGCAGACCAAATCCACTCCGTGAACGGTGATACGACACAACTTTTAACAGTCTCAGCCCATGAGAAATCATAATTATTTCCGACTTTGTTTTCCAACACAAAATCTTTAAGAGAGTCTGCTTGCCCCAGCTTTTCTTTTAAATCTTTTGTTCGAGTCTCGATTGTCTTAGGGTTTCCGATATAAAAATTCAACGGTCTTTCTGAGGCCTTACACTCAAACAAATATAGGTTTTCTTGAATTCTAACAGCTACATCTATTTCGCGCCTTCTTTCTCCGGACTCAATTACAAATGAACTTTTTATTACATCGAAATTATTTTCTTTTAAAATATCAGATAAAGTGGCCTCAAACTCATGCCCCTTAATTGATTTAGGGTCGTAATTCCGGAGACCATAAAACATATTTTGAAATAGAAAATGCCAGGATGATGAGTCACATAAATACCCCTCATCTAGAGCAATCAATACGTACTGCGGACCTCTCGACCAAACACCTATATTCCTCTGCTTTCCTTCACTTAAGATGACATGGTCAAAAATGGCATCTATTTGTGATTCCAGAGCAGATTCTTTAATACAAAAATTACTTATCAGGCTATCATAATGTTTTAAAATTTCATTTTTTATTTCTTCTAAAGAATGATTTACTGTGCAATACCCTCTGTGAAATTTAGAATGATAATTAAGCCCTATAGACTGATTAATAACTTTTCTTCTGGGATTATTTGACATGATGTAATTTGAAAGAAGGCCAGCAAATTGAAGAAGCTCAAGAAGTCCAAAACCAAATTTTTTCGTGAACTTTTCTGATAGGTATGAATGTGAATTATAGAAATCATTAGAATTAATAAACCAGGGTATATAGTTTGGGGAAAACTCTTCTGGCAGGTCGGCAAGGCCCAAATCTTTAGCTGTGTAATGTGACGCATTAATATATGGAATAAAAATGATTTCATGCGCGCCACTTAAATCCTTTAAATTTGAAACTGTATAAGTCCCAACGTTACTAGCAATACCCAACTGAATATTATCTTCTTCGTTTCTTCTGTCGAAATCTAAAATTAACGACTCCTGCTCTACAGTCCTTTCCTCAATTACATCACCCAGATCGGAGATCGACAGTGCAATACCTTTTCCTAAAGATCGCATCTTAGCTGAAACATACCAATACTGGTAAGAAATCCCTTCTACATAATAAATATTAAAAACATCATCAACGTTAAAGTCAGTTAAAACCCACTGATTACTTCTCTTCAATTGTTTTTCATAAAAAGAAACAACTTTTCTTTCAAAATTACTTGTGTAGGACTGCTTTAGGAGTCCTCCTAAAATCAAGTCAAAATCAACTTTAGAAGACAAGGAAAAATCATTGTTATACGATAGTTTTCCAAATTTTTTAATCGCTTGCTCCGCTTGTTGCCTAACATTTACAGTTACAGATTCACTTGTATTTGCACCCAAATCTTCAGATAAGCTTGGAGCTATTCGTCTGTAAAGATGAAGCCAGAAGAATACGGAATGTCTCTTTATTACTCGACCCATTTCGTCTTCTAGCTCACACAAAACGCTTTGTAGCGCTTCATACTGTTGATAATGATCTTTACCAGTGATTAGGTCTTTGGATTTACAGATCGCATCACGCCTAAAAGACTGAGAATCTAAAACATATTTTTGATATATTTTATCCCTGTAGACGTGATGAATTTCTGAAAATACCAATTGGTAATACTCGGGAAGAGCTAACAGCTTAGGGGTGCTACCTGCATTTGAGCCCCTTGATCCACTTTTTATTTTATTAACACGTTTTTTGCGATTTAAAGATTTTCTATTTTTTTTCACTTATAGACACTCTAATAAGTTCATACAGAAAAGTCTAACGCAAAGCACACGGGCGGAAAAACGCGTTAGCGTTTGACGTCCCAGCAGCCGCAGGCTGCGCGTGATGCGCCTTGTTATGTGTTTTTAAAAGCTGCATTGTATTACCAACCACACAGCAATGTTTTTAACCGACTAACAAATGTAGCGGGTCTAATATTTTCAATATCTGAACTTTCAAAGTCATACTTACCGCCATCCTCTCCCGATGCAGGAACAAAAGCCTTGGCTGAATGTACCGATAAACCACGGATGACCTTACCACTTTTTAACCTGACATCTACCCGATAAAAGTCCCAATGTAGATTGCGGCCACATTTTTTCAGCAGGTGACTAGGGATAGATATCGAAATGTCAGGATTCACAGAACTTCCTTAAACACATAACATTTTATTATTGCGCATGCTCGTTTTCTAATTTTCTATAGAGGGAACAATCGTCAGCATACCCTTGTATAACAACAGTAAATTTCAGCGTTTTACTTTCACATTCCGAAAAAACGAGCATGCGTTATATTTCGAAGCCGGTGCTTTATATCTACATACTTAGCTTTCGTAAGTACCTAATTTATAGCATGTAAATAAATACAGCAATGTGCTTATGTGCAATGTTAACGGGATATTTGACCTGAAATGGCTAGTATTTGAAATAGCACTGCATATAAACACAGTTGCATTGCTATTCGCTTTAATTTGAAAAGAAGGCAGAGTTTTCGACCGCTTTTCGACGCTTAGCGGTCATATCTTGAGTAGCTTTCAACAGGGAATAACTGCAGGTGTTACTGCGGAGTTTGCTTTTTTACCTGATTCCACAAAGCATCCATTTCTGCTAAGTCTGACTGCTCAGGCGTTTTGCCCTGCTCTGCTAAGGCTTGTTCTACCGCGCGAAAGCGTTTTTCAAACTTGCTATTGGCGGCGCGTAGCACGGCTTCGGGATCTAACTTGTGTTTGCGCACTACATTTACCAGCGCGAACATTAAATCACCCAGCTCTTCGGTGAGTTCGTCACTGCCGGTTTCGGTTTGTTCAACTTCGATAATTTCTTCTTTTACTTTATCCCAGCAGCCTTCGACTGTCGGCCAGTCAAAACCGACATTGGCACAGCGCTTTTGTAGCTTGTAAGCACGGCTAAGCGCTGGCATCGCCTGGGGGATATTATCCAGCACGCTGTGCTGGCCGGCGTCTTTACGCTCGTTACTTTTCAGTGCTTCCCAGTTTTTCAACACTGTGTCTGCGTCATCAGCTGTAAGCTCGCCAAACACATGCGGGTGACGCCGCTCTAATTTATTGCAGATAGCCGCAACACAGTCATCAAATTCAAACCGGCCCTCTTCTTTGGCGATTTGGGCGTAAAACACCACCTGAAACAGCAAATCGCCGAGCTCGTCTTTTAGCTCAT
>CEVB01080108.1_pt1 | contig 12064 bp, 11 predicted proteins | sample 531381 | NCBI WGS metagenome assembly CEVB01 (sample SAMEA2622763, study PRJEB7988) | marine metagenome | biome: marine biome (ENVO:00000447); feature: surface water layer (ENVO:00002042); material: "saline water (ENVO:00002010), including plankton (ENVO:xxxxxxxx)" | depth 5 m | reverse complement strand
CACTGGCATCCTCTTGTAGGCTCTCCAGTGCCGTTATTGCGCCGCTTTGACGTTGTATCAGGGCGTTCAGTTCCGTGACTTTTGTTTGCGCCTCCTGGAGCATCTGGAGCGCTTCCTGACGGTTGTTTGTTAGCTCGTCGATTTTGTTTACAACAGCCGATTCGGTCATCTTCCTCTCCTGTGGGTTAGTTGAGTTTCTCTATCGTTTTTTTGCTGTCTTTTTGCTTGCACGAAATGCCTTTGCAGTAGGCGCACCTTTAGTGCCGGGTTTACGCATCTTCTCACCCGACCCACCGGCTATGCGCTTACGTTTGGCATGGATATTCGCGTATAGTCCTCGTTTAGCCATAGATCACCACTTCGTTTTATGCGACCAATAACGAGCCGACATTTTAGATGGTTTAGAGTCTTGAGCATTGTGTCTCGCGTAGTAGGATTTACGCCGTGCTTTTTGCTTTGCTGACGTAGGGTTTTTACCGGCCCCCCTGACACCTTGTTGCCCGAATCGAATGGTTTTGGTTTGACCGCCCGACTTAGCCACTACCACATGCGACTTGGTTTTGTGGTTAGGCGTTCGCTTGGGTTTGTTGTAGGCGCTGACCCCTGCTCTTGCAAGTTTCGGATCTCGTTTTGCTGGCATCAGCGACCGACCTTGCCCATTGCTTTTTTGTGAGCAGCAGTGAATGTTGATCCTGCTCTCATTGATTTCCGCATCTCAGCCATGTGTTTTGCGGTGTGATGTTTGGCATGTCTGCTCAGTGCATTTTGCTGCCGTGTCGTTAATTTTTTTGCTGGCATTAGCGACCTCGTTTTTTGCTCTTTGGCTTGGCTTTGTTTTTAGCTTTAGCAGCAGCTTTTTTACCTTTTGCAGTATATGGATATTTCTGACCTTTTACCATTGGCATGTTAGCCTCCTTTGTTAGATGTGCCTAAATCCAATTTGTCGAGTTGTCGTTCGATGCGTAACGATCCTAATTCGTTGTTTGCCACACTCAGTAACGTGCCACCTATGATGGCTCCAGCCTCGTCTGTCTCATACACGTAAAACGTGGTAGTCGTTATTGCTGTTTTGCTAATTCTTGCCGGTCTTCGATCACCGCCTACCTGTATCCAACATGTCTGATTCTCGTCATATTTACTGCCAAAAAACACCGCGCATCCGGCCAGTATATTCTCTATTGAGTTTTTCAAAAACAAGAGCGCAAACCCAACCACAAACAGCCAAGAATACTGTTCTATAAGCAGACCGATACCGGACTGTTCACTAAATCTTTGTAACGCTTCTGCGGCTTCTTTTTCCATTCTTTTTTGCCATCCGCGCCTGTGGGCTACGTTTGTCTTTTAGACGCTTTCGGTTTAACAATTTTTCCAACCACGACCAAAAGCGGTTCATTTTATTTATTGCCGTTGGTCGCTTTGTAGACTTCAGCGAACATCACTGTCATCAGCCACACAATGACCCCGTAGACCGCCTCATGGTTCCAAAACTCCATCCATTTTTTGTCAGCACCGTTTCTCGCAAATGGAAAGCCGATGGTATGCCAGAGTTGATATAGGATGGTTACGCAAATCGTTGCACCGCCGGACCAGGCAGCGGCTTTCTTCGACTCGTCAGCGGCTTTTTGCCGTTTGGATAGTGTAACAATAGATCGCTTGGCGTGTTTGAGTTCGCCCTTCAATTCATCGCGGTCGTTGCGATATTCCTTGGCGACTATGTTTTCAGATGCCACCATTTTACGCAGATGTTCGATCTCTTTTACCGCCTCGACGTACAAACGCCGTTGCCGTTCTGCTGATGGTATTTGCTCAGGTGATGGATACTTGGCCGGACTCATAGCGTTTAGCTACCTAATGTGGGCTTTGTGCCTGATGGAAACTCGGAAGTTTCGGGCCATTGGCGAAGTGCTTGCCTATATAATAGATACGCATCACGCTGTGGATGGTCTGTCAAAGGCACAATAAAATCCGTAGCACCCAACTGTTTGTCACGCCACATCCGTGCGCGGTTTTCTAATTCTCGGTCTGTAGGATCTGGGGGTTCCACTAATTCGTACGATCCACCAGACTCCGTGTATGTTTTACAAAATTCCTCATCGGCTACAATGATGTTCGTCGTACCATCTGGAAACGTAATTCTGTAGTTTGGCATAATGTGTCCTTTACAATGTTATCGGAAACAGCATCACGGCTCCGTTTCCACCAGCACCAGCGTACGCATCCATTGTGGTATCGTTGCTGGCGATTGCTCCTGACCCAGACCCCATGCAACCCTTTGAGCCATAGATGTGCGTATAGTTCGATTTATTGCCGTTTCCTCCGATGAAAGGACTCGGCATTGCGGAAAACTGAGTATCGGATGTAGTGAAACCTTGCGGAAATAAGCCTTCACCAACATGTTGCATGCCAGCCTGGTATGTCAGCGGTGCATCATTGTAGTTCGTACCAGAGATGTAGGCATTTTGATCGGATTGCAGATAAGTGAACAACTCTGGAAATGGCGTGAGCGAAACAGGTAATGGATACAAATAGTCTGTTGGCTTTGTTGGTTCTCGCGTTACTCCACCTCTGTCGTAATGGCTCAGGTTTCCACCTACCGGATAACCATTGTCACCCGTGCCAGATTCCTCAGTTGGCGTAAGGCCCGTAGCCCACAGGCCCACGGCACCACCCCCAGTACAACTCCGAGTAGATGTCGTAGTTCCACCTGCGCCACCTGCCCAATTTGCGATATTGCCCGTAGATCCTGCTGCGCCACCTGCACCACCTGAACCCCCGGCCCCCGAATGTATGGCCCCTGCTGCTCCACCATTTGCGGTCATGTCTGTTATGTCAGAACCAGAAAAACCAGAGTTAGCACCAGCGTTACCTGCCTGATGTGCATCGGACGTGTGACCTGCGCCACCAGCACCCACTGTCACCGTATACGTCACACTGCTACTCAGCCTGAGTCTGGAAATTGCTGTGGCACCTGCACCTCCTCCAGTAGCAGAATAATTCGCGTTTTCGGCTGATATGGCACCACTACCACCACCTCCAATGACATAGACTATACACTCCATGGAAGTGGCTGGACTCCACGTAGTAGATTTCTGCCACAATATATTTGGAAATCCAGTATCACCAGTTTTGCTGCCTAAAATTGCCATCCTATTTTATCCTTTAAAGTGTTGTCCAACCAATAGTTGAGTCCACATAAACACACTGGACTGCTGCATCGGTGAATAAAGTGCCATCTTCTGCCTGTGAGTTTATCTTCTCTGAATTGCGCCCAACGGTTACTGTTGCTGCTCCAACATTTTTAATGGTCACTGTGTTACCTGCACTTGGCGAACTTGGCAAAGTAATAGTAAATGCCGTAGATGCGTGGTTGCAGATTAACTGATCTTTGGTCGATGCAGTATAATTACTGGTTTTAACAGACCAATCTGAATACGCTCCTCCACCTGCATCAGTCCAAGATAACGTGCCACTCCCGTTGGTTTTTAATACTTGGTTTGCACTGCCATCACTGGCTGGTAAAACCCAAGCAGCCGAGCCTGATGCAATTGTTAAATTAGATCCATCAGACGATAAATATTCACCGCCTTCATCGTATAAATAAAACCGTCTATTATCAGCAAATCTTGCAACTTCGTTACCATCGTATTGTTGAATAACAATGTCTTTAGCGTCCACCAAAGGTTTAAAAATTACATCCGATGAACTGTTGGTAATCGACATCAGTTCAGTGCCACCGTCAGCGTATACAATGCCCTGATCCGCTGTATCTGAGTCGAGTGTAATTTTGTCTACCGTGTCTAATGTTATTGCGCCACTATCACTGCTTGCATCTGTAGTGGCTATACTATACACCCCTGCTGAACTAACAGCGTGAGTGACAAATTCTTGTGCATCGTATTTTAAAATTAATGGAGCAGTTGTGTCTGTGGCAGTAATAGCTCCACTGGCAATAGTTCCTACCCCTGAAATATTTGAGCTATCGTCTATGGCAACAGCCGAATTAGCTTGAACGGTAGATCCACCTGTGCCGTTGGCTGTTAGTACAATATTGTCTGTTGAACCTGTGCTACCTCCAATATCTCCACCAGACGATGCTGACCAGGAAGGAATGCCAGAATCAAGAGTTAATACGTTTCCGTTTGATCCAGCCGCTAAACGTGCAAGGTATCCACTTGAGTTACGGTAGTATATGTCACCTGTAGCATCCGATCCTACCGCTAATCCAAAGTTTGTAAAAATCACATCATCGGCAGATTCATCAATTAACACGCTTGATCCGCTTGTAGCACCAAAGAACTTGACATCATAGCCTGTATCGTCAACTCCAACTGTTACCGTTCCGTCGATTTGAACTGCTCCATCTATGTCTACTGCATCTAAGTTAGTTATTCCGTCTATGTCGGCATTTCCACTGACATCCAGTGAGCCAAAATCACCTTCACCGGCTACAGTAATACCAGCAGCCCCATCTAATACGGTTAGTCCTACCGCATCTCCATTGTCCGTAAACTTTAAATCTTTACCGTTTGTAATCAGCTTAATCGTAACATCGCCTGAGTTGCTCTCTGTGATGCTTAAAACGGACGTTCCAGCATCTTTGAAGGTAAACACGCCAGTATGAGCATCGAGCGTTAGATCGTCTCCTGAGTCGATTACAATGGGGTTTCCGGCTAATGTAGCGCCTGTCGTTCCATCGTGTGTAATTGTAAAATCAGACCCTAAACCTAACGACAATACAGCAGAATCACTTAACAATTTCAGATCGTCACCGATAACCGCATCCAGCGCCACAGATAGACCACCATCTGTTTGTAATGACCCGTCTGTTGTGGATGTAGCATTAGTCGTATTGTCTGTTTTTAGCAACCCTGATACCGTAAGGTTGTTTAACTGGTTTGACGATGACGTATCATCAAGATCTCGCGAACTGTCAACAACTAACGCTTTAGAGGCAGTAACCTGGCCGGCGCTTACGCCTAAGTTAGACGCATCCAGGCCTCCATTGACCGCGCTACTGGTCAGAAGGTTATCGAACTCGTTGTTGAGTTGCGCCGCTGTTAAAACCGCGCCTGATGAAAATGTATGTACCCTTGATACAGTACCCATGTTAATTTACCTATCTTGACGGAGGCAGTGTTGAGCCTCCACCTGTTGGTGGCGGCGTTGTTGGATTTTCAAATCTTCCGGCTCGACTAAGCGTAGCCAAAATGTTACGTCGCGTTTCTTCTTCTTGCCCTTGCTCAACAGCACGATTCGTAGCCACGCCACCACGCAAAAGACTTTTTAATGTGGTGATCTCTTGACTGCCTACCGACTGTTCTAAGATTTCTCTCATTGTTCGCACTTCGGTAAGCGTCTTAGCACGATCAGCCGGGGTGATTTTGTCTATGGATTTACCCGTGCGCTCCGCAGACAACTTATTCAGCAAAGGCACGTTACCGGCAGAAAGTATTTGTTCTAATCGACCTACGCCTTGAGTAGCGAGATCAACGCCTTTACCCGGCAACGAAGACAACTCTGCTGCACCCGAAGGCGAGTAGAGATAACTTAAAGCCATGCCACCATACTTTGGACTAAACCCTGCTAAAACAAGCGGAGCAGTTAAAACATTAAAAAGGTTATAACTGAGTGCTGCACGACCGATCTGGCTTATTTCTGATTTTACAACCAAACCTTCACCAAATATGGGTCGCATACTAAGGCCAACTATTTTTGGCAGTAAATCCTGACGGCCAGTATCGTCAAGCAATACACGCAGATTTCTCAATGCAATCTCACGATCTGCACCGCCAAATGCGTTCAATACTGCCTTGATAACTGTTTGTGGGTTTTTACTTTGTCGCAAAACGGCAAGCGTTTCCTCACCGCCAAACTTCAGTTGCGGATCTTTCACGCCTAATGTTGCCTCTATGTCATCTAAGCGCGTAACGTAATCTTCATACTCAGCCATAGCTGCTAAATACGGATTAGGCCCGGTTCCACTTACGCCAAGTTGCTGACGTACGTCTTGTGCATCGTATCTTTTAACTATTGCATCATAAACGATACCCCGTAACGTATTCAACTGACTTTGCGCTTGTCCTTCTGACGCTTTTTGCAGTTTAGATATTCTTCTTTTTGCTAAATCCAATTCTGCTATACTGGCATTTTCCGGCAGATTCATCACATATTCAAACGCCTCTTTTACCGCAGCAACCCCCTGACCCATTGCCGGTATATCCGTGCCTCCGAAATTGATGTTGTCCGGTTTAAATCCTTTTTCTTCTGGCGTAGCTGGTCGTTCCTTAAAAACCCTACCACCAACAGCACCGTATCCTATATCATCTTTTACCGTTCCAAACTCAAATACCACACCCTGATTGCGTAAATTTGGATCTTGGATAATGGCTTGCCGTATGGAAGGCATGTTGGTTTTAACTTTGTTCATCTGCAATGCTTGACGGGTATCCAATGTACCCTCACGCATTTTTTCCGACCATTCATTCACCGCTCCGGTAAGTTCAGAAATAATTTCATCGCCTACCGTAACGTAACGACTGCCTGTATCATACTCTCGGTTTGCCGCTTCAAGCATAATCTTACGTTGCGCCTGGTCATCAATGCGACTTATCCTGACAATCTCATCTATTACATCAGAACCAAGACCTGTTGTAAAACCCATGAACTGAGCAACAAGTCCATCTAATAATCCTTTTGTTTTAACGGGGCCAACCTGATCCATTGTGCGTTGACCTACCTGTTCTGTTACAAACTCTTCTGCTTTTTTGTTCAAATCTTTTATCGACTCTAAAGCAGACCTTCCACGCTCTCGTATAGTTTGACCTTTTCTTCCAAATATGTTTGCAAACCGACCATCAAACCCACTCTGTGCAAACTCTTTAAAACCAGTTATTGCCTCTTGAAAGTTTTTAAACGTCTGTTGCGCCTGACTACCTTGATAGGCTTTAGCTATAGGCTTAACAACAACTTCTTTGCCTACTTGTTTAATGCCTCCAAGTGCAGCCTTACCACTAAGCTCTGCTCCTTTTAACATACCTCTACCGATTGCTGTTGTCGGATCAAAAAGCTGAGATGCCTTTTCAACTTTTTCTGCACCTCTAACAAATCTTTCTGCCCCTTCTCTTACTTGATCTGCACCGCGTTTACCTGCCTGTTTAGCAACTTGTGCCGCCGTTCGTTTTGCTATGTTTGCTCCTAATCCAGTGCCACCAAGCAAGGTACTAATTGCTGCCAATGGCCGATTCTGCAACCCCTCTCCGGTAAAATCTAATGTTCCATCCGGACGGCGAGTAAACCCAACGTCAGCAAGCACACCTTCCTTCATTTCTCTTGCGACCTGTTTGCTCTCCGGAAAAATATTTGTTCCGGCCAACCCTTCAACAGCACCAATTCCAGCTTGCACCATTGTCTTTCCGGTTGTATACGGACTACTCAATGCTGTTAAAATATTCTTGCCTTCTTCTACTGCACTTTCCGGAATATTTTGCGCTGTACCTAACGCAGAGAATCCTTCATCCGGTATAAACGGAGCAAATATTGGAACGTCCTCTTCCGTGATCGTAATCTTTTGCGTTGGCGCATATCGCTTATGGTATCTTAGACCCAAAGATCGACTATCCACATCACGATACTTTGTAACGCCTTCGCTTTCTGCGGTTTGTTTTAAATATTCACCCAACTGTGTGTATGTCGGAGCTTCAATCTCCACTTGTGCATCCTGATCTCGCGTAGTTGTGACACGATTTTGTTCAGCCATTATTCATCCTCCAGATTTTCCAACGACTTCACAATAATTGGAGCATTGGTAACCTTTACCCCTGTATCCTGTTCGATCTGCGAAGGTGTGCCAAAAAGCCTATCGTAGTATCTGTCGAAACTTGCGCGTTCTTCTGGCGGTACAGCCTCAGACAGATAAGCGTTTAGTCTGCCACGCGCTTTACCGGCCAAATCTTTATACAGGGCATCACCCAATCGTTTCATTCTTCTCAATTGAGTATTTGAAAGAACGTGTCCAACACCTCTGGCACGTTCAAAAAACGCTGCAAGCTCTTGCTGGAAACCTTGCGCTCGTTCCTGTAAGTTGAGGTCGCCTTCTCGTACGGTTGCAGCATCAATCATCTGTTGATAAAAGTTAAAGATGGCAGTACTGTTTGCTGCATTTGGATTTTTATCAAAATCTTCAAAAGCGGCAGTGAGTCCTGTATATATCTTTAAAGTTCCTCGTTCATCAGCCAGGAATCCGCTTATCTCCTTATTGGCTTCTGTCACTATATCTCTAAAGTTTTTATACCGATCACCATACACTGCTTTTAACGCTTCATCGGCTTCGTTTTTCAATTTTTGCACATACGCATCGGCTTTTCTGACATAGGCATCAGTTTTGGTCTTATCTAGATTTAATCTCTCTTTTGACAACTCGTATGCTCTGTTTTTATCCTCAACACTTAGCTTAAAGAATTCGTCCCTACGTGCTTGCGCCCACTGTTCTGCTTGCATATCAGCGTTTTGCCAAATGTTTTTCCAATCCAACGCTTTTTGTGACAACTTAAATTTTGCAAGGTCTAAGTCTTGCCCCTGCTGCGCTAAACCTCTGCGATAATATCTTTCATACTCTCTTGCTTCCGCTTCCGTCATATCCATTGTGGCATCAAATATTGATTTATTAATTTGTTCAGCAGTTAAATTGTTCAAAGCAGCAGTACGGGCAGCCGTCACCGCATCTCTACGTATCTTTCTTGTCAACTCGTCTTGTTTTAACTTTTGCACATCTCTCTGTTTAAGCGCTTCCATGCCGGTTTCACCAGCTACGGCAAGTCCTTGCCCAATACGACCTAACAATCCAATATCAGGCTGTTCTTTGCTTACGCCCGGTGTGACTCTTCCACTTGTTAAAGCACTTATTAAATTCGATCTGCCAGTGGCTTGCCTTACGCGCTCATCTTCTTTACGCTGACCGCGACCCTGACCAATGGCGGCTAATAAACTGCCAATAGAACGTGTTCCGGCCAGTGCCATTTCGGGGTTGTCTCTTACTGCTTTGCCAAGACGAGCCAGCATAGACTGTTGAGGTTGTTCTACCTCTTCTTCATCTGTAAAAGTTGGAACCGCAACTGCTTCTTCATCTCCGCGTTCCACCTTAGTTTCAATTAATTTGTTCTCTATAGTGTTTTCCGGAGTTTCTATATCTACCGGTTCAACTTCCACCTTGTCGATGGAACCAAAAGGCTCTGTTGGAACCTTAGAACCTGGTGGCAATTCATCCGTAACAGGTGACGTAGGCTGACCAGCCGTAGGCGTAGGCCTTATGGACATTTTAGGAAAACGCTCAAACATCCGACCTCCTCCAACAGTTTGAAAATCCATACTGTTTCTTACTGAGGCTGGTATGCTGACATTAGGATTATCACGATAGGAATCTGCTGTAAGACGCTTAGTAATAGGATCTGTTTGGTCTGTTGACTTATCGCCCGTAAGATCAGAGAAACTTTTAGATGATTTAGACCAAGCATCCATTGCTCTGTTATTGTATGCGTTGCGTTCTTCTGAAGTCATTTTAGCCAACTCTTCAGAAGAGAGAGGGGTAAACTGCTCGCCCGTTGAAGGTTCCTCAGTTAAATTCCTTACCAACGAGTCATCAACGGTTGCGGTATCAGCTAAAATATTTGCAAAAACAGGTTCAAATTGCGCTCTGTTTTCCAGCCCACCTTCGCTTTGCGTAACCGCATTCATCAAAGCACCAGTAGGTATGTCAGACATTAGCGTATCTAAATTTACATCTATACCATCTTTTTTAAGTATTGCCGGTATGTTAATTTTGTGGTTAGCAATACCTGTAGAATCACCACTTGTATGCGCTTCTATAAATTGGCCAAGCGTAAACCCCTTATCTTTTTTTACGCCATAGTCGTGAAGTGCCGCTTTAGCACCTGACTTCTTATCTCCAAACTCAACAAAACCGCCTGGCGTATTGCCAACAACCGTAGATTCGCCAAATGCAAATCCCGGGTTATCAGCTGAATAGAATCGTGCAGCCTTGCTTTTTGGAAGGCGTATGCCTGTTGGGTTGTTTGACCTACTTAAAACATTGCTCATACTGCACCTAAAGGTGTTATGCCGAATTTCTGTTCAGCTATTTGTTCAAGCAGTTTGCGCGTCATTGGATCGCTTACTAATGTTTGCCCAATGCCCGGCTGCGATGCCTGTTGTGTTGTTGTAGGCTGGGCTTGCGGATTGAACGCCTGTATCAGCTTGTCTTGTTTGGCCTGTTCTTCTGCTCTTTTACGATCACGTTCAGCCTGTTGATTTGCGTACATACCTTGAGCAAGACTTAACCCTGCCGGTATTGCAAATGGTAAAAATCCTGCCATTTTATTCTCCTTCTTCTCTTCTTCTTCTTGCTTCTGCTGCTGCTCGTCTGGCCGAGTCAAACATGCTGCTTTGACCGGTTTCTTGGTTTAACCCTCTCATTTCTTCATAAATTAATGCGCGTTCATTCGGGTTAATTCCTGCACCACGGTCATTAAGTATTTTTTCAAGTTCTATAAACCTTCTCATATTATCAGGTGACATAAATGGACTTGCTTGAGGCATAGAGCTTAAACCTTGAGCATCTCTAAACCTTTGCGATGCTTCTTCACCTAAAACTTCACTGTCTATGTTTTCTGTTAAACCTTGTAGTAATGGATCTAACCTACGATCATTTAAATCTTGACCAGCCAATATTGCGCCTATCGTATCCATTTCAGCTTGTCTTCCGGCCAATGTCAGTCGCTCGTCTTCGCCTTCTCCTAATCTTCCGGTCATTGCAGCTTCACGTAGTCGAGCTTCTAATGTTGGATCGTCGTCAAACGTACCCGTCAAACCAGCGCGTGTGGCATCACGTCCTAATGCAGCCGTTTCCAGTTCGCTCTGTAATGCTCTGGCTTGCTGTGTTTGTATTGGATCAACGCCTTCTATGCCTTGATCAAACAGTCCGGTCTGACCGGCTTCAGCTATTCTACGCTGTAAGTCTTGGGTATCTAATCCGCTTCGTGTGGTTTCACCCGTTAGCGTTTGCTGACCATCGATCTCACCAAACAACTGTGATTCTAACTGGCGTTCAGCACGACCTTCCTGACCTTCTATTGCTCCACGTTGCGCTGCTGATCTGCGAATGTCCTCTGCACCGGTGCGTTCCTGTAAGCCGGTTTGACGTTCACCTAATCCTAACTGGCCACGCTGTATATCAGACTGCAATGTCTGCCTACCGTCTACTTCGCCAAAGATGTCTGCTTCCTGGCGTTGTCCGGCCATTGTTTGACCGCCTCTAAACTGACCGGTTTGACCGGCCTCAGTAACTTCTCTTGCCAGTTCTTGCGTAAGCCTGTCCTGATCGAAACGACCTTCTTGCAGACCCATACCACGTTGACCCAAATCAAAACCTTGTGCATCACGTAAGTCCTGTTGTCTGCGTTGTGCAGCTTGAGCTTCAAGTGCTAACCGGTTACGCTCATCGCCCTCGCCCATTCTCGCTAAAGCAGCCGCTGTATCGCCACCGCCTCGCAATACACCATATCGACCCAACTGCTCGACGAGTGCCTTACGTGCTTCGTTCTGGCGCATCTGCTGATCGGCTAATTGTGATGCTAAAATCGGATCGTCTGTTCCACCAATTCGATCCATGTATTGCTGACGTAACGCACCTTCTAACGTATCAGCCATTGGTGCAGCTTCGGGTTCAACCACATTTTGAGCGGCTGCCATATCCGCACCGGCACCTAATGCGTCAGTAGGCGTAGTTGCATCAGCAGCTAAACCTTGAACAAACGATGGGTCACTTAAAGGATTTTCTGTAACCGGTTGGCTTCTGCGTTCTTCTTCCATTGCTCTAACAGCTAACGGATCACTTAATGGATTTTCTGTTACCGGCTGACCAGTAGCTAAGTCAGATACAAAGCCAGGATTGCTAATTGGATTTACCGTAGTTGCTGGAGCTTTGCCAAAGTTTGGATCGCTTGTCGGGTTAACCGTTGTAGCCGGCGCTCTACCAAAATTTGGATCGCTCGTTGGATTCACCGTTGTTGCT
>CEVB01001057.1_pt1 | contig 12126 bp, 16 predicted proteins | sample 531381 | NCBI WGS metagenome assembly CEVB01 (sample SAMEA2622763, study PRJEB7988) | marine metagenome | biome: marine biome (ENVO:00000447); feature: surface water layer (ENVO:00002042); material: "saline water (ENVO:00002010), including plankton (ENVO:xxxxxxxx)" | depth 5 m | reverse complement strand
ACTTCGGCGCTCTAATGAAGCATATGGACCCTGATTGCCTTAGTGTAGGGAGGGAGTCCAGACTGGTAATACCATTCTTCAATAAGAGAGGAGATGTGGTTGCAGTACAGGGCAGATCCCTGAATATGAAGGATGAATCCAACGCACGCAAGACCGTAAAGTATTTGACTGTCAAGTCGGACAAGAGCATAGACAGATTGTGGTATGGGCTTTGGAGGTGTGACACCGAAAGGAAAGTGCACGTCGTCGAAGGTCCACTTGATAGTCTGTTTCTAAGCAATTCAGTCGCCATGGTTGGTGCGGGTGCCGTCGACAATATACCAGACAGGCTAGTTGACAAAGATCTGGTATTTGTGCTAGATAATGAACCCAGAAACAAGCAAATAGTCCAGTACAATCAGAATCTGATAGATCAGGGTAAGAAGGTTTGCATTTGGCCTAAGACGATACTGGAAAAAGACATAAATGATATGGCATACAAGATGTCTACCAGAAAGATAGAGAAGATCATTAACGAGAATTCCTTTAGTGGGTTGCAAGCGATCGCGAGACTAAGAGAATGGAGAAAAGCATGAGAACCAATTGTAAGATGGAATACCTATGGTTAGACGGGTATGAAACACCCAATATCAGAAGCAAGACTAGGTATATGACCATAGAGTCAGAAGACGGATCTATGACAGTTAAAGACATCCCAGAATGGGGATTTGATGGTTCTAGCACTGAGCAGGCATCTGGCAATGACAGTGACTGCATCCTCAAGCCCGTGTCAATATTCTTGAATCCAGTTGATTCTACCTCTTTCCCCAATTCCTATCTGGTCTTGTGTGAGGTATTCAATAAGGACGGAACACCTCACCCATCAAATCACAGATCTTCTCTCAGAGAGGCATGTGAAGGGACAGATGATCTTGAAATGTGGTTGGGGATCGAACAAGAATATACAGTGATGGATCCTGAAAAGGGAAGACCGTATGGATGGCCCGACATGGGTTATCCTCAGCCCCAAGGAAGGTACTACTGCGGAGTTGGTGGTGATGTTGTCAAGATGAGAGATCTTGCCCATCAGCATGCAATGTGCTGTCTGGACTCAAAAATACCGCTGTGTGGTGCTAATGCTGAGGTAATGTTGTCTCAGTGGGAATACCAGATAGGACCAGCATCCCCAACTAATGTGTGCGACTACCTGTGGGTATCAAGGTACATTTTAGAAATCCTAGCAGAGAGCGTAGGTGCATCAATTAGTCTCGACCCCAAATTGATCAAGGGGGATTGGAACGGTTCTGGAGCACATATTAATTTCTCCACTAAGTTCATGAGAGAGGTGGGGGGCAAGGACTACATCGATGATGTTTGCAATAGCCTGGGTGAGTCACATGAAGACCACATTGCCAACTACGGTGTCGGTAACGAGCAGAGGCTTACTGGTACTCACGAGACTCAACATATAAATGAATTCACCTATGGGGAATCAGACAGAGGTGCTAGTATTAGGATCCCTCATTCTACCGCTGAAGGGCATAAAGGATATCTGGAAGACAGAAGACCAGCATCCAATATGGATCCATACAAGGCAGTGAGATGCTTGGTAGAGACAATGAAGCAGGTAGACTCCAAGGTAGAGGTCGAGGTATGAAAGTATTAGATCATGGTCATGTTGAACTAGTAGACCACATGGGGTCTGACCTCACGGTATGTAATTCTGCAAGAGTGTCTTTTGCTAAGGAGACTGAGTGGGAGATTGACAAAGATGCTGAGAACAGATTAAAGAAGTCTGGTTCTAATTATAGAGAATCTGATATCATGAAATTGTCTGATAAGGACGAGCACCTAATCAAGTATCTAGCGAATCATGATCACTGGACCCCTTTTGCACACCCACAAATAACATTGAGAATCAAGGCTCCTGTCTCTATAAGAACACAATTCTTCAAGCATAAGCAGGGTTTCGTAGAGAATGAAACATCGAGAAGGTATGTGGATGAAGCACCTGATTTTTATCACCCCAAGTGGAGGAAGAGACCTTCTAAGGGCATGAAGCAAGGCAGCGACGGTCTCCTAGAATGTTCAGGTGGGGGAGACACTTCTGGGGGATTTGCAACCCACCCCTTATATCGTAATTATAAGAGCCTGATGAAGAACGCAGAAAGTCTATATGAAGAGTTGATTTCAGCGAATGTAGCACCAGAGCAGGCAAGATTCGCACTTCCCCAATCAATGTATACTGAGTGGTACTGGACTGGATCGTTGGCAGCATATGGAAGATTTTACAAGCAGAGGGTAGATGACCACGCACAGTGGGAGATCCGACAATATGCCGATGCCATTGGCAAACTAATTAGGCCTTTATTTCCAGTGTCTTGGAAATACTTGGTATCATAGATTGTGTGACCTTTTAGAAGATGATAAATATGGATGCGTCTTCAATCACAGATAAGGATATTATAAAATGACCGAATTACCAACACCCTACCAGCAGTTCATCCACCTATCCAGATATAGTAGATGGTTAGACGAAGAAGGAAGAAGAGAGACTTGGGATGAGACCGTTAGTAGGTATATGGGGTTCTTCAAAGAACATTTGGAGAAGACCCTTGGTTACAAAATGAGTGGCAACACCGAAAATACGGTTAAGAATGCTATTCTAAATCTTGAGGTCATGCCTTCAATGCGTTGTCTAATGACGGCAGGAGAAGCACTTAAGAAGGATGCAGTGGCAGGGTACAACTGTTCTTATCTGGCAATAGATAGAGTCAGAGCATTCGATGAAGTTCTATATGCCTTGATGTGTGGTACTGGTGTTGGTTTCTCAGTGGAGAGAGAGTATGTATCTAAACTACCCACTATTGCGGAAGAGTTTGAAGAATCAGATTCTACTATTGTTGTTCAAGATTCAAGAATCGGTTGGTGTAAGGCTTACAGGGAGCTTGTCTCCTTACTTATTACAGGTCGTGTACCAAAATGGGACCTGTCACGTGTTCGTCCTAGTGGGTCGAGACTTAAGACTTTCGGAGGAAGGAGTTCTGGACCAGAAAGTCTGGAAGATCTATTTAAATTCACAGTGGAAGTCTTTAAGAAAGCATCTGGCAGAAAACTCACAACAATCGAATGCCATGATCTCGTATGTAAGATTGCAGAAATTGTTGTAGTTGGTGGGGTGAGACGTTCCGCACTTCTTAGCCTTTCCTCTCTGACAGACGAGAGAATGAGAGATGCTAAGCAAGGGCAGTGGTGGGTGATCGAACCCCAACGTGCATTATCCAATAATTCAGTGTGTTATAAAGAAAAGCCCGAGATAGGAACATTCATCGAGGAATGGTTAGCACTTTACAAATCCAAGTCAGGTGAAAGAGGGATCTTCAATAGAGCATCTGCTAAGACCACGGTGTCTAACATTCAAGGTGGAAGAAGAGACCCCGATCACGACTTCGGTACTAACCCCTGCTCCGAGATTATACTTAGAGACAGAGAATTCTGTAATCTATCAGAGGTTGTAGCCAGAGGAGATGACACGGTAGAGACTCTTAAGGAGAAGGTGAGATTAGCGGCGATCATCGGCACATGGCAGTCTACACTAACTGACTTCAGATACCTGTCAGCAGAGTGGAGAAAGAATTGTGAAGAAGAGAGACTTCTGGGTGTCTCTATCACTGGAATAATGGATTCTGCCCTCCTTAACGGAGACAAGAAGACACTTGCCGCGTTGCCTGGGCTGCTAGAAGAACTGAGAGATATCGCAGTGAAGACCAACAAAGAATGGGCATCCAGACTGGGAATCAACCCCTCTGCTGCTATCACTTGCGTTAAGCCCTCTGGTACTGTATCTCAGCTAGTTGATTCTGCATCTGGAATTCATGCTAGACACAATCCTCACTATATTAGGACTGTGCGTGCCAACGTCAAGGACCCATTGTGCAAATTCATGCAAGACAAGGGATTCCCCTGTGAGCCTTGCCATATGAAGCCTGACACCACCATGGTATTCTCATTCCCAGTAGAATCCCCCAAGAAGGCGATCTTTAGGCAGGACAAGTCTGCTATTGAGCAGTTAGACCTATGGTTGCTATATCAAAAGCACTGGTGTGAGCACAAGCCTTCAATCACGGTGTCAGTGATGGAAGGAGAATGGTTGGATGTTGGTACTTGGGTATACAATAACTTCGATGACGTATGCGGGGTGTCCTTCCTACCATTCAGCGATCATTCCTATAAGCAAGCACCCTATCAAGACTGCTCCAAGGAAGAATATAAGATGCTTCTCAAAAGTATGCCCAAGGATGTAGACTGGGATGAACTATCCACATACGAACAGGAAGATAACACGGCTGGAAGTCAGACACTGGCCTGCTCTGGAACATCCTGCGAGGTGGTTGACCTGACCACCTGATCATTATAAATATTCGCTTACGGGTTAAATTACCCTAGGGGATACGTTGTCCCCAATACTTCCAAATGGGGACTGGAGTTGGTCCCTATCGCTCAAAAACAAGGAGAAATCTTATGAGCACTAAGAAAGAGTCTTGCCCCGCGATGGGATGCAACGACATCGTTAGCCGCACCCTAGGAAAGGTCGGAGTATGTCGTAGCATGCTAATCACACTAGCACTACTTCCATACGCATGGAACGGTGTAGTCTGGGTTGCTGATGCACTTCATTCACTTTGGAATGCTGCCACTAACGCAGTTGGAACCTGATTCGCTTTGCGATTCAAGGAGATAATCCTATGAATATTTCAAAGAAAAGATGGATGATGTATGGTGGTATTGCCGCTGCTATTATTTTTGCTTCTTTCGCGGTTGCTGATGAGCCTTCATATGAGGACCTTCAGGCCCGTCTAGATGCAGCAGAGGCAAAGATCGCACAGCTTGATTCCAACCGCGAACCTAGCTGGTTGGAAAGCAGACGTAGTGAAGAGATGCAATCGCTAGTGCAAGGTGTCCTTGCCGATGCAGAAGCACGAACGATGATGCAGGGAGATAACTCCCCAGTCACCGTTAATCTTCATGGATTCGCCATCACTCGTTGGGATTATAACAACGGTGGTGGTGTGGCAAGAAATAATGAATTCAGCATTCCATATGCTCGACTTGAAGTCTCAGGAGAAATCCTAGGTAAAGTCGGGTACTATGTCAGTGGTGAATATAGTGATTACACGAATGGCAGCATGGATCTTGTCGATGCCTACCTCACGATGGACGTGGGTGCAGGAGTTGACATGAAGGCTGGTCAGTTCGTAACTGCATTCTACCGAGGTTTCACCGATTCTCCATTGGATCAGGTCTCGGGAGAGTACAGCATTCTTGCTACCACTTTTGGTCAGGGACGATCGCAGGGTCTTCAATTCACCAAAGATTTTGGTTGGTTGAATCTCTCTGCCTCTTATAATGACGGGTTCGATACCAGCAATTCATTCATGACGGACAATGACTATGGTGTCAGCGTCCGTGGTGACATGGACCTTGGTGCTGGATTCCGTGCTGGTGCAGCCTATGCTTATCAGTCTGAACTTGAAGACTATGGTACATATACCTTAGACTTCGGGTACTCTACCGATAGCCTAGATGCACAGGTCTCATGGGTTTCTGCCGACTATGCTACTGGTGGATATGGTGACAACTACGGCTTCAACGCCAGCGTTGCCTACCGTTGCACTGATAGCGTCACTGGCTTCGTTAATTATCAATGGGGCAAACTAGGAGTTGCTACCGAAGATCTTAACGTGCTAGAAATCGGTGCTAACTATGATATCAACGAATACGTTCGTTGGACCACCACCTTGGGTTATGCATTCGATGCTGTTGCCCCAGAGTGGAACACTGCTCGTTCTGGATGGAACAGCGGTTCGGAGAATGGTCAGTATCTACTGCGTACACAGCTAAGTGTAAGCTTCTGATCTGTACGAGGGTCCCCCCTCGACACTTCACAGGAAAGACCTCCTCGATTCTTTGGGGAGGTCTTTCTGTATAAATACGATATGGGTAAAATACTTTTCGAACAATTTGATGTGCTAACTGGCAGTTCTAAGATGGTGGTAGAAGAACCATTTAAGCTAGATCCAAATATGCCTCTAGAATTGCCTGGGCTATTGCCAAAATTGCCCCCATTGGTCGTGCCAGAGATTCCAGATCCTTATGACGAGGAAGATCCTGATAATATAACTGATCCAGATGGTGATCATGATGGAGACGGAATCCCCAACCGCTATGACCCACAGTGGCCCTATTATGAACCACCTATTGGTCCCGATTTTCCGTCAGGTCCAGTAATAATACCCTCACCAGAAGACGATGATGGTTCACCCATCAAGGTTGAACCCAACAGGAGAGTATATCCGTACGAACCTGGCTACGAGCTCCCACCTGGCCAATTTCAGTCTCCTTTTATCGTCCCTTTCCCGATAGAATTTTAGACGATACCCTAACGGTCGTTAGGTATCACCCCCACCCCCCCCAAAATACCCCCTCTCCTGATATCAGGAAGGGGGTATATACTACCCGTTGTATATTCCGAGGGGTATATACAACCCCTTGTATATAAAGCCTCTTAGCAAGGAATATATTGACAGAAGGACCCGTCTGTGGTACAATGGGAGTATGGAAAAAACCGCTTTGAATACCAATCGTGACTCCAAGGATATCCTCGCCCGCCTGCTGGCGACTGAGAATATCTGTGTCGAACACCAACCAGTACCTACAGCATACTTCGATACTGTCGAACGTCGACTGGTCCTCCCAGTCTGGGAGAACATGGACAACGACCTGTACGACATGCTCGTTGGTCATGAAGTAGGACATGCACTCTTCACTCCGCACGGCAACGAGTTCACCAAAGCAGCGATCAATCGAATCGATGCTGGTGCGCCTGACAGCCGAGTCATGCCATACCTGAACGTGGTCGAAGATGTCCGTATTGAGAAGGCAATCAAGGACAAGTTCCCAGGCCTTCGTCGCAACTTCGTCAAGGCATACAAGGGTCTCGTCGACAGCGATTTCTTTGGAATCGCCGACAAGGATGTCAATGAGATGTCGCTCATCGATCGGGTCAATGTGCACTACAAGGTTGGCAACCACGTGGATGTGTCATTCACTCCTGAAGAACAGGTCATCGTCGACCAGATCGATCAGGTCACCACATGGGAAGAGATGGTCGACGCTGCTGAAGCATTGTATTCTCTCTCCAAGGAGCAGAAGCAGCAAGAGCAGCAGCAGGAACAGCCTGATGATCGGGTAGAGGCTGGTGCTGATGGTGACCATCTGGACAACGATGGTCAGTCTAGTTCAGCTGCTGAGGGTGAGGGTGATCAGTCCGATCAGACCGAGAACACCAGCGGTAACGGTGAAGAGCAGGGTGATGATTCTGGTCACTCCATGGAAGACGACACCGATGATGGTCAGTCTGCTGATAGTCAGCAGGGAGAGCCTTCCACCGATATTGAAAACGGTGGTGGAAACCAGCATGTAGACCAAATGGTAGACATGTCAGATCTTCCTGATGAGTGTGAGACACAGAAGTCGATGGATAATGCCATCGGGAAGATGACGAATCAGCACGACGACCGTCGTCGAATCTATATCACGATGCCCAAGCCTGACCTCGATACCATCGTCGTTCCAGTTGACAAGGTTATGGACGATTTCCGCAAACACCTTGCTTCTGACCGTTTTGTCAGCTACCGCAACGACTACCTCAATGCCTGCTACAGCATCTTCACCTCCTTCCAGAAGGATGCATCTAAGACCGTCAACAAGATGGTACAGCAGTTCGAGATGAAGAAGGCAGCAGACCAGTACAAGCGACGTGCGATCACCGATTCTGGTGTCCTCGACACGATTAAGATGGTCAACTATCGGTGGTCAGATGATGTGTTCCTGAAGAATACAGTCGTCCCTGGCGCTAAGAGTCACGGAATGGTCATGTTCATCGACTGGAGCGGTTCGATGTCCGACAAGATGTGTGACACCCTTAAGCAGTTGATGACCCTGATCATGTTCTGCAAGAAGGTCAACATCCCATATGATGTCTACGCCTTCACAAGCAATTACGAATACCTCAGTGCAGAGTCCACTGCTACCAGCCGCAGCTACAAGGATGGAGATGGGATCATTGGTGACGTTCGTCTGCTGAATCTCATGTCTTCCTCGATGAAGAACCGTGACTGGACAGAGATGATGACTTACATCACCATGCTCACCAATGCACATGCTCACTCCAGTGATAAGCACTTCAACGATCAGTATCGAGTGGTGCCTCGCGGTTATCATCTCGGTTGCACACCTCTTGATGATGCAATCGTCTGTGCCGCTACCATTGCCAAGGAGTTCAAGGATACGTACAAGACTCAGATTGTCAACACCATCTTCTTGACTGACGGTTGCACCTCCACCAGCCCCCTCGGGTCTGGTTACTACAACAGTGGTTATTACTACAAGAATGATGAGAGGACCTATATGGATGGTGTTCCTGTCCTTCGTGGCAAGCACAATAAGATCTTCAACAATCACAAGAGCACGACAGACAATCTGCTCGAATGGTTCACAGCAGAGACTGGTATCCCAGTGCTGGGCATCTACGTCTGCCGTGACCGTGAGTTGTACTACCTCTCCAACGACATCACCGACAAGATGTTCGAGAAGTTCAAGTCGGATAAGAGCCTGGTGCTTGAGGACTTCGGTGGTTACAAGTCAATGTACGTGATCAACCCGATGAGCAAGAAGAAGGTCAAGGGTGTCGATGACCTCGACCAAGGTGTGAAGCCCGTGATGGTCAAGAATGCAATGGTCCGTGAAGCGAAGGCACGTAAGGTGCAGCAGCGGATCATGGACACCTTCGTAGATAACATCTCCAAGGAGACAGTTTGATGAATAAGAAGACAGCAATCACAATTTTTATCCTGGCCGCGTTCGTCCTGTTTTTGCTGGCAATTCAGGGAGTCTATACGGTTTTGAATTCTGCCAGTTTGCTTGGAGCACATCTGTCACAGCAGAATGCTGTTGCTGCTGCTGAACAGGAGATTCCAGAACTATCTCGAAACGGTCAGCATTGGCGACTTTTCTTTGATTCTATTTGTGAAGTAGAGTCCAACTGTGATCCTAACGCAGTTGGTGATAATGGCAATGCCATAGGTGCCTATCAGATTTGGGAGCCATACTGGATTGATGCTTGCAACCATCGCAAATGGGATCGCCTCAGTCTTGACGATGGTTATGAAAGTTGTCTAGATAAGGAATACTCAGAGTTGGTGATGTTTGTATACTGGAACAGGTATGCAACCGAGAAGCGTCTGGGCAGGACACCCACTTGGGAAGATTTTGCTAGAATCCACAATGGTGGTCCCAACGGTTACAAGAAGGACTCTACCAAGGGGTACTGGGAGAAGGTCAAGGCAGTTTGGAAGGATAAGCTGAAATGACAGGACAGGGAGCAGGGAAGGGAGACAGGTATAGACCAGTTGACCAGAAGAAGTACGATGAAGGCTGGGAAGCAGCCTTTGGTGACAAAAGCAAGAAGAAAAAGAAGAAGCACGTCGTGAAACGACAGAAAGGCAAGAATAAATGAGTTACACAGAAGGTACCCCCCTAGGGGCATTAATTGATCGATGCGTAGATGGGTGGGCTAATATTCTTGGTTTCACCAAAAAGGGGAAGAATACCAAGAAGAAGGTCTCAGTCAAGAAGAAAACCGTAAATAAGAAGGTGAAGAAGAATGGATAATCCTAAGTTGATTCGAACAAGTGCTGGTGAAGAGATTCTGTGTAAGGTAGAGTACAATGGCGACTCCTACACCATCAAGGATCCTCTGGTTATGATCCCTGCTGGGGACCATCAACTAGGCTTCGTGCCTTGGTTGCCCTACTGTGACTGGACTGATGGTCTTACGGTGGACAAGTCATTTGTGTCCTTCATCGCAGAACCCAGCAAGGTGCTGATTTCTGAATACCACTCCAGCATCACTGGTCTTGTGGTCCCTACCGAGAAGTCCGTCACTTCCACTGTCCCATCACTGAAGATCACGGAGTAGAACAATGGCTAAGAGAGGATATGACCCAGCAGTACAGAACCGCATCAAGGCTGGTTCTCCCAGAACGTCTAAGAAGAAGAGGGGAAATGCCCCTTCGAAGACTTCTAGGAAGGGAAATGGAGCAAAGATCCGATAACCTCCACGCGTCTGTAGCTCAATTGGATAGAGCAACGGCCTTCTAAGCCGTAGGTTGCAGGTTCGAGTCCTGCCAGACGTGCTTCAAGATGTAAGACCCCATAGTCATGTCAATTAGCATTACAAATAGACTTCTGAAGTACGCAGACACCGCCCTCGAAATATCACGAGAGGTATGCCGTTCTAAAAGGCATGTTAGTCTTATAACCACTAAGAAAGGGTCCATACTTGCCTGTGGGACCAACCAGTTCCGAACACATCCCTTGGCAAAGCAATACGGCTATCGATATGATGAGGTGCATTCTGAACTGGATGCCCTTCTGAAGCTACCAAAGGGGGCTGATAGAAACGATCTGATCCTCCTTAACTTCCGATTCAATAGATTTGGGGACATGAGAATCAGCAAGCCGTGTTGTCTTTGTCTTCCTTGGTGTCAGGCAGTGTTCAGCGATATCTTTTACAGCACTGATAAAGGGGTAATAAAGCTATGAATATTTTTGCAGTACATGAGGACCCTAAGATCTCAGCACGTATGCTTTGCGACAAGCATATCTGCAAGATGATCCTAGAGTCGGTGCAAATGTTGTGCACCGCATTTCCCGATGGTGAAGCACCGAAGACCTGTGGTGCCAGTCATGTGAATCACCCTTGCTCACGTTGGGCGAGAGAGACATCCAGCAATTACGATTGGTTGTCTGAGCATGTTGTAACCCTATGTGATGAATATACCAAGCGGTATGGCAAGGTTCATGCTTGGGATGATGCAGTTAAGTGGTTGTACGATAATAACCCCCTACCCGAGGGGAAAATTACCCAGCACCCACAATGCATGCCTGCCTACTGCAAGGTGGATGGAGATCCCATCAAGGCATACCGAAATTATTATGTCCACGAGAAGGCTTACATGGCTAAGTGGAAGAACAGCGAGACTCCTAGGTGGTATCTAACCGCAGTTGAGGAAGTGAATAAGTGATCGATTTTCTGGTAAAAGCGTTGCCCCTTATATCTGCCATCCTTTACATGGTAGTTGGTATCGGATACGGGGTCAGAAAAGAATGGGCATGGTGTCTGGTGTGGGTATCCTACGCCCTCGCCAATGTTGGACTCGTACTTGCAGCCGTAGCGGGAGAGACTAAATGACCTACGTTTCAGTGCGTGGTGGGTATGAGAGAGGTGATATTGCCGTCAAGGTGGCAGAGTGGTGTGTTGAGCATTTTGACATTGAACCTAAGAGGGTGGACATCCAAGTCAATCATGCATACAAGGACTGCTGGGGGGCATGTGATGAGGTGTCTAGAGGAGAATACTCAATAACTGTCGTAGCTAGGCAGTCTTTGAGAGACTTCATTGCCACTGTCGCACACGAGATGGTGCACGTGAAGCAGTGGGAGACTGGCAGATGGTCTGGTGACGGTGAAAAGGAAGCGGAGAGATTGCAGTACAAACTCGCTGACAAGATCTGGAAGGAAGATGTGATTTGATAACTACGCGCCTGTAGCTCAATTGGTAGAGCGTTAGATTTCCAATCTAAATGTTGACGGTTCGAGTCCGTTCAGGCGCTTTATGCGGGTGTAGCCCAACGGCAGAGGCAGTGGACTTAAAATCCATACAGTGTGGGTTCGAATCCCACCACCCGTACTTAAGAGAGGAAGGATATGAAGAGCAAAATCGTACTTGAAATCACACTAGAGAGCGAAGCATTCGTAGATGAGTTCAAGTCAGACCCCAGCCGCAGCATGGATTTATGTCCAATAGAAGAGATGACCATGATCGCTGGGCAGTGCAGACTGCCTTGGATGACCAAGGGAATCAAGACGGTTAGGTGGAGAGAAAAGGGACAGGAAGAACAATTTGAATTCGATGTGTATCGACTTCAGTATGCATACGACGACATAGGACAAAAGGACAAGGCCGATGAGAACAGCGATAACGTTTGATGATGTATTGATCGTTCCACAATATAGCGAAGTTAC
>CEVB01019522.1_pt1 | contig 12148 bp, 17 predicted proteins | sample 531381 | NCBI WGS metagenome assembly CEVB01 (sample SAMEA2622763, study PRJEB7988) | marine metagenome | biome: marine biome (ENVO:00000447); feature: surface water layer (ENVO:00002042); material: "saline water (ENVO:00002010), including plankton (ENVO:xxxxxxxx)" | depth 5 m | reverse complement strand
ATGTTGTTATTTATTAGAGTATAGACTTGTAGTATTGTTCCAATTTAGCATACCATTGCCCAACCCAATGCTCGTAGTTGTCTATGTCGAAGGTTTGGTATTCGTTGTTCTGTGTGCATATAAAGATACGTCCTGTCCGGATCTGAGTATCATACATCTTGTTGTGTGCTTCTGCGTATGCAACCAACTGCAAATAGTAGTCTTCTACCCATTCTTTCTTCTTCAATTTCCTTGCCTGTTTGAAATCCATTATGGCAGGCTCACCCTTATACACACCTACCAGATCAGTTGTGCCTGCGTACAGTTCCGGATAGTACAATGAAACCTCTGATCCCCAAACTTCACTTACATCATTTAAGCCATTGTCAATGATCACGTTGGCCATTGTATGTGCTTTCTGTTGTATGAGATTTGATCCTGGTGTTCTGTCTTCACCTTTCACGTGTTTCTCTAGGCTACGGTGCATGACTGTTCCTATGTTCGCACTCTCTGTTGTGATCTGTTGGGCCTTTTCTGCACCGACTCTCTTACGCCATGCGTGGAGATGTGTCATGTCCTTGGTGGCTGATAGCACAGTTGTCACACTGGGCACCGCCCTGCCATCAGGAGTTTCATAGTGCCTCTTCTTGTTCTTTGTGACTTTGGCCAATTCACCATAGGGATATTTTTGGTAATATACTATGCCTTTGGTCTTTAAAACGTCTTCGGTAAACTTCATAAAGATAATTATACATTATAATGCCATATATCACAACTGATAATCTAACCCATGGAATGAGATAATGGGAATATCAAAACAACCACCTAAACGTTTTCCACTTGCCGGTAAGGGATTGGCCTGCCAATTGAAATGGACGCAAAGCACAGTGTATCTCACAGATGGAATAAGTGCCAGTTGCCACAAGGCAGGCTTTGAAAAATACACAGCAGATGGTGGATTTAATTTTCATAATACACCAAGCAAGATAGAAGATAGAAAGAAAATGTTACGTGGAGAATGGCCGGGCAATGGGTGTGAACACTGTAAGCACATCGAACAGGCAGGTGGAGAATCGGACAGAACTATACACCTTGAAATGGAGGGGACGACAGCACCTCCAGAATTAGAAAATGATCCCGAAGCAGTAGAAGTAACTCCAAGGATCCTTGAAGTATATTGGGGCAACACCTGTAATCAGAAATGTATATACTGTGCGGCCCATTACAGTTCACAGATACACCAAGAAGAAAAACGTTTTGGACTTTTTGATAAAGAGGGAGTCAAATTAGATTATCATAAATTTACTTCAAATCCAAACATTGAAAGAGATACGAAAATGTTATTCCAGTGGTTTGAGAAGAATCTGCAAAAACTTCACAAAATAATAGTGCTTGGTGGAGAACCTTTTCTACAGAAAGAGACCTTTAGATTTATCGAGATGTTAGAAAAGGGAAACTATCCTGACCTTACATTGGTGTTCTTCAGTAATCATAATGTTGAACATGAAAGGTTCAAAGGATGGATAGATAGATTAGAGAGATTACTAAAATCAAACAGGCTAGACAAAATACAGATTTTTTTCAGTTGCGATGCATTAGGTCCAGAGGGAGAGTACGTGCGAACTGGACTAGACTTGAAACTTGCAATTAAAAACTTTGAACATATCTTGCACAACACGAGAATTGAACAAGGTATTAACAGTGCCTTGACTGTAACCGCTGTTCCTGGAATGCCTGCATTGGCAAAGTACATCAATGAGTGTAGTAAAATCAAGCCAATATATTGGAGCATGACCAAAGCGATGAACAAAAATAATGATCCAAAAGCCTATCTATATCCTGGAATATTTGGATCAAAAATTAATGATTGGGGGTTAAAAGAAGCCATAGAAATTTTTGATGTCAACACAAATGGTCATCCAGATTCTGTGAAGGTGAATCAGAAAAAGTTCATGCAGGGCAACATGATCGAATTCAAAGCGGAAGAGCCAGATACAAAAAGGCTCAAACAATTTAAAATTTATCTTGATGAGTTAGATCGTAGGCGTGGTACTGACTGGACAAAAATCTATCCGCAAATGTTTGAAATAGTAAAAGCTCTGTAATTATTTTCTTCTGTTCATTGCTGACTTGGCCATCTTCTTAACCACATCAGTAGATCCTTGGTCATCATAATCCATCGCAGGATCTTTGTCTGCCTCTGCATCTGTTTTTACGACAATCTTGTCATTGTCAAAATCTGCTACGACATTCTTTAGATCACCATCTTGGTCGTAAATCCTTTTAAAAACATCGTAGTTGAATGCTGGATAACCTGTGTTGCTCATGATCTGTTTGACGGCATCCATACTAATATCTGTTGGCTTGTCTTTTTCGTCAGCGTCGCCCTTCATGTTCATTAAAACATTTATAAGTGCCGACTCTAAGTCCGTATCTCTTTTTTTGAATTCGAAAAATCTCACAGGGTTACTTCCCCGCAAGTGTGCCTAGTATTCTATTTGACGCCTCAAATACTTCTTTGGATTCTCTTTGCTCTCTGCCTTCGGGTTCAGTTCCACCTGCTTCGGCATCAGAGGCTCCAAACTCATCTGTCTCTTCTCCGCCTTCAGAGTCCAGTGAGTCTAGATTGTCTGTGTCCATGTCCATCGTGTCATCGGCGCCCATAGGTTCTGATGCAACTTCTTCTCCGGTCAAAATCCTTACACCGTTGTCTAGTTCTTGCCTAGTTGTCGTTAAAGTTGCCTCCGCCTGTTCAATCGCTGGCTGGATCTTTTGCATGAAAGCGTCTGCCTTGTCCGCTCCCATTTCGTCTCTGATTCTGTCTGCTAGTTCTAGCATACCTTCTGTCTTCATTGATGCTAGGTCTTCCAAGTAACCTGTGACTTTATCCATCATGTCCTTGGCCGCTAATATTAATTCTGACTGTTCTTCAACACCCTCTTTCTTTAGCATTTTACCTTTGTGATTTTTGGATGCACCAAGTTTGTCTGCAATTCTGTCCACTGCTCTTGTACCTGCCGCTGTGCCCGCCGCTGTCGCCGCCGCCATGCCCATTGCCGCCAATGGATTTTCTGTCTTCATTGCAGTTGCCGCCGCTTTTCTATCTGCTGGACTTACTGCTTGTCCTTTTGAAAGTTTATCTTTGATCTCACCGTGTGCTTTGCCAATAATAGAACCTGCCATACCCCCGCCATACTCACCTAGTTTCCTTTCTGAGATCGCTTGGTTAACAATGTCCAACATCATTTGATTTTTTTGATAGGTGTTGTCTTTTAATTCTTGTCCAAAGTGTGTATTTTGTGTAATTTCGTGTATTTTTGTTCTGATATGATTTGCAGTGTCTTCTAATTCTTCTTTTGTGTATTTGCTTAGATCCATAGTTTGATTGAATCTTGACTCAAACTCTGATAGTAAACTCTCAGTTGTTACTGGTTTTGTAAGTTCTGTGCTTTGCATAGTGTTATTTATAATCTACGCTCCGAACGTAGAACTAAAGATATCTTGTATTTTGGCTTTGCAGTCGTCCGCTAGGTGGTTAGCGGCATCTAATCTATCCCAATACACGTCCTCCACTTGACTGTCCTTTGCTTTCTGCGCCTCTTTAATCATACGTTTTGCATTCTGTATATCGAAAAGTTGTGATGCAAACTTTGTATCTAATTCTAGCAGGTTGGATGGTACTGACTTCCCATCAGCCAGATGGTGAGCCACGAGTATGGCAGTCTGCTTAAGGTTGATATCATCGTGTATCACGTTGGCCTCCATCATATCTGCTATCACATACACGTATCTAGTCCCGGACCATTTCTTTGGCACGATGGCAATATTGCCAATGAGAATACCTTTGGAGAATTGCTTGGGTAAATGCCTAAAGGGCCTACGTGCCTGTTCTTTGTTAGCCAGGTCAGCGAGTTTGGTTTTGAGACCGTAGGCCTCAATTTGTTTTACCAGTTCTGTTTTATTTTTCTTTTGCACTTCGAATCATCCTTATCTTCCTATTTAAAGCATATTGGACGTCGTTGTCAAGTTTCTTTCTAACAAAAATGGCCTTGTCTGCCAATTTCTTAACTCTGTCTTGATCCTGTGTTGGTAGAGAACTCCCACGGAATGAATCCTTCCAGTGTGACTGTATGAACGTCATGTCATCATCGGTCACGTAAACTTTGACTCTGGGTGCTATTTGTATGAACATGTATTGTTGGTGTATTAGCCTGGCATCTTCATCAGGATTACCACCACTGTGGACAGCAAACCTGCGACAACTGTGCCTGCTGTCGCTATGATAGTTTTTGATGAACTCTTTTGTCCAGCGATCATGTCTTCATTCATTTTTCCTAGTCGCAGTTCGATCGCTGATAGCCTGTCGTGTAAGCCTTTGTATCTCTCTGAACAAAGGTCCACGTGTGCTTCTAGGTTCTGTTTTTCTAAATCTGTTGTACTCATTAATCTTATATACTCTTTAAGTTCCTTTTTGATCTCTCTGATCTCTTGACCTATAGCCTGAAACTGTGCCTGAAACATTGCCTGAATGAGCCTTTAAAAGTTTTTTATTTGTGCCTAAAATGTATTATTATTTATCTGTGGGTCCAGAGTACGAAAAGTACGTGTTTATAGTCTGCAAATCAAGTGTGTCGAACGTACTGTTTGGGAACGTCACTGTCTCCTTACAGAAACTAACCACAGGTACCTGATGGAAGTCCTGGCCTAGCAAAGATGTCGGTTCTCGCATATCACCGTAAATACCGGACTGCTCAACGAAAAACTGAAAATTCCATATGTTCTGTTTGCCCTCATAGAAATGTCCAAAGCAGTGATTCGCCAGTGTTGCCAATTCCATCTTGATGGGAGGAGTCTCCCAGGTTATGTTACCCCTCAACTGAAGCAGTTGTACCACCGTGTTGAAGTTTGCATTCTGATTACGAGCCACAGCCAGGCTGTGTTTGTCATGTATCAGATCCCCTGACACAGTCTTGAATGGAAACTGTTTGTGCAGATTACCATTGTCGGTAATATCTACCAGTGTGTGGACGTGATACTCATGCATAGGAATATTTAAGTCGTAAAAAAAGGGTGAGCAAATTAATGCCCACCCTTTTAATTTTAGTTAAAACTAACTTACCTTATTACGGATGTGCAATAAAGTCTGCTAGGATTGACATAGTTACGCCAGTTGAACCTGTACCAAAGTTAGCGCCGGCTGTTGCCGCACCTGTACCTTGGATTGCAACTTGAACGTCGTCAGTAGTTCCGCTTGTGAAAATACCTGACTCTGTCAATGGAGCCACCGCCGCGATTGTGTGTGCGTCGTTTGTTCCAGCAACATCACCCGCCATTAAGTATTCTAATGCCGTGTTAAGTTCAGTTTCTGTCATGTTAGACTTGGCTAGGTTAATAATTCTTGTTCTTATACCTAGACCATTTGAAGTTCCGGCTAAACCACCGTTACCTTGTGCTTGTCCTGCCTGTGCCATTTTTAATCCTCCTTTTTATCTGATTATAATGACTTTGATTCCGCTCTGGAATCAAGTTGTAAGTATTTATAAATTATTTTGGTAAATTATGCTGTAATATTACGATTTTGTCCATACTTCGTCACTTTTAGTACGTTTACGGAATGTGTAACCTAGTTCTTTCAATATGGACTCACTTTTATACACTATGTCTAATCTCTTGTCTCTTTTCATTTCTATATTGATCACAGGATCGTTATAGGTGAGTGTGTTCCTAGCACCCTCCAAAAGTGGCACTTCGAAGCCGTCCACATCTATTTTAACAAAGTCTATGTTGCCTAGGTTGAAACTGTCGAGGGTCCTACATTCTATATCTCCATCCCCGTCATTGAGAATCGTTGAGTTGAAGTCTTGTCGGGCATGATGCTCTCTGTTAGACAGGCCATAGGGAAATAGGGTAACGTTACTGCTTCGTATGTTTCTTTCAAAGCACTCTCTGAAATTGGGGTTTGGTTCAAAGCAGATCACTTGTTCGAATTGCTTCGCTAGAGGTCGTGTCCACTGTCCTATGTTGCTACCTATGTCCAGGCACGTACGCCAACTTTCAACAAATTGCAGAGCGGCATTTCTTTGAAGTTCCTGTCCGTTGCCTGCATCTTCTAAATGGGTAGGTGCTGTGTGCTGTCCATACAACACCCAGAAACTGTTCTTATTCATCTGATGGGGTCAACTGTTTGAATCTTCTTTGCAGGTCAGTGCTGGGCAACTTTGCATTTAACATCCTGTTTAGTGTTTTGATTGTGTTTGTTCTTTGACGTGAGTTTAAATTCCTGTAGTTGGCTACTGCCCTTCTCACGTTACGATAGTTGCCGTCATTTATATTCAATGCTCTTTCTAGTTGTGTGAGATTTTTGTAGTGGTCTTCCCATGTTCTCATGTACCTGCGTAGGGCCATGACCGGTACTGGTTGCCTTTGTCTCATGGCCTGTGCTTCGTTTTTGTTTTTAAGTTTCTTTGTAATCTCGGGGTCTCCAGAAACTATTGCCAACATGTTTGCAAGATCGTTGTTGACCATCCTAACCTGATCAAATGTACCCTTCGCCATTGTTTGGTCTGTGTACATTTTGGTAAATTGTTTGCTGTCTTTCAATTGGCTCATCAATGCCAATGCTAGAAAACTGAGATATATTCTCTCCGTGACTTCCGGGAAACTGAACCTCTGCAAGTCACTATGCCTTCTTATTACTTTGCCTTCAGATACATACTTTAAAAATGGTGTTAACATACACATATTTATAGAGCATATGCAAAGGAATTTTATATTAACTGATGTAATGAAGACAGGCTATCACACCAAATTAGAGCAGTTCATTGGTATGAATAGCATGAAAGACCAACAATTCGATTTTACAGGGGAATACTACACACTTCACAATTATGATCTAGATGCTTACGATCGTAGGTTCGCAATAATAGATGTGAGACAGGCAAACTGCAGAATCAATGACAACAGTGAATTTAAGGCTGAACTTAAAAAACGTTGTGAACTCCTACATAGCCAAGGATTTGTTTTCATAAAAGCCAACCCATGGGAATCTTTGCAGAACATAAACAACAAACCACAGTATCCTTTAATAGAAATAGAGCATATTAAGTGGACAGGTGGTGTAAGTTGGTTTTGGTTCTACATGTTCACCAAACATAAAGATAAAAATTATAATTTTGACCACTCTAAAAAACGTTTCGACTTTTTATACCTCAACAAAATGCAACGACCACATAGGCAGAAACTTTATAACAAACTACACTCGAAGGGCATACTGGAAAAAAGTTTACACACCAACTGGCCACATCGAAAACTGCCTGCCGAATACGAACTGCCATGGGCACAGAACTACCCACAGTATGGAATGGATCAAGACATTTTTGAAAAACCCTACAATGATAGTGCTTGTAGTATTGTCAGTGAGACCAATGACAATGACTACGAAGTGTTCATGACTGAAAAGATATGGAAGCCAATCATAGCCCAGCAATTATTTGTTGTGCATGGCAACTACCTTTATTTGCAAAAGTTAAGAGAGATGGGATTTAAAACTTTCAACAACTACTTTGAGGAGGTGTATGATCTCGACAGAGATCCAGATGTGAGGATCAATACTATTGTTGATGTCTGTGATAGATTGCGTGACGCTCCATGGCAGGACTTTTACCTACAAAGTCAAGCATTACGGAAATATAATTTTGATAATTTTTTTAACCAAGAGAAATTGAGTGTAGAGATTAATAAAACTTTAGAATTATTTCTTGAATTTGCTGACAGCCGTCAAATTTCTTCTTGAGAATCCTAGTCTGTCTACAAGTTTCACAGCATTTCCTGACTTGTCAACAGCAACAAATCCTTCTGGTTCCGTAACTTCTAGTCCGCTATCAGTCTGCTGGAATGAACCTATAGCCATTGCTTGGTTCATCTTGTTCAGTACGAAGCCTTTCATCTTTTGCACTGCTTTGTAGAAAGTCAGCATGGCCTGTAAAGGTTTCTTTGCCCTGTTCAGAAACACGGGCATCTGCTTCATCTTGTCTTGTCTCAACTGTAAAGCCTTCTGTGCCTTGAGTCCGGAGATCTGTTGTTGCATTCTATTCATGTAGAACTTTTTGAAGCCTTGCATGAACTGATTTACATTGTTTGGCAGTTGTCCTTGCTTCACCATTGAGTTAATATAAATCTGAAACATGGGTACGAAGTCTTGATTCTGTCCCAACACACTAGATAAGTTCCTTGGCACATTGTTAAGTAATTCTTCTAGTTTTTCAATACTGTTATAGAATTGTGTTGTTTCTTCGTCTGTGAATTTGGCACTGCCCGAAACATCTTTATAAGTTGCGTTGTCAAAGAATACATCGTTGCTTTTTGTGAACGATTCAACATTTGCACCACCCTGGGCATTCATGTCTGCCAATGACTCACCTGTGTAAGTCGTGTGGAAAATGATACCTACCTTCGCTCTGTCTATCTGTTTGCCTAGGTCACTTGCTTCTGGGACTGCGTAGGTAATTGTGTTTGGCGTGAATGTTAGGTTAGGTTTGCCATCTACGTTTTTACGTGTGATGTCCTCATCAGTAAACAACAGGTCACCTTGTACCACACCCTGTATGTTGAGTTTCTTAAGATGCACGAGGCATTTCAATAATTTTTGTCCTAGTTCATCTGTGCCATGGTTATTAGCAATATCTTTCTTTGTGTAATTTACTTTGGCGTTTTTGGCAAACACAGACTTTGTTCCAACAAAGAACTTACCGTTGTCTGGATTAGTACCGCAAACGACAGCAGGTGCACCATCCCATTTAACTGACACACTCATTGCTTCAGAACTAGTTCCTTTAAGAGTTAACAACAATCCTCTGAAATATTCTACAACCGCTTTGCCACCCTCATACCCGTCTGTTATCACAATATCCTCGATGTGTTCTAGGTGAGTCCTTTTGAATTCTGTTAGGACATCTTCTATCAACATGGTTAGTCCTCTTTGTATTCGCCGTCTTTGATTTTCAATACGTTTTGTTTGATGTCTTTGTTCTCTTTGATACGTGCGACACCCTTAGAAAATTTAGAAGCGTCCATGTTCTTTAGTGCTGAATTGAATTTCTTTTCCAGTTTAAATGCAGTATCCTGGTCAAAGTTCTCTCTTATGTAAGTCAAAAGGCGTATGGCAGATTCCAATATGTGAGAAGCACGACTTTCTACTACCTCTTCTTTGTCTCGTTTAAGAGGCATAGAACTTAATTCTTCTAATAAACTTTTTGTATGTTTTTGCATTAATGGTATTTACTCATTATTGTAGCACAATTAAAGCAAAAGTCTACTGGTTTATATGCAGTAATACTACTTGACTTTCCTATATACGAAATATTTACGTTGATTTGTATCATCACGTATGTCTAGAACCTTTAAATTAAACATCTCTGACAGTTCTATGATAAATGGCACGTTCCAAGCATAGAACTCTATCCAGTCTGCTTCTGGCTTGTCGTGTTTCATACCTGGATTCACCCTAAAAAACATAGTGCCTCCATCTTCTAGAAGATTTACACAACGGGAAACTTCAGCAATTATCTTGTCTCTACCTCCAAAGTTTACCGAACCCAAGCATAATATTACGTCAAACTTCTGTTTTGTTTTGTATTCCAGTGTACCCACATGGATGTCTGCTAGTCTGTTATAGGGATCGATACCAATAAGGTTGTCTATCTTGCCTTTGAATTCGTTGTAGCCACACCCTACGTCAAGGACTGACCTAGGCTTTAGTGCGTTGACCTCATTAATGAGTGACAGACCCGAATACTTCCATTTTTTCATATCGTTCTGCCAATACTTTGAGAAGTATTTGTGTAAACAGGCGTCGTCTATTACATTGCAATACTCTGCCAGACTTTCGCAACGTTTTACTTCTACTCCAAATGTTTCTTTTATGAAAGGTTGTGTGATCTTAGCAATATCGTTCAGAGAGTGCCCCAACAGTTTGGCAAATATTTTCTTGTTCATGTACTGACATTATATATTAGATGTGCAAATGGTCAAACTCTTTTCTTGATAGGCTTTGATAAGATTTTACGTGTATTGTCAGATATCACACCTGTGATAACCAACATAGGACGAGGCTTGTTGCTGGCGTTTGCCGTGGCGTGTGGTATATTTGGCCAATCAAATGTGTGAATATCCCCTGCTCTCCACCTGTCAAACTGTTCATTACCATACATAATAAATTGCCCTGGTTCCCAGTCTTGTAGCATGACCATTATTCTGATAACATTTTTAGGATCAGAGTCTAGGTCGTACAACTTATCAATATGCATATTTAGAACTTCTCCAGTGAATTGGATGTGTAGTTTGCTTTTAACAGATTCAAGTGCAAAGTAGTCAGTCATCCTTTGCAGTGTGGGACACTTTGTAAAGTCTTTCAGTCCTCTGTATATTGTCATCTTGGGATCAGCGCCTGCCATCTTAAGATCATTCTCTTCTGCTTCTACATTTATATTAGTATTTTCTCTGCCCGTCCCTTCTCGGCGATTTGACCAGTTCAAAGGTTTAGCATCGTTAATTACGTCCTGTAATTCTGTCTGCCACCCGCCTGTGAATTTTCCTAAATGCTTAACACAATCAGTGTCTTTGTGCCATTTGTTGAAGTGATAGTTGCTTCGTGCTTTTGCGTCTTCCCAATTACTTGTAGACATATACCTGTATTCCTTTGTCTGCGTAATTATGTAGCCTACCTTTTGTATCAGGAAAACTTATTCCTAACAACCTGCAAAGGTCCACATTGTCTTTTGGTTTAGTAATTCTATCTTTATTTTCCTTTATGAACTGCATTATGTCTTTGTTCTCTGCTTGTATGTGATTCCACATACTGTTCAGATTGTCAAAGTGCTGATAGTTGGGGTACGTGATGTTAAACTCACCACAAAGTTTCCACCACTCCAAACATTCGAAGTCATTCCTGTACACCATCACTATCGGATATCCGGATGGTTTAAGTGCATCAAGTTGATGTGCAAAGGTATGTGACTTTACAATACGTTTGCCTTTGCGTTCTTCGCCGAATGGGCCATCCCAGTCGTCGTTCTCAAACTCCATTCCCGGATCCCAATACGCACCAATGTGCATAAGGTGTTTGCGTCCAGGGGTATCAGCATCGTGGAAGTAGCGCCTCTGCTCGGAGTAGTCAGAGTGATCTATGTCATCACTCCAATAGATATTTTTAACAACACTACTCCACTTTGATCCTGGTGCCCCTGTAAACAAAATATACATCTACTTGGTCAACTCTTCCTTGTAGATTGCATTGTATCCTAATTGATTTTTTCCAAAATCAGATAGTGTTTTCAATGCACCCGGTGTAATGAATGACTTTAGTGTTCTCACTGCGGCATCACCCTCTGCACCTGTTCTCCATTCGTACTTGCCCACTTTCTTTTCAATAGCGGCAACTGACTCTGGATCTTTAATCATTTTGTCCAGAGCGTCAACAAGTTTTTGTTTGTTTGGATTACCTGCGTTTACCCAGAACGCTTTCTGTAATGCATCTCTCCAACTTTTTACAAGTTTGTATGCATCATAGAAGTCACCACTTGGTTCGGTCAACCACATCTCTTCATACAATGCTTCAAATGTTGGTTCTTGGAAGTTTGGATCCTTGTCGTGATTTCCTGTTTTCACATTCAGTAGTCCATGATGGAACCATGTGTATGCGTCGCCTTTTTTGATTACAGGCAACACGTGTTTCTTGTATGCGGCAGGATTTTCTCTTGTGGCATTTAAGTCACCTCTAATGAAAGCAAGTCTTCTCTCAGATCCCTTCATACCTTTAACCCAAACAATCTTCTCTTCAAATGTTTTTACTGGATCACCGTTTGGTCCTGTAAGCAACATAACGATTGCCATAATCTCTGGAGTCATTCCTGATCCTGAGGGAAATTGTATAGGGCCATTTAGAACATCTGCGTTCTTCCTTGCACCCACAATGATGTTAAGGTTCATGTGTCCTACCGACTCCCAATCAAAGTAATTGTAGTCAACAGGTTCAACAAGATATGATATACCGTTACCACCGTGTGATACAAGTATTGTCTTGTCGTCGAACCTAAGTTCGTTTTGGAACTCGTTTGGTCCTAATTGGTCTCTTGCACCTGGCTTGTAGATCAAGTTGATCTTTTCACCAAGA
>CEVB01037596.1_pt1 | contig 12171 bp, 9 predicted proteins | sample 531381 | NCBI WGS metagenome assembly CEVB01 (sample SAMEA2622763, study PRJEB7988) | marine metagenome | biome: marine biome (ENVO:00000447); feature: surface water layer (ENVO:00002042); material: "saline water (ENVO:00002010), including plankton (ENVO:xxxxxxxx)" | depth 5 m | reverse complement strand
CGGTCTCCACTGCCCTTACCGGCTACCGTCATGACGATATATTTAAAATAATTGCCCAGCGTCAGGCTTTGCAACATTTTAGCGTCTGTTTCTGCTAATAGCACGGGTGTAGACATATCAATATCATTAACTTGTGCCAGCCCGGTAATACCAGGGCGCGCTGTCAGCACACCACGCTGCTCGCGCTCATCTATCAGCTCTTGCTGATTAAACAAACATGGTCTTGGCCCCACCAGGCTCATGTCCCCCCACAATACATTCCACAATTGCGGCAGCTCATCGAGTTTGGTTTTACGTAAAAAGCCTCCAAAAGGCGTAATAGCACTGCTACTGGCCAGATGGCTGGCAACATGCGCAGTGTCCGGTTTCATTGTGCGGAATTTTACCAGCGTAAACGGCCTTTTATTACGCCCTACCCGCTGCTGCCTGAAAATTGGCGAACCGGTATCGAACAGGCCAATAATTGTCAGTAAAACCAATACCGGAAAACCAAACGTTAACCCCAGCAACGCAAATACAATATCTAAAACTCTTATCAACATATAATCCTGACTTATTTCAACGCGGTCTCTGTATTAAGTGACATTCAGTGCCAGCACGTTACTGTATTACGACATATAGATTTCCCGGTGCGCCAGAACGACAGAGCTAATATCGAAATTGTTCTCTGCATATACGCGCCCAGCCAGGCCAAACGCCACACACCTGTCGTGGTGGTCTAGTAAGTAATGAATCTTGTTAATTAAACTATCAACTTGTTTTACAGGTACAAGAAAACCTGTCTCGTTGTTAATAACAGCATCTTCACATCCCGGAACGTCAGTAGTAATTATTGCCCGGCCGACAGCTGCTGCCTCGATAAGCGCTTTAGGGAAGCCTTCGCGGTATGAGGGCAGCACTACCAGGGTTGAGGCTTTAATGACATTGTATATGTCGCTCTGAAATCCAAGAAATTTAATGCCTGAAATTTTTGACCATGTCTCTATGTCCTGCTCGGTCAAAGACGAGGGATTTGCCGGATCTATGTCTCCTGCCAACCAAAACTCAACGTCAGTCCTTGCCGTCAAAACCTGTTTAGCTGCATCCAGAAATTCAAAAACACCTTTTTCTCTGAGTAACCTGGCAGAAAGCAAAACCGCCTTTTTTTTCGATTCGGGCAGTGGCGCAAATGCAAATTTATCAAGTGCAACGCCTGACCCTTTGATCAAGCGGGTTCTTTGCATTGGAATAATGTTACGCTCAACAAAAAAAGCTCTATCATGCTTATTCTGAAAAATAGCCGTCAACCTGGCGTTACCAAGAGCAAGCTTATACAGCTGCACAGATATGAGCCTCAATACTCTGTTTTTAGCACTATCAGTGGTAAATACTGAACCCAAACCAGCAATCGCGACAACAACCTTTCGAATACCAAGTAATCTGGCAGCAATACCGCCGTATAGCACCGGTTTCATCGTAATACAGTGGACAATGTCAGGCTGCAACCGTTTGATCAGCTTTACAATTGATAAGAGTCCAAACAGCTCTTTAATTGGGTTAGTGCGCCCCCGCTCTATATCAACGAAATGAAAGTGAAAACCCAGACTGACTAGCTGTGACACAGACTGATGTTTTACCGATGCAATATGAATTTCATACCCGTCATCTGCCAGACTCTGTGCCAACGCCAGGCGATGTGACAAAAAGTAGTCAGGCCGGTTAACAATGAATAACGCTTTATACATATAGTGAAAACCCGATCTGCTAGCTAAGCGCCATTACTATGGCTGTTTTTGTCAAAACAACGGGCAATTCCCTGCTCTAGAGTTAGAGGGGGCGTCCATCCCAATTTTCGCCGGGTATGTTGGATATCAACCTGTAGCGAATCGCACAACTTAGTTGCCATATTTTTTCGCCCCAGACAAGCGGCAAGAAACTTTAAACATCCCACGGGGATTGGCAATAAGATGGCGCCAGTACCACTTTCATGTGCGACCAGCCTGACAAGTTCAGTTGTAGAAACATCATGGTCATCACTCACCATAAAAGTTTCATTTTTTGCATTCGGATGCGAAATACAGGTACTGATTAAGTCGACCAAATTTTCCAGTGACACCAGGCTTCGCTTGTTATTAATCGCACCAAGCGGCAGCGGTAAGCGTTTTTGTGCAAGCTTGAACAAATGACCAAAATTGCCTTTTGCATTTAGCCCATACACTAAAGGAGGTCGGATAATAACAAACTCTGTACCAGTGCCTTGCAATGAGGCTTTCAACCCTGTTTCCGCTTCAAATTTTGAGACAGCATAATCTTCAGCAGGATTGGGTTCATCATCTACCGTGAACGCTTTGGTGTTACTTATGCCATTAACACCAATTGAACTGATAAAAATAAAGCGTTTTACGTTATGTTCTGCGGCTTGACGAGCTAATCTGAGTGTTGCATCCACATTTACTGCCCGGAACTGTTTCAGTGCATCGCGGGGATCATCGTTCACGCTATGCACTCTGGCTGCACAATGTATTACGACGTCAATGTCTTGTAACGCAGCTGACCAATCCAGTGTTTTCTCTACGGCCTCTATCTGGAATAACTTTACTTGTGGCGGGAAATTTTTAGCACTATTTCTTGCTACTACGGTCAGATTGTAGCCCCCCTCAGACAATAGCTTTTCTACCAGTTTGCTACCAATGAAGCCACTGGCTCCGGTAATTAAAATATTTTTCATTTAGCATGTTCTGTTAAGAAGTTTATGGTACATCGAAAGATAATCTGCAGAGATTTTATCTGCGCTGAATCGTTCTTCAGCAAGCTCTCTGCCTCTTTTGCCAAACTCTGCCCGTACATCCGGGTTATCAATCAACATTAATATGGCGTCTGCCAGCTCCCTGCTTTTTCCTGGTGGAACCAACAGACCAGTACAGCCCGGTATAATAACATGCCGGCAGCCCGGAACATCAGTAGTAATAACGGGTCTGCCGCAGGCTGCAGCCTCCATTAATACTTTGGGTAACCCCTCCCGGTATGATGGCAACACCACCACACTACTCCGGGAAATCACATCCGCCATATCTGACTGGAAACCTAGAAAAGTAACAATATGCTCTGCCGACAGCTTATCAATTTCAATTTGCGACACTGATGCAGGATTAACAGGATCGGGGCTTCCGGCTACCCAAAAAGCAATAGCGTCACCATACTTCGGCTTCAGCAGTCGGGCGGCAGCGACAAACTCAAAAAACCCCTTATCCTTTAAGATCCTGGCGGCAAATGTAAATACAACTTTTTCAGTTGGCGCAGCACTGGGCCTGAATTTACTTAAATCTACCCCAGCTCCATCAACGACTTTAGCCTGCTCAGCGGTAACAATATGGCTTTGTATAAAGTACGCTTTGTCGGCCTCATTCTCAAAAGTCGCCAAAATGTTGTTATGTCTGAAAACAGCCTTGTACAGCTGCACAACCAGGAAACGTAACAACTTTACTTTGAAGCTGGTATTAATAAAAACAAAACCTAAACCTGTTATACCAACGACAACTGCCCGGACACCAGCCAACCTGCAAGCCAAACCACCATAAATAACAGGCTTTATTGTCATCAAATGCACTACATCGGGATTTATTGCCCGAAGCAGCCGGAAAATCCGTATTGCGGTTAGCGACTCGACAAAAGGATTAGTGCCACTGCGATTTATAGCAATATCGTGACAAATAAATCCTTCAGCAAATATGGGGGCAGTATTATTAGTGTTTGATGTCGCTACATGAACCTCATAGCCTGCTTGCTTGGCTGCTCTGGCAAGGTGTAGCCAGTGAGAGACAAAAAACCAATCAACATTAACAATAAACAGCAGCCGTTTTGTCATTTATGGTATTTCTCATACCAGCTCTGGAACATCAAAACATCCCATAGATGATACTGCCAGTTTCGTTTACCACTCAAATGTTCCTGCCACATTTCACGAATGATATCTGCGTTAAAAAAACCTTCATCACGCAAACGATTATCTTCCAACAACGCTTCAGCCCACCCCTTTAGAGGCCCCCTTAACCATACATCAAGAGGCATAGAGAACCCCATCTTTGGCCTCTCTATCATTTTCTTCGGCACATATTTATACAGAATCTTTCTTAAACACCACTTAGACTGACCGTTCCTGATTTTCACGGACAATGGTAAACGCCAGGCGTGCTCAAACACCTTATGATCTAGAAACGGTACTCGTGTTTCAAGTGATACAGCCATTGCCGCCCGGTCAACTTTAACCAGAATATCGTCAGGCAAGTAGCTTAAGGTATCTTGTGCCATCATTTGCAGGATAGGGTCGCTAAAACTAGCTTGATCAGCAAGCATCGCCTTAGGTTCAGCTGCTCCAATAACCACTTGTTCCGGATCCTGCCAGTGAGATACCAACCCCAGATAGAGCTGCCCTGCACTGGTGCAGCTTAACACCGAAGCAGCTTTATGCAACTTATCGCCTAAATTGTTCAGCCGCCAGCGAGCGGGTATGGCAACCGACAGGTTATTCCAGACCTTCACCGGTACCCAAATAAGTGCTTTAGCAAGCACTTTACGCAAAACAACAGGGATGCGGTTAATTTTATGCCAAAGTTTGCCGGTAAGGATATAGCGGTTATAACCACAAAACAATTCGTCTCCCGCATCACCAGACAACGACACCGTAACATGCTGCTTCGCCATATGAGAGACCAAGTAAGTAGGGATCTGTGAGGAGTCTGAAAATGGCTCGTCATAAATCTCTGCCAGTTTAGGTACCACTGCTAAGGCATCTTCTGCAGAAACATATAGCTCCGTATGTTCAGTTCCTAAATGCCTGGCCACGGCTTTGGCGTATGTTGCTTCATTAAATCGCGGATCATCAAAGCCAATAGAGAATGTCTTCACCGGCGTAGTGGATTGTGCCTGCATCAGGGCGACAATCAGTGAAGAGTCCACGCCTCCGGATAAAAATGCGCCTAAAGGGACATCAGCCATCATTTGCTGTGACACCGCCCGTTTCAGCGTTTGCTCAAGTTCAATCAGCAATTGGCTTTCTGGCGCAGTGCTTATTTCCGCAATGCCCTCAGCCATAGCAGCGCTTGCAGACCAGTAGGTTTCAGTAGTTAGCTGTTGCCTGACGTCCAGCGTCAAAATGCTGCCTGGCAATATCTTATAGACATCCTGATAAATTGAGTAAGGCGCCGGTATATAGTTGTAACGCAGCAATAACGTAATTGCCGAGCGGTTAATAGCAGGGGCAAAGGCTTTGTGCGCCCGCAATGCATTTAACTGCGAACCAAACAGAAAGTTTCCCTGTTGCCAGCCATAATAAAGTGGTTTTTCGCCGAATCTATCCCGCGCCAGCTGCAATGTTTGTGTCTGATCATCCCACAACGCCAGCGCAAACATACCGGTCGCTTTCTGTAGCGTAAGCTTCAGGCCCCACAGCTCGATGGCTGCCAGCAAAGTTTCAGTATCAGAATGTCCTCGCCATTGTCTGGCAGATATCTGCTCTAACTCCTGTCGCAAGGCCAGGTGATTATAGATTTCACCATTGTATGCCAGAGTGTAACGCCCCGACACCGATGCCATCGGTTGGTGGCCCGCGTCAGATAAATCCACTATGGCCAGTCGACGGTGTGCCAGCCCTACATATCCATCTTTGCTTAGCCAGTAACCCGCACTATCCGGCCCTCGCTGAGTAATAGCGTCAGCCATCAACTCCAGCTGTTCTTGTGAAACGATATCCTTTGACGCTTTAATCCCGGCAAGTCCACACAATTAATAAGTCCTTAAAAGTCTAATACTAAGAACAAAAACAACCTGACTAAACTACGATAACAATTGCTGATAAAGTCTGATGTAACTAAGTGTTGTTTTCTGTTCTGAAAACAACTCGTTGACCCTCTGATGTAGTTGCTCTGCTATTTCTTTACGCTCGGCTTCCGGCCGACGCAAAGCAGTAATTATTGCGGTCTTAAGGGATTGCGTATCGTCAGGCAGTGCGTAATCTATGAGATCACCGGTTAAATAGCGTACATCACCAACATCCGTAGCGATGCAATATAAGCCAGATGCCATAGCCTCCCCCAGCGCTAACGGGAAAGCTTCGCTTCTGGATGGCAAACAGAAGATATCCAGCGCACTCAGCAGCTCCGGCACATTATCGCATTCTCCTAACGCCAGAATATACTCTGGTTTCGGACATTTTTGCTGTAACGTGAAAAAGTCGGTATTTTCCGCAGTACAATCACGGCCGGCAAACACAAAAAAAATATCGTCAGCATAAGCAAGTTGGATATCAGCAATAACCTGAAGCATGATATCCAGTCCTTTATCCGGGTGCCAACGGCCAACACAGCCGATAACCAGCTTATTTGTGGGGATATTGAGCTTGGCACGGCCTGATTGCTTATCAAGGCCATCCGGCCTGAACAGGTCAACATTAAAGCCGTTTGGTATAACAACTGACGGCTCTGTGCTATACCCCAGACTTTCATGTACAGCCTTTGATGACTCTGCAACATAGACTATTTTTTTCGGCGAAAAACGTGACAGCCAGGCACCGGCTTTGATTAACAGTGATGTGCTTCTTTTAGTACTGACTTTCTGGTTGCTGTGGATGCCCCACACCACTTTCTTAATCGGGGTGAAGAAAGCCGCAACTGACGCCAGAAAGTTCGCATGATACAACCAGCTTTGGATAACATCGGGTTTTTCGCATTTTATTAAAGAGACCAGTTTAAAAAAACCTGATACCCCGCCTAAGGCTGATGTAATGTTTAGCGATACCAGTCTAACGTTCAGCTGTGACAATTGCTCGGCCACTTTACCTGCAGGCAGCAGGCACACAACCGTATTTTCGATAGCGTTATTTTGCAGCGATTTAACCAATTGAGCCAAAACGAGCTCAGCGCCCCCTACATCCAGTGAGGTAATTACGTGAAGTATCTTCATAAGTTCCTAATTCAGCAATAAAAGCCTGGCCAATTATGTTTAACCTGCCAGGCAAAAATAACTGACTATGTTAGCTTAAATGAGGGCATAACTAGCTTGCCGCAAAACCCATCAAAGGCTGCGAATACTGCATTAGCATCAGTGCCATATTAAATGCCAGTAAAACCGTCAGCGCCATTATTCTTCGCCAGCCCGTGGTGGCAAGTACGGCAAGCAATACCAACAGCACACCGCTTTCAAACACCCGCCCAGCAATAGGCGTGAAAAAATAAGACGCCAGATAAAAAATAAGTATGCCTATAGCAACACTGTATTTGTGAATAAACTGCCTGCCCTGCAGTAATAAAATAATAAGCATTGCCCCCCAGAATAAAAAGCCAACACCGGATGTCGCGCCCTCAGTCACGGCGGTGGTATTGGCTTGGCGCGCACCGATTAACGCTGCGACCTGAGTAACCAGTAATGCTAAAGATAATGAAGCGGTAAAATACAGTAATAATTTAAAATCCGGCGCGGCTCTGAGTTTCTTCAGTAACCAGTTACCAAGCAAAATAGCGATGATGATAAAAAAGCTGGAGTGAATAAAAGGAGTTAACCCAATAAAAAAAACTCGCTTCTTGTTACCCGAACTAAACCAACCCAACATAAACACAGCAATGGCCAGGCCCTGGCGCAAATGAATCACAAAGTTCTTCATTACCTGCGGAAAAATCAGTAATAACAATAACCAGAAAAAGTTCTTAGGGTTATTAATCAGCAGTAGGTACGACACTATAAAGGCGCTGAAAAAAATAATTATCCTGACAACTACATCATCGGCCAACAGTAAGCCTAGAGCAGAATTAATCGCCAACCACACAGGCTCATTTGCGAGAAGTGCTTGTAACCCTTGACCGAAATGCCGGGCAATTATTAATGGGGATACCCGGGCCATTTCAAGATAGTTATCCCGATCTGCCAAACCATCCATTGGAAACGAGCATAGTAATGACGCATAAACAAACGCAACCAACAAAAAAAACATTTTGTGCAAAGGATTTATTTGTTGGGTTGGCATTTGTTATAAATCTCTCTAAAACGCGAAAAGCATATAGTTTAGTTTTTAACCGAAGCTAATCAGCAATGTCTGACTGAACGATTAATGAATGCGCTTATCTATAATTTAAGTGTTTCAAGATAACGGTCTGTAGCATATTTGATAGAGAAGACTTCCAGCCGTTTTTCTAAAGATTCAGTGTGTGCTTCGGAGAGCGTTTTTATAATTCCACTAGCCAATGCGTTAGAATCATCCATCTTAACCAACTCCCCCCATCGGCCGTTCTCAAGTATTTCTTTAGGTCCGCTAGGGCAATCTGTGCTCACCACTTTTGCTCCACATGCCAATGCTTCAATTAGTACAGTCGGAAGTCCTTCCCAAGACGAAGACAGAACAAAAACATCTGCTCGCCGCATCCATGCATACGGATTATCTACAAAACCAGGCATTAACACGTCTTGTTCTAACCCTAATGAGGCTATAAGTGCTGTTAGATTCTCCCTTTCTTCTCCTTCGCCAAGGATAACCAACTTCGCGGCCCGTGTCTGTTTTACCAAGCTAAATGCGTTAATCAAATTTGGAAAGTTTTTCTGTGCTGTTAATCGTCCGACAGCTAGCAGCAGAGGCTCTCCATTCCCAGGAAGAAACGGATGTGAGATGCTGATGTCAGCACTGTGACGAATTCCCGGGTGGATAACAGGGTTATACACGACACTCAATTGGCTTCGGGGGATATCTAATGTGCGTTCTATACTATCTGCAACGCCCTCTGATACGCATACAACTGTGTCAGCCTTTTGATAAAGCCACTTCGTTAATATGCTTACAAAACGATATCGAAGTGAGGTCGAATGCCGTAATGCTTGTTGCGCATCATTGTGTTCCGTCAAGACTAAGCGACAATTCACTCTGGACAACTGCTTGGCCATGATTGCAATAACATTTGCATAGTTCATGACTGACAGTAGTGCAGCAGGTTGATTCTTTCTTAGGTACTTTGCCAAAGGCAACAAACAAGTCGCTACTCGGCTTTGCTCTAGATCAATAATATTTATAGCCGGGTTGACCTGACTCCGGTATACCCCTTTTCCTTTGGCTACCAACAGATCTACTGCATAACCACGTGCAGCAAGCTCATTTAAAAGAAGAATAGTGACTCGTTCGGCACCGCCACCATCTAGTGAGGGCATAAAAACTGCCAGCTTATTTACCTTTTGTTCTTTCGATTCAATCAACATATTTAAACTTCAATGGGTGAGCTTTAAGTAATTTTGCAAGTACAACGTTAACCAGCAAACTGGCACAATACCTAAATATTGGAATATCTAGTGAATTTAATTTCTCTGCATTCTTTCCAACAAGTTCGAAGTTCTCTGCACAATTACTCATTGAGAATGTCTGCGCTTTTTCGATATGCCTCTTCTTCAACAGCAGTTTATCGTCGGCTGGCATCCGCAGATACTGTTTTAACAGAGCTGCAACAGACACTTTCTCATACAGCCCATCCTCGTTATAACTAAAACCGGGTATATCAGCAAAAAAGCCATAGCTAAGCGGTTCGGCAACATTTTCTATACCCACAATCGATGGTACACCTGCAGCTGAGGCCTGAACTATAGCCGTACCACTGCCGACGAACACATCAAATTCCGCCACAGTGATGTCAAAATCTGCGTAGTTAAGCACTCCGTGAAAATGAACCTGCTCTTCTACGCCAAGTTGAATAGCAAAATTGCGCAAAGATTGCTGTAAGGGACCATCGCCATAAATATGGTACTGCAGCTCAATATCCACATCTTTCATCTCTGATACCAGTTTTATCATCCAATGATTGTATTTTTTAAAATCAACCAACCGCCCCACGGACACAACAGTAATAATATTGTTTGTCAGATCCCTAGCGTAATCGTTACTAAGGCTTGGAATTTCCTCAACAACACCAATTGGAAAACAATTCGCTTCACTTATATCTCTGCCGTTACGTTCATACAAAGACACAAGCGACTCATTAAAAAGAATTAAATTTCGCTGAGGAAGACAGTTAAAGACAAATTCCCTGTTAACTTTTTCAAAAAAAGGCAATTCATGGCGAGCTCCCCAGAGAAACTCTTTAGAGTGGTAGAAACCGACAGTAATGGGTATTTTTTTCTCAAACTTACTCTGCATAGAATAAGCAACGATACCTGAAAATGCATCTGAAACGTGGATCTGAGTTACATTATTGAATATTTCACCTATTAACTGCTCATTCGCAGGAAGGCTTGGGTAAAAAGCTTTTGGAATTATATTCAGCACTGGAGCTGGTAGTGAAAAAAGCTCCTTAATAAAAAATACTTCACCGTACTTTTTAGCCTCTCGTAGCAATTCAGGATGACTGGCGTCAGCAGGCTGCGTCAGTATAATTTTTGTGGCTAAACCTTTTTTATTCCTCGACTTCATTAACCTGACAAAAAAAGTCTCGATACCACCCATTACCAATGCACCATACACTAAGAGCATAATTACCTATCCGCAGAAAGTTATCTTTGCTTCAGCAGCATAAAAAGAGTTTTGAATTGCTGGCGCCCAAGTGCAATGATCAGCAACAGCAAGCCCCCCCAACAAATTGCCCAATACAGATAGGCGTTGCTGCTTAATGCTTGCACGCATGCAAGAATGAGTATTACAGCTCCGAAACCATAAGTTTTGAATCTGGAAAAAGAACGCCATACGCTGGCTGACATCTCTGTTCTCACTATAAATAATGAGTAAAAACTCACTGCAGTAGCGATTGCAGCACCGGATACGGAGAGAGATGGTGTTAACCAAAAATTCACAATAAGATTAATTATTAACGCGGTACAGGATGCCAACAAGACATAATACGTCCGTCTCATTAAATGCAAACCAACAACCGTTATTTCTGACAAAGTGAAGAAAAGCGGATATGCGAAGCTGCAGACCAGAATATACTTCACCCTTTGATACTGTTCAGGTAATGCGAAATCAATAACCCAAGCAAACAACCCCACGATACAAAAGGCAGCAAAAATTACTGTCGAGAGCGCTGAAAACAGCGAATCAAACTGCTCAGTGTAATTTTCTATACCTTCCTTCTCCCAACGATATATCATCGGAGACCAAATAGCAGAAAATACAACCTGCAGCACGCCAGCAGCCATAGCCAAACTGACTCCGACAGAAAATATTCCCACAGCAGTCATGTCAGCCCAGTATGTCAACGCTAAACGGTCTACTGATGTCAATGCCCAAAATGTCAGGTTTGCAAATACTAAAGGAAACCCGAATGTGAAAAGACGCTTTAGAATTGGCAATTCCAGAGGCTCATATTTTAAAGCTAGCCAGACCTTCCTGGTTTGGAATAACATTAAAATACTCAAGCTAATGATTGCTAAAAACTGCGCTACAGCGATAGAAAGAAAACCTGATAAAACTCCACCCAGATAAAATAATACTATTAAAATCATAAAGCTGAGCTTAGGTATAAACTGACACAAAGAATACATCAATGCGTTTTGCTGCATCCTAAAATAGTAACTAGTAAACAAATTGGCGATTACAAAATATCCTACCGCAAGATACCCGAACACTAAGAGACTTAGACTTGACTGGGAAAAACCAAATAAATCAAAAGCATAAATAACGCTGATGGTAACAAGCAAAACTGTTAGCAACGCAAATGCAGGCACAACGCAGTGTTTTAAAAGCTTGGCATGATTATCGAAATTGTAATACTCCCTGACATAAGCTTGGTCAAACCCCAAAGCGAAGATAAGAGAAATAAGACTAAGACCGATATTCAGCAAGCTATAGCTGCCAACAATATCTGGCGAGTACAGCCACGTTAACATCGGCAAAGTTACTAAACCAATTAACGCAGCTCCAACAGGTCCCATTGCATAGACTATTAAGGTCCTAAGACTCACTAAAGAAAGCCTTTATGCAGTTTATTACTTTTAGTTGCTGTTCTTCATTCAAACTAAAGTACAGCGGCAAGCGCACCAAACGCTCACTCTCTAATGTTGTGTAAACATCCTCACCATGCATAGCGCCAAACTTACTCCCGCCTGGTGCGCTGTGTAAAGGCACATAGTGAAATACTGCAGTAATACCCTGCTCTCTCAAATAGCTTAGCAGGTTGGTTCTGACATCAATGTCTTTAACTTTTACATAGTACATATGCGCATTATGTTCACAAT
>CEVB01011035.1_pt1 | contig 12211 bp, 36 predicted proteins | sample 531381 | NCBI WGS metagenome assembly CEVB01 (sample SAMEA2622763, study PRJEB7988) | marine metagenome | biome: marine biome (ENVO:00000447); feature: surface water layer (ENVO:00002042); material: "saline water (ENVO:00002010), including plankton (ENVO:xxxxxxxx)" | depth 5 m | reverse complement strand
ATTGTCATTTTCATAATAGTATTATACCTTGTTTGTGTATGTTTATCAATGTCGCGCTTGTCATGCGTTTGTCAAAAGGAAAATTTTACCGAGAAAAAATCGCGCGATCGGCTATGAAACTTTCTTACTGTTAACCCGGCCCTTTTTTACAAATCTTTCCTCAATCCAAAACGTATTTGTGGAGGCGATAGGCAAAATCCTATACCGCTTGGCTCCCTTCGCTGGTGACAACACCGTGCCATGGTCAACCTCCAAAATCATACCGCCTAAGTTTCTGAACCTGTGGTACGCTTTATATTCTACCAATTGAGACTTGTTGCACTCGCGGATCTTAGCATGCGTGCAAAGAGAATTAGCAACGACGTGATCCCCGACTGCGAATCGGGCGGGGCGCTTACTCTCTGCTACAATCTTTTTGGCATACTTGTTATTATACATCTTAAAAAATGTTCGATAGTTTGGCACGTTGCCAGAAAGAATAACGGAGGCCAATTGTGTGTAATACCCTGAGTGCGTGTAATACTTCGCCAACAGAACAGCATCATTAACATACTTTTCGCGATACTCGACAGACCAATTTTTTAGTTTCTCAACCTCATCTAAACTATTCTGCTCAAAGACTTTAGTTAAAACTTCAAATTGTTTTTCTGATAGTTTGCGACCACGATTAAGTTGCTCAACAATACTCTCACAAAAACCCAATGACCAATCAGACATTGTTGGTCTGTTTGTTATTTCATTAATCTTTTCAATCAATGCCTGATTAGTCATTGTAAGTCTCCGTTTATTATATAGATAATATAACAAGATTTTACATTAATGTCAAGTCAACTAAATGTCAGCTACACGTTAGGGTAAAGTGAATCATCACGTGAGAATTGCATAATCTTGTATTTAATGATCTCAATCTCATCGGCGTCCCACTTAACATAACGATATGAACTGGTGCGGCCGCGATTCTTATTCTTAAATACTTCATTCCACTTTGTCATTAATGCGGCTGCACCATAAGTGGCATAGTTATTTGAAGAATCAAAACATAGTTCGGTTGACCAATTAGTCAGTGCGCCAAGTTTCGGAGAACTGTCGCGAACAAGAGCCATAAATTCTTTTAGTCTCTTATATCCCTCTTTACCGCTGGGTATACGATTTTTACTGACGTGAACAAAAGCTGTAATCGCCTCCAACGCTGAAACTGGAATTTCATCAATGCCCACAAAAGTAGTTTTGATTAAATCAATCGCCGTTGAAATGTTTGGTGCTCGTTTTTCACCCCACGCGACATCCTTGTGATCGCCGCCAACATTACGAATAATACGTTGCAGCGTTGAGATACCTTCGACAAGCGGCTTATCACTACTTTTGTTAAGGTGGTCAAAGCAAAAGCCACTTGAATTAGCAATACTCCATGTATCGCATGCCATGTTGTGACGGTTGTGACTACTATCTAAAAGCTGCTGAAGAAATTTGTCGTATGATGAAATAGACGCATTATATTTGTCTTGAGCGTTGAAAAGACGGCGGCTATCCGCAACATCTTTCACAATGCGAATGGTCGCAGGCACCATAAATACACCATTAAGATATGCCGCAGTACCTCGGCCACCACCATCACGGATAATAAACACATCTTCGTGAATTAAATAATCAACATCAATTGGCTGAAATTGCATTGGATCAAATTTCTTGGCAATTCCAAGAATCTTATTTTTGCGTGAACGCTCAGACAAAGCATTACGCTGGCCGTGATCCTCTCTGATCTCAGCCTTGCGAATATCGAAAAGAGTTGGTTTGTAGTTTTCGTGAAAAATACCGTCAAATGAAGGCACAACCTGTGGGCCTCTCTTTAATTTCCACTCTTCAAACTCGTTAGAGATTTCAGGGTAATCTTGAATGTTTTGCTCGATAGTGTATCGAACCCGCTTATTGGCGGTTGCTTGTTTATACTGAGGCGTTACCTCGGACGTATATTGTGGTTTTAATTTTGGCATAATAATATCTCCTTTTAATCTAAATTATATAAATTGCCGACACGAAATTATATCGCGTCTGTACGAAGCTCTATCGTACTTTACTATTATAACAAATAATCATCGTTTGTCAAGAAAAAATAATTTTTATTTGAAATGAATGGTGGGCTCTGTGGGACTTGAACCCACGACCATGCGGTTATGAGCCGCGTGCTCTGACCAACTGAGCTAAGAGCCCTCAAAATTTACCTACACAGCGGCGGCTTGGCAAACAAGTGGATACCTTCGCGTGGTTCCCAGCCATGTCTTTTAATGTAGTTTTCCTTTGCCTGTTTTCCGTCAGCACCTTCAGCAATACCTATCGCGGTATACTTTCTATTTTCAATGTCATATTCCATAATTGTGTAATCAAGCATAATTCTCCTATTAGTAAGTTGCTTCTCTCTCAATGTGTATATCAAATCCCCATCCTTGTACTTCGTTGTCATCCATTTCTTCACCGATGCGAACGAAGCGGTAAAACTCGGCGGCATCAACTTCCTTGCCCTCGATTTCAATACGCTCGGACTCGCACCAATCCAAAAAGTCAGCGATGGCGGCGATTCCTTCATACGAATCATACCACTTGATTCCTGCCCAACGGAAAAGGAATGCACCCTTTGTGCCATCATAGTCTTTAATCAACTCATCGTGATCTGCCCAACACATTTCACGAGCCTCTGGTGATTTTGCCATTGTGACCATAAACTGAGGCATAACTTCTGGTCCGACTGCCAAGATAACCTCTGAACGATAACCCATATGTATTTTCTCCTTACACTTATAATATAGCACCCGATGGTACAATTGGCAACCCCTAATTTGTCAACTAAATGTCAACGCCGGAATTGGAGCAACACCACGGGGAACCTCACCCTCGACAATTCCACCATGTTTAGCAATCACGTTGGTTACGGTTTGGACCGGTACATATCCATAGACAGTTTTTGTGGGCTTGTTAACTTCTTCGGCAAAATCAATTAACAGTGGTTCTCTTTCACTTGGAAAACCGATCTCCACAGAAGTATACTTGTCCGCGTCATCCATACGAGGCGAACAATATGCAGTAGCATGCGCCTGTACGCTCATTTCAAAGCCGTCAGCACAAATGACCCTCTTGTTTCGGGTTGCACCAGCTTCCTTAAAAAATTCATTTACATTCATTTGAAATCTCCTTTCTTTACAAACTTTAAGTCATTCCTTAGAAAATAGCCATCTGTTCGATGGTGCGACCTGCCATAGCGACTGCCGGGTCCATCTTGCATCCAATTGATATAGTAAAATGTCTTTTCATTAGTTGAACACTTAATCTTATCAATCCATGGATTTTCTTCAATTCTCATAACTAAGCCTACCAATGGCTTTTTCTGTACCCATATCATATCACGCCAGCGCCACATATCTGCCCTTTGTAAGCAATATGACGAGAGCGTTACCAAATCACCAACTTTCATGTTAGACACCACAAACAGTATCCAATAACCAATGACGCAGAAACAACGCCAAGCCAACTAATAATCAAAATTGCCCTCTCTGCTCTTTCAATGTCATCTTTGAATGTATTTTTATCCTTCACTAATCACCTCCAGCATTTTAATAAATTCAATTGTCTCATCGCCATCAAACCACTTGACCCGACAGGCGCGACGGTTATGATCTGTGTATGTTGCCTTTGGGCCTATCTCCACCACAATTCCGGTGTGCTCAGGATCATGTCTTCCATGCACTAAACTTCCTACTTTCATCCTTGAATCTCCATAGGTTGTGCGTCAATGTTATAACTTCGATCTGCCATTCTATCCCAACTAATCTCAGTCCAGTCAGAAAAAACCTTCCACAACTCTTTGCTGCTCATCTTCTTCAACTTTTCATGTTCCCACTCGAACGGTTCAGTTTGTGCGCCGTCAGTCTCGGTGTACGCATAGCAATCGTTCATAACGCGCAGAGCTTCTTCTTTGCTGTCAATGCTGTGAAACTCCAGTACGTCAGTGATGCACGCTAGCGCACAACCTTTCTCAGTCATGTGAACAGATGAAAACAACTCACCCTCATAGCTGCCTTGTAGTACCCAAACTTTCATCATGATTTTTTCTCCTTATGTATATAAGATAACACAGACAATTCTTAACGTCAAGTCAAGAGAATGTCAACTACCTTCCAACATTCCGTGCGTCGTGCATGCTACCCACATACTGATAGGCACCCTTATTATAGAGTGGCGCAGTGCACTTCTTCATGCGTTCGGATACTTGATGTGCGTGACTTTCACCACACTCCAAACAATGCTCATATCCAAGCGCCTTACGCTTAGGGTTAAATTCTTCACCGCAGTCAAAACATTGGGGCCAGTCCATTTTTCTCTCCTTATATACATAAGATAACACCAGCAAACCTAATAGTCAAGTCAAGAAGATGTCAGGTACATCACATCATAATTTTTCTCATCCACGATACATTCAACGCCATCGACCCAAACACCCCAAAGCGCATAGTTAAACGTGCAATCGACCGGTGGATTAGGATCGGCGGGCTCCCATTCTCTTAAAACAATGGCAGGGTTTGACCAGTCATCAAGACCGAAACCAACCGGCTTAAAAGAAATTAAATCACCGACTTTCAACGAATAACTCCAAATTCGTTACCGGAATATCAACGTAACGATTGCCAAATAAAACGGTAGCATGTAACTCAGGCTCGATTAATTTCCAATCAACAACAGTACCTAATTTATCAGTACGCCAACATTTTTTATCAACAAAGCCTGTGATGATACCAGCTTGAACATTTTTACCGCTGTTGGTTCTTTTAACCAAATCACCTATTTTCATTTTGCTTAGTTCCTTCATATTCATATAGCCCTTGGCAATTCCATCCTGTAAACCTTTCCATATTTACAAATAAAGTTCCCTTAATCATATCAATACTGGCTGGATCACTTTTTGTGTTCCAATCCATTCTCATTTTCCACAAGCCGTCATCGCATTCAAAAATTGCTCTTACCTCACAAGATTTTTCCTTATTGCTGACTTTGACAAGATGGCACCCAGCATTGGGATTCGGAGAAGGCACGCCATAAATAACATTCAAAAGTGTATCTTCTAAGCTACCACATTTAGTTTCTAAAGAGTCAAATTTTACCTGATACTTGCCATCAACAATAGGCTGTGTGCATTCATATTTAACTGTGGCCGAGTCAATTTGTTGCGTTTCGCCTCCGCATGTTAAAAGCCCTAAAATTAAAATTATTTTACTTTTCATAATATGCATTCTCTGTATTACTATGATCAGTCAGATCAGTGATGCTTGTAACGCTTGGAAATTCCTCAGTAAGATAAGCAGCAACTTGGCCCTGAAGTGTGGCCTTGGAAGCAGCACACCCCTGACAACCGCCACTAAGGGTGACATAAAGAACGCCGTCATCAAAATTTTCAATTGTTAAATGACCGTCGTGCCCAGCGAGTGCAGGGTTTATATATGTATCAACAAATTCTCTTATTTCGTCAATCATTTTTTATCCTTGAATGAATCATCTGTAGCAAGTTTATAAAGCCAAAACCCAAATACCAAAAAAATTGGACCCAAAACCATTGTAAAAAAATCAATCAACAACATCACATAGCTCCAATTTCTTTGCTTGCTCTATAGTATAATGCCAATCTCCGGGTATGTCAATCCACTTTACAATAATATAACTTTCCGTGATATTAATAATTTCGCCAGAAGCCGAATCATATTTCCACATCGGCTCCATTTTAACTTTGTCACCTATTTTCACCAACAACCTCCAAAACTTGCGTATCAAACCATTCAGTTTCGCCGCTAGTAAATGTGACTTTAGCAGAATGTGTCATGTGTCCCGTTCGAGATAATTGAACAACAACACCTAACTGAGTTACATAATCTGCAAACTCATGAGGTACTGTTTCATATTTAACAAGGTCACCGACCTTCATGTCTTTTCTTGTGCTCCAACTTCATAAGTAAATACTTCTTATTTTCTCTAGCTTCCTTCCAAGCAGAATAAAAAATCTTAGCCGATTGTGCTTTTTCGCATGTCAATGCATCAGGCTCTTGTGGAATAATTGTACCATCATGATTATATTTTTTACCGTCGCGGTGATTTGCGTAGCGCCGGGCTCTGGTAAACCCCATGTGTAAAAATTTCTTAGCCATGTCAGCACCAACAAAATCGCCAGTATTGACATAGCCATAGAACATAGATAAAATGTTTTGACTTGATACTTGTGCTTCTCTAATTGTTTTGAATCGCCAGTATTTACAAATCGTAGATTTATAAGGCTCGCAAATTAAAACACCTTGTTGACCACGACCAATTCGGTATAATTCTGGATGCTTCATATAATCAACATCAGGATTCCATTTTTCAAAATATGATTTATCGACTTGTTGCCTAGCCACTACTTTTCCTTTGGAAATCTGCCTTGATTACCCATTCCGTCATAATCAACAAAATCAGTCTCAGTCTTATTATAGCTTGATTCTTTTTCACTGTCAAGTTTTTTAACTAGCAAATCTGATAGTTTTTCAATTTCTTCCATAGCTGATGCATATAAGCGCAATTTGCCGTTACGTTGTAGGTGTAGTGCTTCTGATTGCAGTCTAGCAATTTTCTTTTTTAATTTGTTAACTTCTCTGTTATGTAAAAAATCTTTGATAAATTTCATTGTTTCCTCTTTGGTAAATATGGCCTTATGCCGTATGCAAAAATATAATAACCACTATCGAAAATTGTTTTAATCACAGGCAATCGAGAAAAGCAGACAGATTTCTTGAACCCCATTTTCTCATACATCAGTCTAAATGTTTCAGGGCCTTTGGTTGCTTTTTGATCAAACCAGCCAATCATTTCTTTCTCAAAATCTGCTACATTACCGTCAAAATCATTAGCACTAATGTCAATAAATTTGATGCCGCAGGCTTCTGCCCGGTTACGAATCGCACCAATTTCCAGAGAGCAGACATAACAACTTTCATCATAATAAACTTTGTCAGACATTAATTTTTCATATTATCAATAATGTAAAGTGAATAAAAGAAGCCGAGAACGATAAACGCCACAACTCCATTTACAAATACTTGATAATGCTCCATGTAAACTCCTATTTTTTCTTCACAGGTAAATTACTTTCTGAAAACTTTAGACCTAAACATTCTTCACAGATTTCTGTCTCCATGATTGTTTTTCTTGACAACTCTATAATTGCACGTCTATGAAAACCAATCATGTTTAAATGTGATTGAATGCATCTATCTATTAGGTTTTTTTCGTAGTCATTCACCGGTATCTTCCTCTTGGCAAACAATCACAGCATCACGGCTTTCATGCAATTTGACAACGTAAAAAACTTTGCCTTCATAAATCTCACATGGAAAAGCGTTAACCGGCATTACAGCTATTGAAGGCCCACCGTTAGATGCAGGGTTTGAATTTAATTCGACAGTTGCAAAATGCTCGTCGAATGAATCTACCATGCCCAATAAAACAAATGTTGTTAATACTTTCATTGATACAACTCCAAATAAGTAATCCATTCCTCAGATATTTGCCCATCATTCCATCGAATTCTTAATCTTCGAGTATGCGTACCTTTAGACTCTACCTCAGATATAACGATACCGGGTAGTGATTTAAAAGAATCAGTATACTTTTCCCACTTAAAAGATGCTGATGGGCTTGGGATATATTTTACTAAATCACCTACTCTCATTTTTCTTACGCTTTTTCTTATCTTTAGCATCGGCGGTAGCCACAGGCTCAGACGAATACGACTTGAATTGAAACAACGCGAATTCGTAACCACTCTCAACATTCTGGTCAATTTGATTACGAAGATACTTTGTTTTAATAGGATTGTCAGCAGCCCAGTTCAATCCCAAATAAGCTGCTAACGGTGTCATGATGATTTTAAAAATAGTTTTCACTTTTGCCTCCAATATATAATATAATACACGCTAATATAAAAGTCAAGATATTTTTTTAATTATCTGAAAATCAAAAACCCACACTTTAGGTTTTTCGTTTTTACGATAAGGGACGCCGTCCTTAATTAAATTTCTAACATCTTTAAGATCATAAATGATAGCATCCCAGCCATCAACACCAAGTTCTCCTTTTTTTGGAGAATAACGATTAATTAATTTAACCTTTACATTTGACTTGGCGAATGATTTGACAAGAACCTTGTCGTTTATTTTATATTTCACTTTTATTGAAATTTATCAAACAATTGATTAATGTCATTGGCTACGTTTTTCTTGAATAAGTTAAGATCGTTTGTAACCAAATGCAATTCATCAGTTAAAGAACTAACTCTATCTTGAAGTCTACTAATCTCTGTGTTTTGTTCATTAATTGTTTGACGTAATTCTGAGTTATCGTCAACAATATGGGTTTGTGGTTCCTGTGGCATTTCTTTCTCCTTTTGTTTAAAAAATATATTCCACATATATTACTCTCTCTCTAAAATGGCTACCCCTCGCAGACTCGAACTGCGGACCCGCTGATTAACAGTCAGCTGCTCTAACCAACTGAGCTAAGGGGTAATACTGGAAGGGTAGGATTCGAACCTACAAAGTGCGTTTTCACGTTATCACCACCACCGAAACAGGATGGCGCGTCTGCCAATTCCGCCACCTCCCAATTAAATTATTTATTATCTTCGATGATTTGATTAATGATAATCTTTAAATCATTTGCTGAAAGTTTCGATGTGTCAGATATGTTATCTAACGCTTCTTTGATTTTTTTCAATTTTCCTTCGATCCGATGAAGTGGATTGACGACAGCGATGCCAACCTGATTATAGTCAGGTGGCGGGAAATCGTGATAAGACATTTATGCTCCTAAAATAATTAGTGTTATTAATTTAATATGTTTGAAAAATAGTATGATCCTTACCTTCTTCAACATCAGAAGAAATTGGATCAGGTCGCGGAGTGTGGATACATGCCGCTATGCAATCCTCTCTTCTTGTCCATCGGACAAAAATTGCACTGTTATCGGTTCTTTCTTTAATTCGTGTAGCATACTGCAAGTAGGGATATTTCGCAACATATTCCTTAAATGCTTGATCTATTTCTTCGCACGTTCCTGACACGCAACAATGTGTTGTGAAACAATCAAAAGGTATCTCATTTATAGTCATTTTGCAGAATCCGTTGATGCTGAAACGGGTTGCTGGGGCGTGTCATCAAGATTACCAAGCCTGTAGATAGCCCAACGAAAACCAGTAATGAAAAAGGTGGCACTGCCAACAATGCCAACCATTCCCATGAATTCCTGTAAATTAGATGTCATTTTTACTCCCTAAAATAATTTGCAAGACCCATTAAGGTTGGTGCCCAAAGTCCAACAAAAATACCAAATCTCTCAGCATGCGCCGGATCACCATCGGCAGATACCCACACAAAAATGCTTGCTGCTACAGACACCAGCGATGCTACAAAAAAGGCCACTGATGTATTTTCATTTCTAATTAACATTTTATCTCCTTTTGTTATTAGATGGCACGTCAGGCAGGGTTCGAACCTGCGACCCTCGGCTTAGAAGGCCGATGCTCTATCCAACTGAGCTACTGACGCATATTGATAGTATAACCTTTGGTTGTCGCTTTGTCAATTAAAGTTTATTGATTAGTGTATTTTTTACTGGCGCAGAAAATACCAATTCATCTTTTTCATCGTGAAAATGATAAGCATTTTCACTTATTGAGTATCTAGCGGCGGTAACTGTAAATGATAGTTCTCGTCTGGTCCTAGCGGCACTTCTTGAAATTACTTCATATTTATTCATTTGTTTTATCCTTATGGTGGGTTAATATAACTAATATAATCGCTTAGAACGGCAAGTCAACAATATCATCAAAAGTCTTAACACTTGCTTGACCGTCAATCAAAAGAACAAGACAGGCTTCTTGATCCACTCGCTTTTCATGGATCTCATACCAAGCCGCTGTTCGATCATGTGTTGCAACGTGAGTCTCAAAGTTATACTTACCATCAGTATTTTGAAAAACTGCTGTGTAGATCATTTTTTCTCCCATTTCATATATTATAGTCACAAAATTTGTTCTTGTCAAGAGTTATCTACTAATTAATTCGGGTAGGTTAGATGTTGTATGTTGTTTTGGGCGTAAGCCTGCTGATCAACTGCATGGTTATGTATATCGCATATCTCTTTTTGAAAAAGCCAAAGATAGAAAAACCGCAGGTGATTGACAAACCAAAATTAAACGAACGTGATGCTGCAATTGATTTTTTGTCGAGGCAGAAACTTGTGTATTGTCCTGAAGAAAAGGGCTACGTTGTGAGGCGACAAATAAATTAGCCCTCATGTGATGACTTGGGAAAGTTGACGCCTCGCTGAATCACTTGCACATCAAACGAGAGTGATTCAAAATGTTCTACAAGTTCTTCGACAGCAGTTTGAGTATCAAATTTTTTACAACTGAAAATATCTACAAAGCAATAGCCTTTTTCTTGAAATGTGTGAATAGAACAGTGACTTTCGGCTAATACCACGACGCCTGTAACACCACAATCCTCTGGGTATTTACCTGAGTAGTAAAATACATCAGGCTCGGAGATTCTAGTCATGCCTATTTTTTCTGGCAAGTTCAAGAGAATGTCATAAATTAACTCTTTACTGGCTAAAGTTTCTTTGTTGCAATTTTTCAAATCTAGTATTAAGTGTGGTCCGAAATAAGACATAATTTACCCTCATGCAGTAATTATCTAATTAGTTCTTTTTTCCTATATCAATTATGTCATTTTGGCCATTTTCTAAACTTGTCAGAACAGTCGTCAGATATTCAGTTTGAATTTTACAATCTAAAATTTCTCGGCGTAGACGTTCTTCTTTATCCTTCAGTATTTGTAGCTGAATAGAACAAAAGTTTCGTATCTCATCAGCTAAAGAATCCATTTAACGGCCACAACCTTTACAACCACCGATTCCTTTCTTGCGGTCATCCCTTGTTATTAAAACTTTTTTGAAGGTTTCTTTTTTATCCTCCATAAGTTTTCCGTTTAAAAAACCTTTAATTGTTTCACCAGTGTAAGCGGTACACAGAACTATTGCATTACTGGGTGCATGGTAAAGATGAATACCGGGGTAAATATAATCATCCTCATTTATTTCTTCAAATTTCATTAATCATCCATTGTCATTGATTTGTCGTATGCATCATACTTTAATTTAGAAAGATCGTCAAGAATCTTAGCACGTCTTAAAATTTTAAACGCTATGTTCTCGGCCGAAAATTCCATCATGTCGCTTTCAAGTCCGGCACTCCGCATGTCTCTGATCTTTTGTTTTACCCGGTCCACTCCTGATAGTGTCTGATCATATTTCTCATCCGACAACATCTTACTAAGGCGTTTGTATCTGTCTTCAATATCTTCTGCCTTCTTTTTAGCGGTTTCAAAATCTATATCTTTACGGGTGACCTTGGGTTCAACGATCCATTTATCATTCATAATCGAGTATATGCCGGTCGATATGTGATCCTCTCCGGTGTTCTCGACATAAATTTCAACATCGTATCCTTTAATTTTAATATCATGTATGATATTCCACCTCATTCTAACACCATCAAAAAAAGACTTCACTAGTTTTGTGTCTTCGTCAATTTTAGAAAAGTCAACAATAATATGCAGATCAACGTCAGAATATTTTGACCAATTGTAGTTTGCCAGCGATCCAGTTAAAGTTATGTCCTCAATCTCGACTGGAATATCCAAACCATCAACAAAGTCCTGTGCTATTTGCTTCAATCTCTCTGAAATTTCAGGATTCAATTTTTCATCTTCCCAAATTTGTGGCTCTAATTCATCATGTACTTCAAAGCCTGATTTATCAACGTCAATTTCTTCGAGTGCTCCACCGCCAGCAGCGCCCGGCGGGGCCGATACTTGATTGCGATTCTTGCCTTTAAAGTTGTAGTTTGCGCCACGGAAAGGACTTCCCTTGGATGCTTTCTTGGAGCCTTTTTTAAGAAAATCATCCATATCGCTTTGTAGCTTATCACCAAATGATTCATTCAATGGTGAAACAAAATTTTTCCAAATTGTATAATCCATAATTTAATTAGTCTACCAAGAAGATAATGCTATACGCTTCCACGTATCTGTCGCTATGCAAATGTAAATGTAGTTGGCGTCGTAGCAGATTTCTCCAGCTT
>CEVB01010608.1_pt1 | contig 12258 bp, 18 predicted proteins | sample 531381 | NCBI WGS metagenome assembly CEVB01 (sample SAMEA2622763, study PRJEB7988) | marine metagenome | biome: marine biome (ENVO:00000447); feature: surface water layer (ENVO:00002042); material: "saline water (ENVO:00002010), including plankton (ENVO:xxxxxxxx)" | depth 5 m | reverse complement strand
GCATACTGCTTGAAGACACTGATACAGATAACGCCAGATATATAAAATCTCAGATGAAGCGCGGCTATCAGATAATAGAAGCTCAGCCAATGTCTGCAATCTCAAGTACTGAAAATCAGAATAGTGAACTTATTAAAACTGAGCTCAAAGGTAGTGTTGCTGGAGGGTGGAAGAATTTTATACACAGCCGTTACGTATACTTGGCTGCAATTGTTTGCGTTTTCTTTATTGGTTTAGCTGTTTTCGGCGTATCTTTATCAAAGCTAACTGCCCACGAACGCATTACGCTGAAGCTGTTATTGGATATTCCGGGGGAAAAATTCAGTTTAACTGTAAGTAGGGACGGCCGGTATCAGGCTTTTGTTGGGCGTTTGAACAATGCAGATAAGTGGCAAGCGTATTTAAATGACAGTGTTACTGGCCAGCTAAGTAGATTAGATGTACCCGGTGATACGGTTTACTCCTTAAGTTTTGTTGGTAATCGGTTGGCCGTAGTCAGCTACAGTAATGGTATTGGCAGTCTTTATTTAAACTCCGCTGATAGTTTCATTTCAGATTTTCAAAAAATAGAGCTTAATGGTTTCAACCTAATCGATAAGGTAGTAGCACTTGATTCTAAAAGGATTCTTGTGAACGCTGCTGAAAATCATGAATCTGCGCTTCTGTATTACTTATACGACTTAGAAAATCATTCTGTCAGCCAATTTAGCCATAGTAATAATAATAACGTCCGGGATTACAATGCAGTTAAGTCGCCAGACAGCAGCTTACTCGCTTTATCGCGTTGGGATACAAGCAATAAATCGCGCTCAATTCAAATATACAATCTTGTAACGTCAGAATTGATAGCTGATTGGCCTCTACCCACAACTACTAAGATTGCGGCAATAGAATGGATAAGTGAGGTCGATATTTTATTAGCTACCGGCACTGACGTTAAGGAGCTGAATATCAACAACGGCTTTATAAAAGAACCTACCAGTTATTTACATATAAGTGGGCTGGCAAAAGATGAGTCTGGTGATTTATTTGCGCTTGTTAATGAAAATAGCAGCTTGCAGGTATACGAAACTACCATTCCTTACGATGAGGCTTTTACCCGCCGTTTTCAGCTGGGAGATGCTGTCGAGCAATTTTATTTCAGTAACACCGATGGCAGTTATTGGTTAGTTGAGTACTTAAAAGATCGTTATATTCTTAGTAGTTACACAGCGGAAGGTAAGACAAAGTCAGTTTTTCAATCTAAAGATTTCTTTCGTGTGCTTGACCAAGCAACGGATAAACCTCTTTTACTTTTAAGGCATAATTGGCAGTTACAGTTGTTTAATACCGACAATGGAGATTTGATACCAGTATCGATAAAAACACAATCTGTCGAACATGCCTCTTTTAACAACGATGCCAGTAGTATTTACTTTTCAGAGAATATTGCGGGTAACTGGCATATAAATATTTTTGATTTTAGTACCCGTTTACAGAAAAGATTGATAGAAGGGTACCGCGCAGTCGTTCCGTACAGAGATAAATTTGTTGCTGTAGCCGAGTCTGGACAAGTTACTGTGTTGAACAGCAGTCTAGACAAAGAACAGCAACTTCCTATCGAGCTTAATTTGCGTAACTCATATCGAATTTTTATCCGAGATGATCGGCTGATTATTGTAAACAGGTTGGATAGCTCAGACTGGTTACTTGCTCAATACAATTTTACCGAGAAAGAATTAGTTGAAAAGTTAGTTAAATCCAATCAACTAGGGACAGAGGTTTCTGTTGATGGAAAAGGTGTTAAGTTATTGTACGTTAAGGACAAAGAGGCTTCTAGTAAGTTGGTTTCTCTTGGTTATAACTTTGGTTATAACTAATAAACTTGAAAAGTCACTTAAAGGTAACACCCTAGTTATCGCCTAATGTCGTTTGCTGCGTCAACTTAAGTCATGTCTGAACGACATATATAAACAGGAGAAAGCAAATGAATAAATCAATCATTAAAATCGTCACAATGTTGTTTGTGGTAATAACTGGTTTTATGTCCCCCTCACCGGCTACTGCTGCTGAAGCCAAAAGCAAAGTGTCAATCATCGATATAGTCGTTGAACCATTAAGATGCTGGGTAATTTACTGTGAGGATCACGGTAATCCTGGTGAGCCAGAGTAATCTGGCTTAAGGCTTAATTTGCTGAGGAGAGTAATATATGAGTCAGCTCGAGCCATTAATAAAGGAGCTTCAGGGGATGACATCGTTAGATGCTTTGCCTGAGTTCTTCGCCAATATCCAACAACAATATAATTATGAGTACTGTAGTTTGGTGTTATGGCGTAATGACAGTAGTAAAGATGTTATCAGTACTAAAACATCCGATGATTTCGAATCTATGATCAGCCAGACCGCATTGAGACGGTTTTGCCAGAAGCGCTATACCCCCGCTCTTTGTACTGAGCTTATGCAGGAAGCTGGCCCAATGCCAGACGCCTTAGTGGTGCCATTACGTGGGCATGGTATTGAAGTTGCCGCTCTGATAATAGGCTTGCAGCCAGAGCAGCTTACTATGGCTCAGCAAATTGCCTGGTACTGGTCGATCGTTGCGAACTACTTATTTGAAGCGATACACCGTTTCACATTAAGAAACAGTATCAAGGACGCTTTCAGCCTGACTTGTCGTGAGCAAGCATGCCTGAACTGGGCTGCAAAAGGTAAGACATCCTGGGAAATCAGCCAGATTTTGTCGATATCTGAGCGCACAGTTAACTTTCATTTGGGCAACTGTATTCGCAAAACCAACAGTAGCAACAGGCAGCAAGCAATCAGTAAATGCGTGGCTGGCGGTTACATTCTTATTTAATCAAAACAGAGTTGCTGCTCTGTACTTAATGGAGAAACTTATGAGCGTTAACCAAATAAACGTAGCCTACCCAATATACAATATTGAGGTGTCTTCATTATTTATGTTGTGTAGTGAAGTCGAAAGTGCAAATCCTGACCAGATTTCGTTTAAGCATATACAACAGGAAAGCCGCAACGAAATCATGCAAGACGCTGCTTAGTTATCAGGCCCCGGCTGTAAAGCCGGGAAGCTTGTTGTTTTACTATGTGTTATTAGATTACTCCATTTACCACGCCGAACAACCACACGTACTGACTAATAGACCAACCTGTGAAAAGTAACAGCTTACCAGTATAGAAATCTCCAGCTACATTCTAAGTGTCGGTAGCTTGCTGGCTCCGATAAACAATAAACTTAATGGAGAAAATTAGTATGAATGATTTAACCTTTGACCAAATTGATCAAGTAAGTGGTGCAGGTTTTATGGAAGGCGCTGGTGCTGCAGGATTAGCTTTAGGAATTGGAAGTGCCGCATTTGGGTCTGGCTGGGGCGCTGTCGGCGTAGGTTTGGCATTTGCTGCGTCGCCTTTAGCTGCTGGCGCTATGGTAGGTTTAGCTTTTTATGCTGGTTATCAAATGCTGCAATAACAAAAAGAGGAATTTAGATTATGAGAGATTTAGATTTTGAACAGACTCAAAATGTACAAGGAGCAGGGTTTGGTGAAGGTGGCGCTGCTGCCGGTCTTGCATTAGGGATTGGTGGTGCAACTTTTGGTAGCTCATTTGGCACTATTGGTGTTGTAGCAGCTTTTGGGGCTGCACCGATTGCTGCCGGTGCTATGGTGGCATTAGCGTTCTATGCTGGTTACCAAATGCTGCAATAAGGTGCAGAATTAGGGGCGAACAGCCCCTAATAATTATAAAGGGAAAATTCTATGTCAGAAAATATATATTGGCTTTTTCTTGTTTTTGTTCTTACTTTTTATGTTATTTTTAATGGAAGAGAATCTGAACGAAAAGATATTGAGCACTTGAATAAAAGAAAAAATCTAAAAAGTGTTGACTTTGATAAAGTTAAACGTGATGACAGCAAAGTCGTTGATTTATATTTTTTTGATAAAAATAGAGCCATTAATTGGTATAGAAAAAAATATGGTGTTAGCTTAGCTTTTAGTAAAAAATTAGTTGAGGAAATTGTTAAAGATAATAAAGATGTTTGAGTGGTTATTTTATGTTGCTTATGGTTTGTATTTATTTTATTTTATTTTATTTTGTTTTAATGAAAAATTATTTTTAGCTAAAGTTATAGTATAAAAATTTATTTAAACATTAACTGCCTTATACAATGCTCATATATTTATAATAATGCAATATTAATTTGTATTTTAATAATTGTCCTTGTTTTTAAACCTGTAAAATATCTCAGTTCACATTTAATTCTTTATAGTGCATTTTAGTTATCGGATTAATATTGATCCGAATAAATGTCATTGGAGCGCAAAATGAGAGAGATTAAATATTCTGAAAGCACAGTTATCAGCGGTGGACGCAGCCCGGAGGTTACAATAGACCCAGTAACTGGTGAAGTAACTATTAGAACCTGTACAGAAGTTAGGTGATATCAATGATTACTATTAATTATGTAGACTTAGTATCTATTCATGGTGGCTACTCTGATGCAGACATGCACGTTAATGTTGCCACCGATAAGGAAAGGGCCACTCAGCGTATATAGCTTAGTAAATAGTACGGGGCTTATTATGTTAGCTGTTATTTTTAACGATCTATATTGCTCAGTTTTCTCTGATTCTAGTTCTGAGTCAGTTTCAGAGATACCTGATAATTTTTCCGGTGTAATGAATAAAGGAGTAATGTATATGAAAGAAATTAAACTTATTAGCTTTGAAGCTGTTTCAGGTGGTACAGGCGTTTCAAGTATCATAGGTGATGATAGTGGTCGTGGTTGCACAGAGATTGGTATGGGTATTCCATTATAATTTAAATGATTTTGTAAAAAGCCTATTCAAAAATGAATAGGCTTTTTTATTTATAAAATAAATTCGTATTCTCTATAATATTTTATTCGAATAGCTGTCATATTTTACAGTGCTCGTGCAACGTGTTTATGTATTAATATCAATTTGTCTTGAGATGCAGCTTGCTGGCTTCACTCAAAGGCATAACTATTTGAATATTGGAGATTTGATAAATGAAAAGTTTAAACTTATATGAAATTAAAGCGGTAAGCGGTGCTTCTGGTGAGTTCTCTGTTTCAGGCTCTGCCTCAAACACTGGCTGGAAAGTTGAAGCTAAATTTACCTGGAAATTTTAATTAAGGAATTCGAAATGAAAAGTTTAAATGCATATGAAATTAAAGCGGTAAGTGGTGCTTCTGGTGAAATCTCAGTATCCGGCTCAGCTTCTAATGACGGTTGGAAAGTAGAAGTCAAAGTAACCTGGAAATTCTAAGGAGTCTGAGATGGTAGATATCAGTTTAGACATGCTTAAGTCGGTAGCCGCCGGCGTTTGGGAAGGTGAAAATGGCGAAGGCTGTATTCCTAACCCGATCAAAATAGGTGTTAAAACGATTTTTTAATGGCGGTGCAATATGCAAGAGCTTAATAAAAGTCAGTTAACCTATGTATTTGGTGGTGCTTTTCTGGCCTACACTCCTGGCCTGGATTATCAGGAGTGGCTGGAATACTACAACGGTGGATATTTATTCCGCTGAGATAAAAACCGCAGCTTGCTGCGGTTTTTTTTGCCTGTCAGATATACCAGCTTATTTCGCTGCCTGTTATACCGCAGAATGTTCTTCAAGGTTCTGGCTCCTGTTCTATCAGCAGGCGTAATTTACTTGAGGGATATCACGTGCAACTTATATATCAATCAGAAGCCGCAGAATGCGGATTAGCTTGCATGGCTATGATAGCCAATCATCATGGCCACAAATTAGATCTAAGCACTTTGCGCAACAGATATGCAGTGTCGTTAAAAGGCGCCAATCTGCAACATCTTATGCAGCTTGGCGATCAATTGGGCCTGGCAGGGCGCGCATTACGGCTTGAGCTGGAGCATCTTAGTCAGTTGCAATTGCCCTGCATTTTGCACTGGAATATGAATCATTTTGTGGTGCTGAAGAAGGTAACCGCAAAGCATATTGTTATTCTTGATCCCGGTTCAGGCGAGCGTAAAGTGGGTATGGAAGAAGTATCCGGCGCTTTTAGTGGAGTTGCGCTTGAACTCAAGCCGACTCAGGAATTTAAGAAAGTTGATGAGCGTGTGCAGCTTGGCCTGACAGCCTTTTGGACCAGGGTAGAAGGTCTGCTACCTTCTTTGTTTAAAATCTTTGCTTTATCTTTGTTGTTGCAGCTGTTTTTGCTGGCCTCTCCTTATTATATGCAGCTGGTAGTGGATGATGTGCTGGTAAGTATGGACCAGCCTTTGCTAACGGTGCTGGCATTAGGCTTTGGTTTTATGATGTTGCTTAAAGTGGTCACTCAGGCGCTTAGGGGTTGGGTTATTTTGCATCTGGGGTCAGTTATGAACCTGCAGATGGCGACAAACTTATTCCGCCACTTGCTGCATTTGCCTCTGGGTTTTTTCGAGAAGCGCCATATAGGCGACATAGTGTCCCGCTTTGGCTCGCTGGCGCAGGTGCGCGAGCTGATGACCACCAGCCTGGTTGAAGGGGTTATAGATGGCATTATGGCGGTCACTGTATTAGTGATGATGTTTATTTACAGCCCGCAGTTAGCATTAGTGGTTATTGGTGCAGTGGTGTTGTATGCGTTGCTGCGCTGGGCGTTATATAAACCGCTACGCGAGCGCACGGAAGCCAGCATTATTGCCAGTGCGAAGGAGCAATCTAATTTTATGGAAACTGTGCGCGGTATGCAGAGTATTAAGCTTTTCGGTCAGCAAAGTCAGCGGTTGAATCTGTGGCAAAACCGTTTTGCCGACTCCGTAAATGAAGACTTCCGCCTGGGTAAGTGGCAAATTTCTTATCAGACAATTAACCAGCTATTGTTTGGCGTTGAAAATACGCTGGTGGTCTATCTGGCAGCCTATGCCGTTATGGATGGCGTGATCAGTGTCGGTATGTTATTCGCATTTATGACGTATAAGTCTCAGTTTACTGAACGCATGGCGGCACTAATCGAAAAAATCGTCCAGTTGTATATGACCAGGTTACATCTGAACCGTCTGGCGGATATTGCATTAACAGAAAAAGAAGATGAAGGCGGTGTGGGTCAGCAGCGCGAAATAACGGGCGCAGTTAAAGTAACAGGCTTGTCTTACCGTTATTCGGCAACAGACCCACTGCTGTTTAATGAACTGGATTTTGAAGCAAAAGCCGGAGAAAGTATTGCCATTATTGGCCCTTCCGGCGCCGGCAAAACCACACTGGCTAAGCTGATGCTCGGCTTGTTATCTGCTGAGAACGGCAAGGTTGAAGTCGATGGTACTGATATCCGCCACCTGGGGTTACGTCAGTACCGGCAGCAAATCGCCGCAGTTATGCAGGATGATCAGTTGATGTCAGGTTCTCTGGCAGAAAATATCGCCTTCTTTGATACCCAAATGGATATGGACAGGGTGATCGTTTGCGCCCAGTTGGCTGGCATTCATCAGGACGTGGCCGCTATGCCGATGGGTTACAACGCCCTGATTGGGGATATGGGTAGTTCTTTATCAGGTGGCCAGCGCCAGCGCATATTACTGGCACGGGCGTTGTACCGGCGACCTAAAATTCTGTTTCTGGATGAAGCCACCAGTAATCTTGATGTGCAACTGGAACACCATGTTAATGATGCAATCAAGCAACTGAATATGACCCGTATCATTATTGCTCATCGTCCGGAAACCATACTCAGTGCCGACAGAATTGTGCAGTTGTACCAGGGCAAAATAACGGATGTAACCGAAAAGTATCGTAACGCCGCCGGTGCAAGGTGCGCATGACATAATTATCTAACCCTCTCGTTCCCTTTCAGCCGCCATATGTGCGGCTTTTTTTATCGCAAATTTACCTGTCAGAACTGGCAGCTGTGTTTTTTTAAAGCAAAAAGTAGCATGGATACATCAGGGACTTGCTGGTGCCTGATACCACATACTTAATGGAGAATACTAATGAAAAACGTAAAACTTGATACAAACCATGTTGTTGAGGCTGTAGAGCTACTAAACAAAGTTGAAGGCGGGATTAACGCTACCGGTCAGCGTATCGACTCCTCGGTTTTTACCCACTGTGACTTTTTCGTTTGTGGTGTAGCGCTGTACGGCAGCGTAATTGATCCTCATCGTTTCGATATGTTGCCTTAAACGAGAATGTGACGCCTGACAGGGCGTCACATTTCCTTCTTACCCACTGTAAATCATCTGTTCAGGGAATATCATCATGACATCGCTTGCAAACTCCGGCATTAAACTCCGACACCGCCAAACCTATGCTGTATGGGAAATCACCCTAAAATGCAATCTGGCTTGCAGCCATTGTGGTTCGAGGGCAGGCGATTCACGTGTAAACGAGCTGAGTACCAGCGAGGCGCTGGATCTGGTGCAGCAAATGGCTGAGCTTGGTATCGAGGATGTTTCTCTGATCGGCGGTGAGGCATTTTTGCGACCAGACTGGTTAATTATTGCTGCAGAAATTACCCGTCTTGGCATGAATGCCAACATGACGACCGGGGGCTACGGGATATCACGCGGTACGGCAAAACGGATGAAAGAAGCGGGTATCAGTAACGTTTCGGTATCGGTAGATGGCCTTGAGGCTACGCACGATAAGCTACGTGGTAAGCTGGGTGCCTGGCAGCAATGTTTTAAGACGATAGAACATTTACGTGCTGTTGGGATCAATGTTGGCTGCAATACGCAGATCAACAAGCACTCCGCTACCGAGTTGCCCATGTTGTATCAGCAATTAGTCCAGCATGGCGTGTCGGCCTGGCAGATACAGCTTACCGTACCAATGGGCAATGCGGTAGAGCATAACGCTATGTTGCTGCAGCCTTACGAGCTACTGGAGTTATATCCAGTGCTGGCGTATCTGTCTAAACGCGGCCGTAAGGATAAACTTATGGTGCAGCCGGGTAATAACATCGGTTACTTTGGTCCTTACGAGCGCCTGCTGCGGGAGCCGATTTCCCGTCACCGCGACTTTGCGTTTTTCCGCGGCTGTGGTGCGGGCATAAATACCATAGGCATAGAAGCGGACGGCAAAGTAAAAGGTTGCCCTTCTTTACCTTCCGAGCAATACACTGGCGGTAATATCCGTGAACGTAGCTTGCGCGATATTTATGAAAACAGTAAAGAGCTACGATTTAACGATATCAATAAGCCTGAAGATGTCACGGCCCATATGTGGGGCGATTGCGCAAGTTGTGAATACGCCAAGGTCTGCCGCGCTGGCTGCAGTTGGACAGCTCATGTCTTTTTTGGTCGGCGCGGGAATAACCCTTATTGCCATCACCGGGCATTGAAGAAAGCCGTGCTGGGCAAGATGGAGCGTTTTTACCTGAAAACGCCTGCTGCCGGCCAGCCATTTGACCATGGTGTGTTTGAACTGGTTGAGGAGCAGATTAAGCCATTTGACCCGATGGACCCGGCACACTTTAGTATTGCCCAAACACAGTTTCCAGCTGAGTGGTTGGCGGAAGAACCTGATCTGCAGAAAAGCCTTATGCTGGAGAGAAGTATGCTGATGCTGCAGTACGTTGAAAGCGGTATAGTCAAACAGGCCGACTCGCCATGGTTTGATCCCGCTAAGCGTGAGGCGATAAAACAGGGTATCGCAATAGCCAGCTAGCCCTGCTATTACATCAACGGCGTATTGTAATAAAGCAACCTTGGACGGTTGCTTTATTATTTTCTGCAGGCTGTGTTCAGTAATGACTTATACCAATGCCTGCTATTTCTTACAGCTTAATTTTTAGCCCGGTCTTTTCTAAGATGAAGTTATCGAAACGCATTGAGGAAAATACCATGATTATTCTGATGGGCGAGCAAACAGATGAGCAGATCATCAGTGTAGCGGCACAGTTAAACAAGATGCAGCGCGAGTACGCAATACTGGACGGCGCTCTGTTTCCGGTAAGAGACAGTATTAGTTATTTTCCCCAGGCTAACGAGTTTGGTTTATGCATTGATGGCAAAACTGTGATGCTGTCTGAAATTTCCGCTTTGTATTGGCGCAATTACCGGCAACCTGCTAATCCGGCGAAAAATGCTATTGCTGCTAAAGACTCTGCCAGCTTGCTGATTTCTGCCCTGAACGAGCTTGGAGACAAAGCCAAAAACAGCACTGTTGCCGTGCAGTTCCATCAGGAAAAGCCGCGCCAGCTGGCTGTAGTTGCCAAATTAGGTGTGCAAATTCCACCTACTTATGTAGGAAACAATGCTGACGCTGTATCCGCTTTCTGCCAGCAGCACTCAGAAGTCATTTTTAAACCTGTTACCGGCGGCGATTATGCGCGTTTGTTAACGGCAGAACACTTGAACGGGCAGCACCTTGCGCACAGCTTAAGTCAGTCACCGGTGACGCTGCAGCGCTATATCAAAGGTACTAACATCCGCAGTTACGTGATAGGCGACGCGGTATTCAGTGCAGAAATACGTTCGGAGCATACCGACTTCAGAACGGATGGCGATATCGCCTTAACTGTTATTGAGTTACCAGAGCACGTCAAAGAGCAGGCTTTACAGATTAAAACTGCCTTAGGCCTGGCCTGGAGCGGCATAGACTGGCGGCGCGATGAACAGGGGCAATATTACTTTTTGGAAGCAAACCCCAGCCCAATGTTTGCCAATTTTGAACGCTATACCGGGCTGCCTGTTGCCCAGCATCTTGCGCAGTTGCTGGCAGCCTGATGACAGAATTTGTTGCTTCGTGTTGCTGCGCGAACAACAGATACACCATGAAAAAGGTGTTTTTAACCAAAGCGTACACAACCAGGCAAAGCCTGAAAACAATCAATGGAGATTATTATGAACACAACTAAATTAACAGCTCACCCTTTTGCTCAGCTGGCTTCTACAGACGTTGAACAGGTTAGCGGTGGTTACCTGAAAGGTGAAATCAAGCAAGTCACGTTGAGAATTCCTGAAGATGGTATTAGCGATCTGCGTAGCGAAGGCGGTGCTTTCACTGCAGCCGTTGGTGAAGATGGCAATGGCCCGATTCAGACAACTATGGCTGTAGGTGAAGAGGGTGGCGATTTCCCTGCCACGTTCTAAGCCGTAGTTATTAAAATGCCGGGTCTGTTGCTGCAGAGCCCGGCGGTCACAATCTTAATGGAGATTTAGATTATGTGACCTTAAAGATATAGCCCGATTTACGGCCTGTCAATATTTCACCCTGTCATTTGTAACAGCTGGTCAATAATCCGGGCCTGCTTACACTGATACTAAATAGTCTCTGAGGGATTTTGTCATGAGCTCTGACAGCTTATTCCGGCCTGAAGCCGTTAAACAACAAGGTGTAAAGTTAGATGGCGATGTCATCATCGCCCAGCCGATTAAAGCATGGGTATTAGTCGCAGCATTACTCGTTACCGTTGCGCTGGCATTGTTGTTTCTAAGCCAGGCCTCGTTTAACCGTAAAGAAACCGTTAGTGGTTATCTGAAACCAGACTTAGGTGTCGCGAGGATAGCGCCACAGCGTAATGGCACTGTTGTCTCGCTGTTTGTTAACGACGGCCAGGTTGTAACTGCCGGTCAGAAGTTGGCGTTGGTATCATCTGACGAGTATTTACAACAAGGTTTTAATCTCAGCTCACAGTTATTGAATGCGCTGGAGCAGCAACGCACCAACCTATTGTTTCGGCTGGATGAATATGAACTGAGTTTTCGCCAACAAAAGCAATCCCTGGCCGACAGAGTTGAAAATATCAAAGCGCAATTGCATGAAATTCAGTCGCAACAAGTTGTGATGACCGAAAGGCTTAAACTGAATGAGCAACGGCTGGAAGATTTCAAACATTTGCGTAAGCTTGGGCATATTTCCACCACTGAACTGAACAATCAGCGGGATTTAGTGCTGAGCATGCAGCAACAGCAAAAAGACCTGCAGATTAACTATCAGAGCCAACATGGCCAGCTTATTCAGCTTGAGGCCCAGTTTGAGGCTCTGCCAAGAGAGTTTGAGCAACAGAAAGCTCAGATTTCAACAGAGCTGGCGCAGTTATCACAACAGCAGACTGAAATGTCAGCCAGAAGCGAAGTGTTGTTGACTGCGCCTGTCTCCGGAAGAGTGACAAACCTGGTAGCTGAGCTGGGTAGTATGGCTGTGGCAGGCAAGCCGATTCTGACCATAGTGCCCGAAGATAGCAGCTTATATGCTGTGTTGCTGGTGCCAACCCGGGCCTTTGGTTTTATCCGCCCGGGCCAAGAAACCCGCATGCGTTATGACGCCTTCCCTTATCAGCGATTTGGTTTA
>CEVB01082281.1_pt1 | contig 12301 bp, 14 predicted proteins | sample 531381 | NCBI WGS metagenome assembly CEVB01 (sample SAMEA2622763, study PRJEB7988) | marine metagenome | biome: marine biome (ENVO:00000447); feature: surface water layer (ENVO:00002042); material: "saline water (ENVO:00002010), including plankton (ENVO:xxxxxxxx)" | depth 5 m | reverse complement strand
GAAGAAATTAATATTGTTTTCTTTGTTCCATTTAAGTATTTTAAGTAAGTCTCTGCAATTTGCAAGAGACAATTGTGAAGCATAAGCTATTCCCTTTTCTTGAAAGGTTCTTTTGATCATACTTCTGTTTGTTGTTATGCGTTGTTTCTTTGGTCTCTCCGAGAGTGTCTTACAGATACACGCATAGCCCAATCTATAATTAGACATTTATCCTCCGTTGTTGTTTATATTATAACATGCTTACAATTATTTGTCAAATAATTTGTCCCACTCTTTTTTAGTTGTGATAGAAACCCACTCACCATCGTCATTCATATAATGAAATACCTCATATATATAAGCTCCATCATAATCTTCATAAGGATCTTGGTGCGACCAAACAAATTCCAAATTGTCTATTAAGGACAAATACTCTATCATCCATTTTTCATGTGGATCTCCCCAAGGCAAAGTACCTATATAAAGATAACCTTCTCTAATTATACATCCAAAGTCTTGCATTTGCAAACCTTGATCAATATCGTAATAATCAATCTTTATTAGTGTGCCTAACTTCATAGCAGTCTCCATACAGTAATTATGGTTCCTTTTTATTATATAAAGAAAAAACCCCCAACGCAATGTCGGGGGTTTAACAACAGGAGTACATGTTTAATCGTTATGATAGTCATAATCTTCTATATTCTCAGGTTTTATATTAGTTCCAGATAATTCAAATTTCTTTATCAATTCATTGTCCATTATATCTAAGACCATCTTTTTAAAACCATCTTTCTTCATCAATTCCATCCATTCTTTTGAACGAAACTTGAGTTCTTTTCCTTTGTAACTTATAAGGCACCATCCACCAGCTACTTTGTAATTCTCTGATTGTTTTACAACTTCGAACCAAGACTCTTCGTCCATGATACCAACTCTATCACCCCAGCGAATTTGGAATACAGCCATTCTGTCTTGAGTTCCGAAACGAGATTTAACTATCTTTGCTTTTACCTCTGATCCTACTCTTCTGTCTCCTTCCATTACGAAAGAAGCTTTTGATTTACGACCTGTAAGCCATATTCTAAGTGAACAAGCAAACTCAATTGCTTTTCCACCCGGTGCTGTGTATGGTGTTAGGCGAGCTTCTGCTATATTTGAGGTTATATTGGTTTTTAACTGATTTATAAGGATCAGTGTATGTTGTCCGTTAGCAATTGGGGTTGTTATTTTTGGAAAACCTTTGGAAAAGACCCTTGGTTTTACTGCCATTGATGATTGTGGATTGAAGTCACCTTCTATATCGCTTTCTGTTGGGGTCATAGCAATTGAGTCCCAAATGAAAACAAACTGAACTCCTTCGTAGTCAGGATCATTCATAGTATCCTCAATTCCTTTGAGAACTTTCTCAACAGATACTGCTTGTGTATAAAGAAACATCCCTTCTTCTAAATCAATTCCTGCATCTTTTACAAACTTTCTATCAAGGGCAGACTCAGAGTCATAGTAAACCACTACCTTGCCTTGTTTAATTGCTCGGGCTGCTATTTGTATAGCCATATAAGACTTACCTACAGAGGATAGTCCTGCAATCTCTGTTATTTTACCAACAGGTATACCTCCCATTTTTCCTTTACATGTTATTGAATCAAGCCATCGGGATCCTGTTGGTATCCATTCTTTCACAATTGTTGGGTTGTCTTCCAAAAGATCGTAGGAAGCTGCTATACCCATAGCTTTGTTCATTGATTTTTTAAGCTTTGCTAATGCTATTTTTCCTGCTTTTGCCATTGTTATTCCTTTGTTATTAATAAAATGGGAGTCTTTGTGGCTGTAGGTTGACTCCCTGATACCTATGATATTAGCCATTGCCCGGCTTAAACAAATCCTAAGATTGCGACCAACACTTGAGGTCTGCGATGTTTAAGTTCCATAAACAAAATTGTATATGTTGGACAACTTTTATGTAAAATTACCCCCTTAACGGAGAGGGCAACCGTTTTGTTTAATTAAAGTGCTTATAGATTTCGTTCGTTTTGACTGATGTTTTATCAGCAAATGACTCAATTGTAGATTCCTCAGATGTTTCGTAATAAGAATATCGCATAATACATTCAGCTGCCCATAATGTTTTGAGAGCCTTTTTTGTTTCTTTGTTCCCATTGATAAAAACATCTCTAACAAAATCTGATCCTGCATTTATTATTACGGTCATTTTGTTTTCTTCAATATCGTACCAATGTGTATTTGGGCATTTTTTGTGATTTTCTATTTTAAATTGAGGAACAACTCTGTTTTTAGTCTTTGAGCTTCTTGTAATACCGGTACCTTTCGGTTCAATCGTGCCCTTTTTGCTTTCATCATCAGGTAACTTTCTTCTAGTAATCTTGTCATCAACACCATTGGCGTTTGCAACTCTTGGCAAGTCTAGTGAACCAGCATTTGATTCTAAATCTTTTGAAAACTTTTCTAATTCAAGACTGACTTTATTTGATTGATCAGATTTGACTACTTTGTATTTATTTTCTAGTTGTAATCTAAAAGGTTTGACTACTTTTTCATATATTAGATTAGCCAGTGATTCTTGCAAACAAACTTTATTTTTTGTAGCCGTCAGGTTGAAGTCACCATCAGAATCCTCTGTGAAATTTATCTCAACTCTTCCAGCGTTTTGGAGTGGATTACTTTTCCACAAACCTTTAACATCATTGGATTGTATTATTTCTCTAGAGTTCCTAACAAAATAGACACCTTGATTTTGGTAGCTTTGGATTTTTTTGCTATCTGGTATTACATCAAAATTTAAACCAACAGTTCTTACTATTATTTGTTTTCCGTTGAAATTTAGTGTTGTTGTGTTTTCAGGGACACTGTGGTAGTCTTTTTCACCTCTAAATAAAGGATCGAATGGTTTAAGTTTTGTTATTTTATCTCCTTTTATCCAGAATTTTCTATTTTTTTTCATTCTAGCTCTAAACTTTTGTCCTAATTCTTTTATTAGTTCATTTTCTAAAGTTTTTAGTCTTTTTGTTGGGTCAATTGCTGACTCGTTTAGATTATTGATTATTATCACAGTACCTTGTTCTGAATTATCTGTGCATTGGTTGAAAAAATCTATTTCTGGTTGATCGGAATCTTGAATACATACACTGTTAGACAAATTAGAGTTGTTAGAGGTCAAATCTTGATATGCTGTCAAGTAACTTCCGTCTTTCTGTTTTGTAATGGTTCTTTTGGATTTTCCAAGTGTAAAAGAACCAATTGTTCCACCAACACCAAATTTTCCTAAATCACCTTTGCTATGCATCGTTTCCGTTACAAACCGAAATGATTCAACTAAAGTAGCAGCATCCATTCCTATGCCGTCATCATATATGATGAGTCTATCGATTTTAGACAATGTGCCTTTTATGATTAATCCAATGTTTTTAGCTTCTGCATCATCTGAATTGTCCCATAGATCAGCAATTGCTCCAACAGTATCATGCCCTAAAGCTGGTAAGACTGTTGTGTAAAGTTTCGAAATACTTGGATTTATCGAGTGATATTTTTCTTTTGTTATTTGCATTTTTTACTCCTTTTAGTTTGATGCCCGGTGTTCTACCGGACAGTTATGAAATAATTTAAAAAAATGCCCCCTTAACGGAGGAGGCAACCGAGTCCTTTTTTAGCCTATTAATTTATCAAAGGCTTCGTCAACTGCGTCTTTAGCTCCGTACTTTACGGTTTCAGAGGATGATCCTTCCGATCCATCAGCACTTAAGAATTCGTTTAACAATGCTTGTACATCAGCAGTTGTTTTTCTCTCAAACTGAGCTCCTATATCAGGAACTGAGTCTAATAAAGCGTCACAGTCAGTAACATCATCATCACACAGGACAGAGGGACGACGACGAGGCTTAAGAGTCGTTTTAGGGAAAGAACCGGGAGTTCCGGGAATATCGTAATTTAATACGACATCAGTACCAGACTCTGGATCTGTAATATCACCATAATCAGGATCAAGGACGTATCCTAAAAGCGTTTCATAAGCCATTTTGCCGTAAGACCAGACTTTTACACCTTCGGTCTCTTTTCCACGAACTAAAATTGGAGAGAAATAACGCTTGCGAACAAAAAGCTTTTTTGCTTCTTTTTTAGCAAGATCATCGTTATTGTCCACGCCTTCTTTCCATAATTTGGAAGCGAAGTCACAAATTGGACATTCTTCATTAAAGTTACGCTTCGGGCACATAATACCCGGATTTTTACCTACGTTATAATGAAAGTGGAATTCCTTAAACGGATCGCCATCTTTTGTTGGTAAAATACGGATTGTTTGGTCACCTTGTTCAGGTCTCCATTTGGTGTCTTTTTTATTAGCATTAGCACCATTCTTGCTTGCATTGAGTTTCCTTCTCATTGCTTCTAAATCTATAGCCATAATTATACTCCTTTTGTTATTATTGACTTTACTGTCTAAGGCAAGAGCACTATGTGCTCCAACCAAAACGCTCCTATTTATACCCTAATAAGGAGATAAAGGGTCGAGTTTTTTAACAAGTGTTGGTTATCTCGACGAACAACTGGAAGCCTGTTCCTAATAAGGCTCTATCCGTTGATAGAGACTTCTTGTCTTTGGTATGTAGGTTGATCTACTACATTGTTATGATTAAAAACTCTCCAACCATTTTGGTCAAGATCAAAAACTACCTCATGTTTGGTATCAAGATATCTTGGTTTAATTCCAGATCCTCGAAGTGCTTGAGGCACAGCTGTTTCTTTAATGAAACGCATTTGACGTGTTGATCCGTCTTTTTTGGTAAAGCTTCCGTTATAAACGTTAGCGTTGAATGTGAAAGTGTTAATTGTAGACATATTTCCTCCTTATAATGTTAATGTCAATTAATTGTTGAGGTTTACATTTCGGTTGACTCCTCCAAACAACCATCGTGTTTATATTATAACATATTCTTAACTTTTTGTCAAGTAAATTTATTTATTTTTTTTGTTTTTTTCCGGCGATGTAAGAGCAAGCTTAATAAAGCTTTTTGTTTTAAGTGTTTATATTATAACACATTATTTAAATGTTGTCAAGTATTTTTTTTATTTTTTTTTCGAGTGTCTGTTTGGAACGTCGTGTTTTGGAAACAAATCGGGTTTGTATTTCTTAACACTGAAAGACTTGGTTGGGATCTTTGAATAATTTGATATATGATAAAAATAAACTTTTTCGTCTCTAAGATCAACACCTGCTAACCAGTCAATGCCGTGTTCTGCATAATCAATAGAATTTCTTGTCTTTCCATTATGACTAACTCTTTCACCAGAGCGGTCAATAATTTTTGAAATAGAGTTTCCAGACATCGTTTTGACCTGAATTCTTTCAAACTTGCCGTTTCCTCGATCAACCACCAAGTCAGCAACTGAATCTCTAGAAATTGGTGTTGATGCTATCCAGCCCAACTTAATAATTTCATATTGTACTCTTGCTTGACTTAGGTCGCCAGATTGATTTGATAAATCTCTATACATATCACCACCTATACAGCAATGCTGCATTGGGAATTGGTGTTATACCAAATCCTTCTGAACTTGTTCTTATTCCAAATGGTAATTCAAATCTGAGGACCATGTTGTCCCAAAACATATATTGCATACCAACACCCGGCCCAGTGATAACACCCCAGCCTTCGTCAATTACTTCTGTGCATATGTTTTCTCCGTTCTCAGGGTTTTCCAAGTCCTCAACCCATCGACAGTCTTCATCAATGTCTTTCCACATACCTGCACCGACGCCGACAGAGCCATAAAGACCGACTTTGCCATTTTCATGAAAGTTCTTTTTTAGGTTTATTCCTCCAAAGATCCTTCCACCTTCTTCTTCATCCCAAATTGGAAGTGTGGTAATTTGTATTCCCCATTCTTCCGTATCGTATGAGTAAGATAACCCTGCTCCATAAGTTCCTCCAGCAGCGAATCCCAATGAATTGGTTGCAGCCTCAGATGTGCTTAAGAACAAGGAAGTTAATAATGTAATCATTTTTTCTCCTTGATTGTTTTATATTATAACATACTTCTAAAAGTTTGTCAAATTTTTTTTAAAAAATGTCAATATCTAAAAATTCCCCAATTAAAATTTTGTCATCGGTTTCTGTTTTTGTTTGAGGAAGCCAATAAACTTTGTCTACGGTTGGAAATATTTTTTCATTCCAATCGGCAAGCTCTTGTTTCATAGTTTTTCTTTTTTCATCAATTTTAGTAGAGTTGCTGCCATTAATTGATTGTATCACTATTACAAGATCAATCTTCTCTTTCATTTTCTTTCTACAGATATTAACTAATAAAGCACTTGAGTTATACGCATTACCTTGAGTGCTAAAATAAAGACATATTGATTTTCCATTGACTTTTAATATTTTACCAGAAGCATGAGAGTCATCGAAAAGTATTTTTCCATTAGTTTGTGTTATACCTTCTTTATTGTGAGCTATAAAATACTTTAGTTGATCAATCTTGTGCCAATTCTTAAAACTAGCTACCGAGTTTGGATCTGTTTTTGTATATTCATTCCAAAGTCCCTTAAACTTTCTTCCACCCCATGCAGGGCACTTAGACTTCATCCATTTTTTTGCTTTTTCGTATTGTTCAATATCATCGCAATTTTTGAAGAGCTTAGAAGGAGTATCAAGACCTCCAACTTTGATGAATTTTGCTAACATACTTTTCATATCAGAATCGGATGCTGGGGTATTCGGAATCTTGTTACCATTCTCCATCATTTGAATTTCAATTTCGTCAGCCTCACTGCCATTGAAAATCCAAGCCCATAAACACCACTCCAAGGAACCAGCCACTTGATGTTGAAGTTTTTTTGCATGCTCCATGGCCCACTTCCTAGTATAACCATAAGAAAGAGCAAATTCTCCATTATAACTATCCCATTTAACACAAATAGGTTCAAGTTGACCATCTGGGTTTGTTATAAGATCTTCATAAATCTTCTTATAAGTAGCAGGTGTTCCGTTTATCCTTGCAGGATTGTGCAAAGCCGGATTTATCTCATCCAAAGGTATAGCAAAACACGTCTTTTTCTTTTTAGTTACTGGGCAATACATCACTCGTTGTTTGTACCTTGATAAATCTAAGGGATGCGATGTCCTTCTTTTTTTTGATTTTAATTGTATAATATTATTTTTCATTTATCCTCCAATAGTAATTTAATATTTTAATTGTTTTGTTTTTCTTCTTTTGTTTCTAAGTAAGTTCTTATATTTTTCAAAAGATGTTTGTCATTTTCTTTTTTGTAAGAACTTATACTATAGTAATAACACGATTCTGTAATGTTGTCAAGTAAATTTATTTATTTTTTTTATAATCTTATTACTCTTGGCTCCCACCGGACACCAAATGTAACAAGGTGTGCATTATCCATTAAAGGACCGCTGTGCAAGCTTACCTCATAAGACATTATAATTGATCTTTTCTCACCTATAATCTCCAATTGAGGACCAATAGTTGCAGGCCAAAGTCTAAAAGCCAAGGACAATCTAGTTTTATCATAATTCAAGCCAGCACAGGCTTTTATTGTTACAATTGTCGGTAGAGCTATCCCAAACTGACTTTCGAAAAACAATCTGTCATTTGTATGAACAGTAGATCTAAGATAAGATGTTCCCGGAAAGATATCATGATATCCAAATGGATCTAAGCCAGATACACCAGCATTAAATTCTCTATATTGATGAGTCTCAGCTGTTGCTGGATTGGAAAATCCCAATATAAAGCCAGCGATTAAAGGTATAAGTTTTTTCATTTTTTTCTCCTGTTGTTTTTTTCCCACTGAATTCCTAAAGTTGCAATGTTATCGTTCAAAGTATACCATCTTTCATATGAAAACATTAGATTAAAAGGTCCAGTTTTAAATTTCAATTGAGGTCCAATTGTTAATGGAAAGATTCTAACTGCTATTGATGGTTGCATAACAACTGTTGTTGGTCCAATAGACAGTTTTGCTGTTATTAAGGAACGATATGCAATTCCATAGTAATATTCTATAGTCATCCTTCCATTATCAAATGTTTTCCCTTTAGAAAAAGAAGCTCCGTATTCTTCGCCTCCAAGACAAACAATCGGCATTGCTACTCCGCACTTGCCGACATTCATCTCTCTAAATTCTGTTTTTTCAAATTCTTGTGCTTTTGCGTTTTTTAAAGACAAAAGGATAAATAGTAATTTAATCAAGCAACCTCCCAAATTATTTAAGTTTTCTCCTTTTGAATAAAATGGGTATACTTTATAGAATAGAAGAAAGAGTGAGCAGAAGCATTTTTCCAAATTCCAAATGTTGCGACTTTGGTTTGCTGCTCATTTATTATATTAGTTCTTATGATCGGTATCAAGTCTGAATTGTTATCAATCTCATCTGAACTGATACTATAGTAATAACATGTTTCTGTAACGTTGTCAAGTGCAAAATATGATTTTTCTCGATGATTTTCAACACTGCCCACTGATACTGAACAAATTCTTGAATGCTCTTTTGGTTTATGAGTTGTTCCCATAATTGGTTTGGTATTGTTAAACCATAAAATGTTCATAAGTACATTAGCAATTGATTCGTTTACATTTTTATAATATTCAGACAAACTTCCTTCTCCAACAACATCTCCCATGGTTTTGTTATCAAATAGCCATAAAGAATGAATCATGCCTGATCTTGCATACTCTTGCAAGACATTGTAGACAACTCTATGTTGTTTTCTTCTTATATCTGTTAAGAAGTAGCGTTCAGGGTGAATGTATATTACTTTGACCTCTCGATCTTTTATTTGTTCTAAAATTGCTAAAGTTGCTCCAGAAACAGTTGATGCACCGGTTAGAATCAGCCACACATCTTGTTCTTTCCCTAATCTTAGCTTGTTGCCTAGCTTTGGTACATTCTCTTCGTATTCTTCATGAGAAGAACACACAGGCAACCCTTTTCCACCATCCAACACTGTTGTTTTGATCCCCTTTGCCTTTGAAAGAATTTTACATATATTCTCTCCACAATTTCCAAGTCCAATAACGTGCATTATAAATCTCCTTTTTATTTTTTCTTATTTGCGTAGTATGGGTTCTTACCAGATGCATGATCTGTTGCATCAATAATTGATGCAATCTCAGGAAATTGTTCTTTAAGGAAATATTCTATTTGCCCGTATAGTGTGTCCTTAGATGCACTACATCCTTGGCATCCACCTCCCATCTGTACGATTAAAACCCTTTCTTCATTATCAAATTCTAATATTCTAAGATGCCCATTGTGACTCTCAAGTGCTGGGTTGATTTCTTCATCAACAAATTTCTGTATTTCGTCTTGTGTCATTATAAATCTCCTAATGTTTTTCCAACTTTCATGTTAACTCTAAATTTACCTAGTTTTGTATTCTCAAAAATCTGCATAATTTCTTTTATCTTATTCTTCTCTGAGAAAGGTACGTCCAATATTATAGAGTCGTGTATGAGGAAAGCTACGTTTGTTTTGAGTCCTCTACAATATCTGTGGATTGCGTATGCTCTATCGAGGAAGTTATCTGATGACGTTGATTGTATGAGGTAGTTAAGCGAGTGGAAATCATCTGAAGGAATTTCTCTTCCGAACGGAGTCTTGATAATTCCCTGTTCATAGTATTTTGATAACGCATGCGTTCTATCATAATATGGTGTTCTAATCGCTTGCGAGTTCGGATTATAGAGCCAAGCAAAAATCTTTCTCTTCGCATCATCTCGTTCACAATTATTATTAAAAATGTTAATTTTATTCCAAGCATGTATGTCCTCCTCTGGTTGATCATGTCCTGATAAGTTTAGTAATGTTCTTAGTTCTGCTCCGTTGAAATCAAGCTCAACAAAACAATCCCATTTGGGCTTCACAATGTCCCTTATTTCACGTTTTAGATTAAGGATGGGGAAAGATCCCTCATTAAGTCCAAGGCGTCCCGTAACGGTTCCCCAAGGGTTGTAATCGACTCTTAATTGCTTATCCCAAAACCTTTTGGAAAGACTCATTGCTTTTTGGTCCCTTTCAGCATGCCATTTCCATCTTGCTTTGTCAACTCTCATTTCTTGTTGAGCAATTTCTTTACACATCATGTTTATGTTGTGCATTTGTCTGTAATGCTTTGGTTTCTCATTGTTATTAATAACCCACTCTGTAATCTCGTTAACAAGGCTGTAATAATGTTGAGTATCTTTCTCTGGAATTAAATCATAGAAGCAAATGTCTGATAATCTTATTTTAGAAGTCATAAAAGACTTTAAGTGTGCTTTTATCTTTCTTTCTCTCGACTGTAGTCTTTCTTTTAGGTGTTCTGGACATGCGTCGTTGATTGTAGCACCTCCAGCATATATTTTGGCTAATTTAACGTCTTTATCTCCGATTAACTCTGACCAATCCCATGTTGCCTCCAGAGAATTTGGTAAATCTTTGAATCTTAACTTACCATTCGCAAAATATCCTCTGCATTCTCTTTTATCATCAATTATCTGAAATATCATTTATCCTCCGAACGTAATCTCCGTCTTTCTTGGAATGAATATAGACCACCGGGTCTTCTTAAAACCAATTTACGGAACTGTTCATTAGTATAACTCAAAGCTTGAGACTTGTCAAGTGTTTTTTCAAAGATTTCTTGCTTTTCTTGTATCCTGTCGAGTTCAGCGGAAGTGTAGACCGAGTACTCTTCTATGTTCCTAGCCATAATATATAATTTATTATAATATGAATTATTATATTTATTATTATTAATATTATTATTATATTTAAATATATTATAATTTATACTATTACATTTATCTAAGCTTAGTTGTGTTTTATATTTATTTCCACTTACAAACTTTTTGTAACCAGCTTCCAGTACTCTTTTAAGTAATGTTACGTCTCTTTCGTAACATAAAAAATAATTGTTAAGAAAAATGCTATTTGTACTTGACAAATCAAACTCATCAAGATATAATATCATTGCAGGTGAATTTAAATCAGCCACTAACAACCATGGAGTATCCTTTGAAACTGAAAAACCAAATTGCTTTGCAGCATTTAGATAAAATTCTAGACATTTATTGTTTAAGAACAACTGTTCCTTGATTGGATCCTTGTCTGCATCCAGAGTTGCAACGGATATCGCCAAACCAGAAGTATAAATGTTAGACATTTTTGTTCTTTGGAAGTTTGAGAAAGTAATTGGAAATTGAGGACCGTTTGATCTGGTCCAAAACATAAACTCCTCTACCCAATCACTATAATCATTCACTTTATCCTTGTTTACAAAGTCATTAAAGATCCTTATGTATTCCTCGATAAAATCTAGGTACAAATTCTCGGGACTTTCATATGCTCTTAAGGGCTTTAGTCGGGAAAGTATAGGATCATTAGGAATTTGCTTCATTCTGGTTGCTTGTTTCATCTTGTTTTGCAACAAAGTGAATGGTTTATGAACAAATTCAGCTACAAAAAGAGCTTCTTCTTCGTTTGGAAGTAATTTCATCTTATTTGGGTCTGGATATATTGTATTCATATTAGCATCAACTCTTCCATATTGAGTTTTCTCTGCGAAATTAAAGTCTACAACATTTTGAGGCTTTTCTCCAAGCTCATTTTTAAACGCTTGGAGCCTATATTTAGCTCTTTCTCTAGCTAACTTCATTGTGGATGGTGTGTCGTTTATTGCTTTATATTTATTACTCATTATTTATCACCCTTTAGAAATTTGCTACTTATATTACCAGTTTGAGTAAGACTCCTTATTGCAGCTTGTCCTTTCTTAGTAGCTCTTTTAGCAATATCACAATAATTCTTGTCGTTATCCACAGAGGCATCATCCGAACATATATTTGGCAATCTTTGTTGCTCATCTCCCTCTGTTCTTATGCTTGTTCGAGGTTCTTCCCCAGAATGCTCAAAATAACACTCAACAGTAGTCTCAAACTTACCAGACTCATCAATAGAGGAATTAACCCTTAAGACCCTTTGATATCCCCCAATTCCCATTATATTAGAAAGATTTGGATTGTTTACAGATCCGGGACCATCGTTTGGTAATCCAAATTCCATACCTCCAAATCCAAATGGATTGAGATACAACAACATTCCCGGATAGAAGATTGTATTTCCTACCATTGTAATGGTAGATCTATAAAGAGAAGAAAGCTGTAACAAGGAATTTCTACCTTGGGATAACATCCTAGCCTCTCTCTGAAACTGTATATCGGATTTTGAGAATGAAACTGTTTTTAACAAACCTCGATCTTGCCCTATGTATAGATGATGAATACCTTTTTTCTCATCTTCTCTGGGGTC
>CEVB01082597.1_pt1 | contig 12309 bp, 14 predicted proteins | sample 531381 | NCBI WGS metagenome assembly CEVB01 (sample SAMEA2622763, study PRJEB7988) | marine metagenome | biome: marine biome (ENVO:00000447); feature: surface water layer (ENVO:00002042); material: "saline water (ENVO:00002010), including plankton (ENVO:xxxxxxxx)" | depth 5 m | reverse complement strand
TAACTCGGGCCATCATACTCAGAAACGTATGTTCCTTTTTCATCCGAGTCTAGTTTTACAATCACAGGAGTGAAGACACCAGGATACTCAAGTATGATGTTTGATTCTCTTACGCTCATTTCGGGCAAAGGTGGGTGAATCGCACTCTTGCTTATGTCATCCTGAGCGTATAATATCCACTTTGGATGGACTGCTTTTTCTTTCATGAATGTCGATTTAGCATCTCGAAGGAACAAATCCGTTCGGTCAAGTGACGCTATGGCTTTCATCAGACCATCTTCATCAGTAGTGACGCATGAGTTAGGAGATGGGAAATGGACATGATCCGTTGAGCTATACAGTGTTCGTAAGGCATCGACCCTATCAGACAAGGGTTCCTGACTCATATCCGTGTCTTTGTGAACTAACAAATCCACAACGGTAAGGAGATTGCCCTTGACGTATGCGTCAAACATCACATCTCCTTGTATGCTATCCTTGAGAGATTTCTTGACTTTGCTCGGCAAGCTCCCAGGCTCAATGCTCTTGCCTTTCTTTTCAACAAAGACCCTCCTGCCCTTTGGCTTCTTCTGAATGACCCACTCTCCGCTAAAGCCCTTGAGAGTGTCCATGTCATCCAAATCACGCAGGACATGAGCAGGTTTGACTTTCGTTTCAAAGACACCTGTTGGTTCCCAATCGGGATTTGACTTCGTGATTGTATCTGTTAGATGCATACCGCCCATCATAGTAGGTTGGAGTGCGTTGATTTCCTTTATCTTTGGAAGTATTGGCCTACGAGCATGATTTACATCAACTGCGTTTAGATGCAACTCGTGTGGTGTTCGTTGAAGTATTGTGAATGGTTGTTCTCTCTTAGACCACACCAAATCTCCTGTATTCCTATCAAACTTGTAGGTCAAGTTTGTTGGCATCTCATGCCCCCATGAATCCGTTGCGCCATTATTGTATAGGGGTGCTACAACTGTCTCAGAGTTTGGTGACACGGAACCGAACATACCTATCTTTGAAGACAATACGCCCGATGATGTGTCAGGCAGCTTGTATTCTCCGTCATGAACGCCGTCTTTCCGCATCAGCAGATGATTAGCAGCGTGAAGAATTTGTCCTATGTTTCCTCTTGCAATCGTATTCATGTTGGGATCGCCGTTGATTGGGTGTAGGACTTCAGGCCCGAATTGTTGCATCACGTTACTTGCAATTTGTGAGGCCACACTAGCAAGTGCAGAGTCGCTATCGACACCATGTTGATTGTGGAGAGCATAGTATGTTGAGTTTGAGTTGGGATGAGGTTCTCTCAACCTACCGAGTCTTGCAGACCCTAACTCTGTTGTCCTCATCATCATATCGCCAAAATTACTCAAGAGCATGGCCGCATCTGGTATGACAATTCTGCCACCTGTGCCTTGAACCTCAGAAGGGTGGTTGTTGTGACGCATTGATGCGTGTGTCCAATTTGCCCTTCTTCTTTCAAAGTCCATGTCTCCTGTCGATAAGGAACTGAGAGCAGATGAGAATTGAGGGGCAGAGTTAGCCGCAGCAGGGAAATGCGATCCTGCCAACATATGAGGGCCGTCCACTGGCACACCTTCGAGCAACATCTCACTAAGCCAATTGTCACCGAAGACATCAGAGTATGATTGAGAGAACAATGATTTGAGAGAACCTATGTCACGACCAACTCCTCCTGCGTGTTGATAAGGTTCCCACCAATGGTAGTTATGTCCCGGTTCACCATTGACATAGGGAGAGGTCAAAGTCGCATTCATCATGTCCTCGGGAGCAGATGCGGTTGGCCCGCTTCTATCGCTTGGTCGTTGCCACCATGCGGATAATGGAGTAAATCTATCTCTCCAATTCCTCAAGTATCTGTTCCAATGAACGCCTGTTCGCTCTTGGAATTTATTTAGAACAGTTCTAGCCTCGGGACTCTCGGGACTCTCGGTTTGAGATAACTTGCTGAGAAGATCATAGAATCTCTCGGCCTCGCCAGGAGAGTGCCATTCTAAACCAAACAAGAAAGGCAACAGGCCAAACTCGTTAGCAAGATACTTCCTCTTCTCATCCTCCCAATTCTCATCAGCACCATATTCACGATTCATGTCACGTTGGTACAAATCCAACATGGACACCTTTGGGTCGCCAAACAACTTTGCATCTTCTAATGATAGTTTCATCGCCCTCTCGGCTTCCTTGTGATTAGGTGCTACTAGGTTGATGAAATCGAATACTTCATCCACATACTGTGGTTCACCTACTGCGGCATTGTGTAGCAACGGACAACAGTTTGAGTTCATACCAAAGGGGTGATGCTCACCATAGCTATTGTCTTCATTCGCCATAGGCCAATCCTTGAGGGGGGATGTGCTAATCTTGGAATGCCCTGCTAGATATGATTGGTAGTCTGTCGGTATCACCATTTGAGATGGCGGCAGGGCCGAGCCAAGATTCCTCATAGAATAAACAGGAGGGGTTTCTGCCATCGCCATAGCGGCCATGTCTTCCTTCGTGACCTCATTGCCATCTAGTGCTTTGAGGTATTCATCGACAGGCGGCTCTTGCCCGATGATGGAGGATAGGACTACATCAGTTCTGAGTTTGACGTAATCCGACATATTTCCCACCTTCATAGGCGGGAGTATATCTGCTCAATCTGTCCCGCAATTTCTTGCACTAGACCAAGTTGTCCGGTAGTCGCTTCTTTCTTGATGGTCGCTAGTGCTTCCTCAACCTTGTCACGATACATGGAACCACCTGTTCCGCCATCATTGAGTTTCATGTGCAGAGATGATCCGTTCACATCGTATCCAGTCTTATACACTGATGGCATGGGATATGTCTCGCTTGTGATTGACTTCTTTGGCCCGTCTTCTGTGTAAGGGAGAACTTGGTTGTAGTGAGGGCCGTGTGCAGGTATCTCAGTCTCACCGGATATTTCCACATACATCGGCTTCACGTCATCTACTGACCTCTCCTGGAAATACTTTTGGAGGAAGTCGGACGTAGCATCGGACTTCTTGACTTTCTTCTTCCCTGACATTGCAGCCTCGATAGCCTTGCCTCGCTTTCTCTCATAACTTGATAACTCGCCGTCATCATCTAAGTCTGCCTTGTCCTTATTTTGAACTTCTTCTTCCTTCCTTACCTTTTTTCCACAGGTGGGGCAGTCGTCATCTTTGCATCCCATATTGTCTATGGCTTTATCACAATGCACTTTGTCAGAGTTTTTCTCAATGCCTAGTGACTTCTCAATATCTCTAACAATCGCTAGTAGCTTTCCTTCCGGCGTGTCTTTCATAGGATTAACAAATTTCATCTTCGGTTCATCTCCCTTTCAGCATCTTCCCACTCTCTGAGCTCATCATGGCGATGAATGCTCTTTGTAATCAAGTCACCACTACCCTCGAAAGGGCCACTAAAGGTATCTTCACCGATTGCTCGGTTCAATGGGTCGAATGCTTCATCTGCATGAGGTGTCACGAACCTCTGCCATCCTTGGGCTTTCATTGCGGCAGTAGGGTCATTGACTGCATTTCGCAACTCACGGTTCTCCATCTTGAGGATTTCATTTTCCTCCTTGAGAACTTTCGCCTCCTCGATAGCGGCTTTTGCTATGTCTACTGCATCTTCGGTTTCAGTCATTACATACCACCGCCCATGCCCATGTTGCCACCCATGCCTGTCATTGCGGCAAGGTTGCCATTAGTCTGATCGTTTGCCATCATGGTTGGGTTGTGCTCGCCCAATGCTCTCTCATCTGGTTCATTCCTCATTTGCCCTACGACATCCTTTAATGCTTTTATCAACGCCCTCATTTTCAAGAATTTGTCGTTTCTGTCGGATACGAACTTATGGTCGATGTTAGCACTTGCGTAACTCGTGCTGACTCTTTCTCCTTCATTGAGGATGTCGTTGCCGTCATCTAGCCAACTCTCTAGTTTCCCCCATACGGCTTTTGCTGCTGCAGCGTTCCCTTCTCCCATCATGTGTCGGGGCAAGCCACCTGCTTGACCATTAGGCCCAGGAACATTCTGAACTGGTGCATTCATCATGCCAGCAGGATCGACTTCCTGCTTTTGCAGTATGTCATCACGGACACGCAACGCTCGGAGTCTATCTCCAACCGAACCTTCTGATGTCCATGTCATGCCATTCCCTCAATATACTTCGTGTGGCCTGAACACTTTGTTGGTTCTTCCAGCACGGACTACACCGAGAGCTACGACCCCATCATTTGCATTGTAGTCCGATTCTGTATTGTCGAATTTCCTTATCACGCCGACTTGTAGCGGGTCAGGAGTATAAGTCGGCTTGAGTGCCTTTTGTAGCCTGTCGTGTAGTTCTAGGTCGCTACCAAGAGATTCCAATGCATTCTTGGCATCACTTAGATGCTTACCAATGTCATCCCTGTTATTCAGGTCTATCGCTTTCACCATCATCTCAATAGATGCCAATGCCCTTCTTGCCATCGGATCCATCTTTTGAAGTCCAAATATATCGCCTTCGCTCATGTCGCTCACTCGCTTCTAATTTCTCCATCGTTAATGATTGTTATCCTAACGCTGACCTTTGGCTCCTGCGTTCCTCAACTTAGCATCCACGCTCGCTTCTGCGGCAGATTTCTTGTGATCTGTCTTGTCTTTACGAGAGGAAGATGAAGCGTGTGCGCCACTCACACGACTAATATTTCTAGGTGATTTCCCCCCTGACTTCCTTGTCTTCCTCTGACTTCTGCCTATGGTCTTCAAGGATGGCAAATCAGTTCCATGAGTCATGGCGGTGGATTCCTTGATTGGCATCTGCCCGTAATCCTTGCCATCCCTCTTGACAAGTTCCCAAGCCTTCTCAAACGCTGCCATGCTATCACTCAGTAAATGCTTGTCCATGCCTGTCAAAGTAAAAGTCATCTATGATACCGTCAATGTCTTCTGAATAATTTTCTGCTACTTCTCTCCAATCAACATCAGATATGCTATCGCCCATCTCATCATCTATGTTTACTGGACTTAACAAATCATCCATGAATCCTGGCATACGAGCCATCATTTGCGGTAGCCGTGCTGCCAACTCTTCAATGATATTCTCCTTCACTTCCTCTTCGGTTTCATCACTATCATAATAGAATTTAACTTCATTCGTGATTATATCCCTAACCTCGAAATATAGTGTCTCATCATTCATCGACCACAAGTCAGCCGTGCGGGTAGCAGTTGCCGTATCCTTGACAAGTTCCCATGCTTTCTCAAATATTGACATTATTACTCTTCCCTGTCAGTTTCTAACTTCTCTTGGGCTTCTTTGATTTGCTTCTTTGATTTGCCTCTTGCCTCTTCCAACTTAGGATGGAACTTGAGTATAACCTTGCGACCATCCTTCTTTATTGATTTACCATCAACTATTACTTCAACGGGAAAGACCTCAAACTTGTCGTACCAATACGCTACCTCGTATCCGCCGTCTTTCAACAACTCAACAAGAACTCCTCTCTTGTAGTCCTTGTCTTCTGCTTGGAGAACTTTCATCTCGCCCCTTGGCAGTGTAAAATCAACGCCTTTCATTTTCTTGAACTTGCCACCCTTTGACTTAGCGTGATCTGCCTTAACGACATCCCAAGCCATGTCAAATAGTGTCATCACAATCCGTCCATCAATATAACGTCACCACTGTCGTGAATCTTGACGTTATCCATAGATTGAACTAATTTCTTGCATTCATCCATTGAGAGTCCTGCCGCTTCGCAGCACTTATCCATACCTGCTGCACCGCCTTCTTTCTTCAAACAGCGAATAATTGCTGCTTTCTCTCTTGCCATATCTTCTTTCACTATCTTCCATGCTTCGTCAAATACCATTAACAATTCCACCTTTTCAATGCCGCACCCTTCGGTGTTAGCTTGCCACCCTTGCTCGTTGGGCCTTTCACGCCACTCATGCGAGCGCAGAAGGATTTTCTTCTTTTTGCTTTCTTACTACCTGGTTTGAGTTTTGATGGCTTCTCTGTCACAGGTGGTTTCAGGTTTGCACCCTCTGTCCTCTTGAAATGCGCTCTGCCCTTTGCACTAAGGCCACCCTTGCGACTGTGTTTATTCTTGTTATACCCATGAAATGGCTTGTCTTTCTTCTTCGCCTTGATTAGAACCGCTTTTGTTAGGAGATTGCAAGTAGGACAATTGCATGACTTCACCATTGTCGGCTTCCCTCCTACTCCTTGCTTCTTGCTTCTCTTTCTTCTTGTAGCGGCCTTCTTCTCTTTAGCACTCATAGATCCTGCCGTCTTCGGTGTCTTTGAACTGACTTTCTTCGATGGGCGGCATTTCGGATAGCCCCTACTAGATTTGTCAGCATCGTCCCTACCGCACGGGGGATGCTTGCCATCCTTGTCTTTACGAGATACATCAACCCACTTTTCCTTGAACCAATCCCGTAGGTCTTTCGAGATGAGTTCTGAGAAAGGAAGTGCCTGGGCATTCATTTCTTCCCCTTCTTCCCCTTTGACTTCTTCTTCCAACCGCCACCCTTGCCCTTGTACCACTTAGAGGCCCAAGCATTCGCATAGGCTGACGGATATACATCGAATTTCGCTCTTGCTTTAGATTTGGCCTGTGACCATAGCGCAGGGTTGGTAGGAACATTGTCGCCCTTTTCCTCACTCTTACCGACATTTTCAGGTTCTTCTGCTATGTTGTGATAATCACTACCGACACCAAATTGCATTTCCACTAATCTTTCATCGCCTGTGGCCTCTGCTTGTTGAAGTTCCATCATGAATTTTTGATAATCATCCATGAATAATTCCTTGCCATCTTCATACTCAATAACAAGGTACATCCCCTTTGGCCCCATTTGCACACGGAAACTGCGTTCATCCTGTTTTACTATTGACCAAGCCGTGTTGAAGGCATCTGCCATGCTATGCCTTTTCTTTACAATTGTTTATTGCATTTGCTCATTGAGGCGGCGGTTGTCCGCCTGGTGGTGGTGCGCCCCCGCCTTGAGCCTGAGCCGCTTCCTCTGCCTTAGCCGCCAACTCTTCGGGTGTTGGCTCCTTGAAGTCGAACTCTAGGAATTTGTCGTCTATTTGGTCGCGCAGTTTCGCATCGTATCCTGCTTGCTTCATCTGCATCATGTTGCGGATAGCCATCTCATCCCTGCGGAATCGCATGATTTCATCCTCTTCTTCGTGTGGGTTCAGTGTGATTGTCCACTCGTCTATGCCGAATGCGTCAAGCAAAGCAGGGAATAGGTGTCTGTTGTATATTGACTGAGCATATGCCAAAGCACGATTTGTGACCACGATCTGCATACCCTCGTTGTTCAAGCCGCCACCGGATACGTCATTCATGAATACGTTCGATACGCCGTAGTATGCAGAGATGCGTTGTCTGATGTCATCCTTGATTGGTATGTATTGCAGCTCTTCGAGTGTGTCCATCATGCGAACATACTCAAGACCGCCCCTACCGGATTCGGTTTCAACACCGATGGTCGGCACATAGTTTGGGTCACGCTCAAGGTGTTCCTGGATGTTGCGGGCAGTCCTCTCCACAGTCTCCATGTTGGATGACTTGATGACCATGACTCCACGAGGCATCCTCTTCTTCTGATATGCCGAATAGACGTAGTTATCCATAGCGATGAGAGTATTGACTTGCCTCCACATAGTAGCAACAGGGCTACGACCATACAACTTGGAAGGCGACCACTTGCTGATGTGAATGACTTCGCCCTCAGTATAGACTTGCCCGTTGCCCACACCTGCTAGGTTGATGTAGTGAATTGGCACGACAGGCATACCAGACACAGGGCATACTGCATCAGGGTCGCTTGTCCTAAATGACCTATCGACCAAGCTAGTGTATTGGGTTCCTCCTCGAATCCCCCTCTTGTCTGCCATGATTCGCATGAAGATGGGGTCTGCACGAGATACTTCCCTTATGCGGAAAAACATAGGTTGCTTAGTAGCAGGATCGACAAAGTATTCTTTTGTTAGAACGAGATATGCATCATCGACTATGTTCAAGTCCATCTCTATCTCCCTGAGTATGTCGATGAACCTCTGAGTCATTCTGTTCTGCCCACCCAGGACAGTCTCCGCGTATTCGATTTGGCCCTTGTCTGCCTTGCGGACTTCTCCGCCACAGTCTTTGCACGACTCCATCTCTTGATGATACTCGGCTTCACATTCGACACACTTGCATACGAATTTAGATTTCCACTCCCATCCCTTGCGGAATGTTTCCACGCATAGGTGATTTAGAATGGAACGGAGAACCATGCACTCGTAAGCCGCCGCATACAATGCAGGGACAGTAATTCCTTGCAGAAGAGGAGGTTCCTGAACACCTTCTGTAAAGAGAGGCATAGATGGAATAGGCGTGTTGTAACGCTCCATGTCCATGCCGATAGCAGCGAACATTCGCTCCATTTTCTTGCCATCAACCACTTGCCTTCACCTTCTCTTTCATTATATCGAAATCATCAACTGTTATTTTGTGTTTGCGAAGCAAACGAGGCTTGTCTGCCTTGTCAATAGAATCGTAGGCTAACACTATCAGAGTGTCTTTGTCTCCACGCAATGCATTCAGAATCATTTGGGGAGAGGGATATTGGTCAGACTTGGACAAATGAGATTCCGCAGTTTCTAATGCTTTACGGACTGCCATCTCTCCTTCAATCACCAAACCCATTCCCTCCGCCTTTACTCCGGTTATTCCTTCTTTCAGCAATGCATCCACATACCAGGGTGCTGATGGTGCGTTGAAGTTTATCTCCAATCTTGGTTGTAGCCTAGTGTCGAACTTGAAACTACTGTTGCTATCTATCAGCCCTGCAAGGAACCTATCTGCATCTTTGAGTATCACATCTCTTCGCATGATGTCATAGAACAGACCCCTACCCGACTTGCCAATCTGTCCAATGGAAATGATGTCAAACAAGAAACCATGAGATTTGATGAGAGATGAGATTTCAGCAGGACTTGCTTGGACACCGTATGATTTGAGTGTTTGAGCATTGACTGCTCCTCTTGACGATAGCACCTCTCTGCAATTCTTTAGAATAGATCTTTCCCTATGGGATAGCCTTTCGGATTTGTCGAGGGTCGTTCTCCACAAATTCTCAGCATTTTCCTTCTCTACCTCATTCTCAGCAGAAACCCAGGTCTTGACGAAACGCCTGAATGGCAAGTCTAGCCTCTTTGCATTCTTGTTTAGAGAGTCATAGTCTAGGTCAGTCAATGGCAACTCATGGACTAAATCAGGTGAAACACCCACAAATTGTGCCAATGTTGATTGTTTTTCGAGGAGAAGCAATGGTTGTATAGAATCTAAGACTTTGAGCTCTTTGCCTTTGATTAGAATTTCAGTCATCTCTCTTCCTGTCATGCCAAAGTTATCCATAAACCAGGATTTCATTTGAGGAAGAGGAGCAGTCGCAGGTAGTTCCGTTCCGCTTTCTGCGCTGTTCATGCCACCTGCTTCTGCATCCTGCCGAGCCTCTTCGGCCTGTTTCTTATTTTGCTCTGCTTCTTTCGCAGATTGCTCTGCTTGTGCTTTGCTCTCGGCTTGTTTTTCTTCTTCAATTTGCAAGTCGTTTTCTGCCTGTGCGGCCTCTTTCTGCTTCTCTTGTAATTTCTTTCTAGCGGCATCTAAGGCATACGGTGCTGCTACTCTTGCAGCCACACCTAGCAAAGCCGGATTCTTCCTTATTGAATCCGTCAGGTCTTCCACCCCTGGTACAGGTTTCAAGTAATCACGCATCGGCCCACCCCAACCTGTTCTTCCACATCTCGCCATCTAGGATAATTATGTTTTCTCGGTATTCCTTAGTCGCCTGTACCGAAAGTGCAAGGGCAATCACCATGTCGTCATGCGTCCCGAGGCTTTCCATGCGCCCATTGTCAAGCATGGTGAACATGGATAACTCATTCAACAGAGTGTTCATGTGTCGCTTGGTTGCACCTTCATCCTTGTATGGTATGAGGAGATGCCTTTGCTCAAAGTGCAATTGCAAGGTGTGAATCAAAGCCTCCTTCTTCATGCGACTCATGTTGAAGGGCTTGATTGGCAAATCGCTGATTTCCTGCAACACTTGATTGAATGCCATAGCGAAGTTGTTTGTCTCAAGCTCAATGATGACCGGATTGAAGCGAGCGTTCAATTCGATAATCTTGTCAATCTGCTGATTGAAATTCATGTTTTTCTCATGATGGACATGAACTATGCGCTTGTGCCTGTTCTCATCCATGCCTATGACCATCATGCAAGTGTAGTCCGCACTACGGTCTGCGCTTATTGCAGGATCCCAACCGATGTAGTAGTTCAATGACTCATCAGGATCGGGATAGTAAGATAGCATGAGAGAGTCATCTTTGACATTAGCCAACATCTCTTCGGGGAAGAGACTTGACTCACTAGCTATGGGTTTGCATAGATACTCACGAGTGAAGGCTATGGATGTCATCTCTCCCCTTCTAGTGTTGAGTGCATCGAGATTCCATCGCTCGGGCCACAGGGGTTCGCCCGTTGCCTCATTGATTGCAGGATACTCCTTTACGCAATACCCGTCAAGACCCTTGAGTTCTGAGTATAGGTCTGTGAATGAGAAAGGCGTTCCCACGACACACATCTGAGCCGTGTGGTGCAGAACAGGTAGCAATGCAGTATAGAACCAAGTGGAAATCGACTTCAATTGCGTATCTGCCTCACTAGACAGAATGTCGTCAAGAACCACTATGTCAGGGTGAGCACCACGAACGGCCTTACCGATGGACATGGCTCGTATGGATGACTTGTTCGTGAACTTGAACAACTGCTTCGCCCATCCTCTCTTTGGCTTGAGATGAGCAAGTGCAGGAGTGGTCATGATTAACTCATCCATCTTTGCCATGTGGTCTATGGATTGATGCTGACTGTGGCTGAAGAATAGAACCTCAGTCCCAGGGTTGTATGCCATCTTCCATAGAAGATATACTCTAAAGAAGACGGACTTGCCATGATCTCGACTTGCTATGACACAGACCTTGTTGTGGTTCTCCGCATTCTCATACCACTCTTTGTGAAAGTTTGCTAGTTGGAATCCGCAGATGTCCTCAAAGAAAAAGCGAAAGTCACGTTTTCCCATTTGCCAATCGACTTTGCTCGTTAGTTCGAGCATTGCGTCATTAGTCACTATTCCACCCCGAAGGCAACAAACTCATGTTGTCACCACCAGGCGTATTCCTCGGGAACAATGATGCCGGAAGTAGGGATAGGTCATCGCCTTCCACTACATCAATTCCAATGTCCGGCTTTTCTTGAGGAGGCTCGGCTTTGACAATGGGAGTGATATATTCTGCTGGAACATCCTTTCTAGGCTCTTTGATTGCAAAGGCGTTGGGATTGCTGAATGGATTGGCGAACGGGTTTTCCAAAGGCAAAGCATCCACACTATTCTGTATGCCGTCATCATCATTAGCGAACACTTGGTTGTGAGTATTGCCTCGAATTTGATCTATGACCTCATTCATCAATCGCTCACTTTCATCGACCTCATCAAAACCAACTCCCCTATCCTGTGCCTCTTGCAGTTTTTGCCTATTGGCATCCATATTTGCAGTAAGGGCCATGCCTCGCCGCATGGCTTCCATTCTCTTGTCATCTCTTCGCTGGACACCTTTTCTGTGACTGTCACGAATGCGCTCTAAATGATCCATGATGCCCTTGTGAACCGCTTCATCCTTACTTGCGGCCCAAGCCATGTCGAACGGATCATTGGTAGGCATATCTTAGTGCCTCCGTTGAATCTCTAATTCTGAATGTGTGCATGGTTTTCTGCAAGTCCCAAAAGTCATCGTATGGGTCATCGGATGATGCGGTGAATGTTGAGGAGTCAGTTCCGGCTAGAGTGTTCAGTTGATTCATTGCCGACCTCTGATCCCTTCGGCCACCACGCCTAGTCATTGCATTTCTAGCAGCACCTACTGCTGCGGGTAAGCCAAAACCAAGCAAGTTTGCTCCTAATCCGCCAAGACCGCCTCTCTTGTTTGCTCTTGCGTCTGCATCGGCTAGTTGCGCTCCTGCTCTCTGAGCTAGTATGTTCTGTGCCGCCTGATTACCTCCTGCGGCGGGTGCGGCCCCTCCTGCGGCGGGTGCGGCCCCTCCTGCGGCGGGTGCGGCGGGTGCTCCTGCACCACCTGTGGACATGGTACTGCCCGTTGTGGACATAGTGTTAATTGGAGCCATGTTGCCACCTCTGCTCTGATTTATCATGGCCTGTTGAGTCGAACCTCTGAGGTTTCCTCTGTTTTCCATTTGTCTAAGGTCGCGAGCCG
>CEVB01079335.1_pt1 | contig 12358 bp, 8 predicted proteins | sample 531381 | NCBI WGS metagenome assembly CEVB01 (sample SAMEA2622763, study PRJEB7988) | marine metagenome | biome: marine biome (ENVO:00000447); feature: surface water layer (ENVO:00002042); material: "saline water (ENVO:00002010), including plankton (ENVO:xxxxxxxx)" | depth 5 m | reverse complement strand
ATCCTTTCTTTCTTTCTCTCTTAAAGTTTAAGAGAGAAAGAAAGAAGGCTTAGCCCATGCCTCCATTTCTCAAGGCCACCTCTGAATCTCCACGTGTAGGTCCACACGTGGATTGTATAACGGATCAGCTGCGTTCGCGCGCATGATGGAGCCTGCTCTCACTCATGACGAAGTTGCTCGTCAGGTCATCAAACTTTGCAAGGTTCCGGTTGAGACCAAGCTGCAGTGGATGCAGAACCGGCGATTGAGGTATGGCAAGTCGCACACGCCAGAAGATTTCAAGAAACGGTGCTGCATCATGAGGACTGTCATCGAAGCATGTCTGATTGATATGAACCAACATGTGGCTGACGATTCTTCTACAGAAGATCCGATTGAGTTTCTCCACAGCAAAATCATCTTGCACATGGACGTTTATCGCAAAGATAATAACATGATTCCTGCACCACCCCCAGTTCGGCGAGTTTGCACGGGGTGGTATGGTTGCTGGTTTGACAGAAAAGATGTTGCTTTTCAAGACTGGGAACTGGTTAGCTACCACTGACTTGATCCGTCTCACATTCTGAATCGACACGATCGTAACTGTAACAAACACCGTTGTCATCTTTGTAGATAACATTCATGATTGGGAACATTGTAATGGTTGGTACAACGAAAAGTGTCAGTGACATAATAAAAAAACCTGATATGAAAGCAACTAATTCACTTAGTCTCATTTACAAGACGAACATGTTTTAGTCTTAAAAAAAAGACCGATATGATCTTGTAAGAAGTTCCCTTATCGTTAGTAACCAACGCAGAAGTGCTTAGGAGTGGCACTGGTTGATGACATGACGTTAGGTGGTTGTGAAATTCAACACATCTGGTACCGAGTCATGACATTGGTTGATGACATGACGTTAGGTGATTGTGAGAAATCATGAGACTCTTCTTGTTGAAACTCTTCTCTTTGAGACTCTTCTTTCAGCATTTCTAATTTGTGCTAAAGCAATACTAGCAAAGGCAAGGACATATGCACCCTTTCTTGCCATGCGTTTTAAGTAAGCATTCATCTGCTTGCGCTCTGCAGAGGACAGTTGCTTCTTATTCGTAAGAAATTTGACGAGGTCCTCGGTATGTTTGCTATGATTCATTTGAAATCTACATAGAAAATAAATGTTAAAAAGAATCGTCTGAAAAAAACGGAGCAAACCGACCAATAGCAGAAGGTCAGGTGATGAGTGTGGATGACTTTCGAGAGAATACTGTGAAGTCTTTTGCAAACAAATTCACTCTATTGAATGAAACGAAATTGAAAAAGCTAGAAAAGGTTGTATACAAAGCGTCGGTCGATTTGATACGATGCACCAATCCAACGCCATCGCAGAAAGAATTTAGAATTTACTACAATTGGTACATTCAACTTGTTCTTGAGGATGTGAAGTTTGTGAACGAGGTACTTAGTGGGAAGGAGAAAGTTAAGCCGGTCGATCTGATGAAAGTTTTGCAGGTGAAGCATAACAGTCTGAAACTCACTGCACAAGACGATGCTCGAATTGCTATGCGTATGCACACACTTCGAGTCCTCAAAACTTTGTTGAAGGATGAAGAGATTGCAATGCAAATGGAAGAATCGATCTCCAAATTTAACTCATCCAAGTCTTGTTACAAATCTCAGGCATTAAGAATCATATGGAATCTCAAGAATTGTAAAACAAAATTACTCGAAAGAACATTGAATGGAACTTTCGATGTTGAAAACATTGGTAAATCAAGCAGAAAAGACCTTTGGCCAGAACTTTGGTCGTTACCAAACATGCAAGCCGGGCATCGTGCTACAGTGATATCTAGAGAAGAAGATGACACAGTTCAAGACACACTTTTGAAATGTCAATCTTGTAAAAGCAATACTGTGCAAACTCGAGAGTTACAAACTCGCAGTTCGGATGAGCCCATGACTGTTTTTTGCCACTGTCTTACATGTGGTAAGAGGTGGAAAATGTGAGTGCCAACAAACAAACACTATGGTGCGCCTCTTTGTGTGCAAAATTTTGTTTGTTTCTTATAAGGATGAATCAAAATATATTAAATAATTTGGTTCCAGATTCTAAAGTTGTTCAAAGAAGCGTTAATATTGATAGTCGCGATAGAAACAAAACTGCGTATCCCGATACAAATGATTACGTTGTACAATTAAAAGATGCTCTGTTCGGTGTGAAAAGAGTTGAATTAATAAGTGCAGAATTGCCCAAATCTGAATATTTCATTGATGATTCTAACAACCTGATGCAAATTTTAATTGATCCTGTTTTATTCGCTAACCGAGCACCAGATAACTCGGATGAACGCATGTTGTCATTTGTGCATCCACAAAATCACAATGTCACAATTCTACGGATCGATAGCTCACAGGCTGATTCTCATGGTATCATAGAAAACTTAGGTCTATCTAACATAGGCAGTGGGGAAATTCAGCGTGGTGTACGTTCCGTTTTTAACACATCAAAAACCTCGCATTTGGACGCGCAAATTTTACTCGAGTCTCTTACAGAAATTTTATTTGTGACGTGTTATTCTGAAGAGGAAGATAATTTCTCTGGAAATTGCCGATTCATGATTTTTAGGCAACGTGAAAATGAAAGTTCGTTTTCCTTTGGTTCTGAGTTTAAATTTGACGCTTTCTCTACGTTTGATAAACGACTTTGCATTTTAAAAGAGAACAAATTTGCTCTCGTATACAACAGAAAGAATGAGTCAGTGAATTTATTAGTAGGCTCTGTCGGAAATCATTTGTCCGATTTAGATGCTCGTCAAAGTAATTCTAACTTAATAAATAGTAACGTTACTGTTTATTCTTCTTGCAGACTTAATAGCAGTACGGCATTTGTTGTATTCTGTTCGGGTACCCAAATCCGTGCTAAACTTATAACCATTGATACAGATTTCGCATTATATTTACGAAGTGAGATTCAGATTGATGAGAAAGCAAGTATGAGACTTAGCTGCGATTCAATGAACAATAGAATTTTGGTTTCGTCAGTAGACGTACATGGTCAAATGCACGTTTACGTTTTGCTCGTTGTAGATGGACCACAACTTATTTTATTGAGTTCCACAGCCTACAATCTTGATGCATCAAGATCATCAATGAATACGGGGAAAAACTCATCATTTGAGATTGATACTAACTGCGTGGCAAAGTGGTCTGTGGACGTTTTCGAAGTAATCGAGGTAAAAGTAAAAAGGGAAAACGGTTCAATTCTTCTTTCATTGAGCAGCGGGACAACCCCTTTTCCTACTTTGAATTTGCACAGCAATGAATATTACAGATTTAATTTCATAAGACATGATTTAGATCCTGACCTACCGAGTTCTATTTTGCAAAGTATTAAGATTTTCACTTCACAAACACGCAATCTGGAGTACACGAACATAAAACGATCAATATCCTCCTTTATATTATTCATCGATGAATCTATAAATTTTTTGTATTATGGTATTGACGATCAACTGACTCGTGGGACTATCAACATTGTGGAATCATCAACAAACTATGCACTTCCTTTCACAATTTTCGCTTCTGGTGTGGCCGATGTGGGCAATAAACCATTTTCATTCAAGAATTCATCAATGTCCGAAAGATCATTACGAAAAATCTTTGAGTGCCCAGGAGAGAACCAAGCATCTGGTGCAACAGTAAGTGTCAACGGAACTGGACTATTTATTCATGAGAACTCAGAAATATGGAGTTTTTTCAACGGGAATTGGACTCTTGTATACCCTGCAACTGTTGGGACGAGTGCACCTGGTCCTAGGACTGGCGCAATGGTTGCGAGTGTAGGCAACCGAATATTTCTTTTTGGAGGAGTCTCGACACTGAGGTCTACTCATGGTTTGGGTGTGTACAAGACTCCCAACTTCTCAATAGTACCTGCTGCAACCAATTCGTATAGTTTACGAAACATTCGAAATACTGATCAAAGTATTACTTTTTATGATATCACAACTGGAAACAATAAGTTAGAATTTGCAAGTCTGATAGGAACGACCGGCTGGACCGGTTTGGTCGATGTAAGTCAGTTCTTTGAAAAACAAACACTTGGTTTTCCTGTTACATCTTTGCGTGCTGAAAAGATTTCACACACGAATAATCTGGTTGCAAACCCAACTGGTGGTAAATATACTTTTTCACTCCTAGTGCACCCAAAGTTCAATAGTGTAGATACATCAGGTTTATTGAGAACTGGTGATCAGAATGCTAGAATCACACTTCAAATTTTTGATGGAGATGAAGCCAAAGATTCAAAAGATTTTGATGTCGCACTAAATATTTGGACAAATATTGGCTTGGAATTTGACACTGCAATATGGACGAGCTCTAATCTAAAGAATATGAAGATAGAAGTGACATGCTCCAATGTGTTTATGCAATATGGTTTTTGCGCAATTAGAGAGCCAGAATTGTTTATTTCAGAATTGATTTGTGGCACTGGTGATTTATTGGTTGAGCTCTTCTTTGATAGCGTAAAACAGAGTCCAAAAATATCAAGATTCACCCTGGAAGCACAAACTTGCGAGCTTGAACATCAGTTTATGAACGACCTCTGGTCAATGGTGGTAGACCCACTCTTTTCACTGTTAAGTTTTTCTCTTAAACTCGAAAATGGTATTCTGATAGACCGATGCAACCGAACAATACCAACAATTTCAACAGACAGGGTATCGTCATTTTTCACGTCATCTGTTGCTGAAAATGTGACACAGGGTCCAGGTTTATTCTCAGACGGTCCATCTTTAATGTTCACTGGCAATAGTGTATTCAATTTGCCAGGTGCTGGTGCTGCATTACGTGCGAATAAAACAAACGATTTCACATTTAGTTGTGTTTTGCAACCAAGATTGAGCAAACTTATCCTAAATGTAGAGTCTACTTCAAATTCATTAGTTTTCACTGGCTTACAACCCAGTTTCACAAGCTTCTCTGGAAACGTTTCAAATAGCATACCTAATGTTTACGAATCAGGTACATCTTTAGTTCTTAACCAGGGCGTGAGACTTGATTTTGATACTTTACTTCCCAGTCAATTCATTATAAATGCATTTGTTTTTATTCCTTCATCTGCCTCTGGTATTATACCATTGTTTAAAATTGGACAACTTCAGTTATTCGCATTGAACGATTCAATACAAGTTGATTCTATGAGTGTATCATTTCCCCGGAATCAATGGTTTCACGTATCATGGATCGGTAATGGCATGGCCATGAAGCTTGTTGTTGACGGAACTTCAGTCACAGATCTTGTGGCGCGCGATACGGTGGCATATTTCGGGATTGGTGGTGGGGGTTGGAATGGAACAGTTCTCACAACAGGAATTAATGTTTGTACGAGTTTTGGTTCCAAAGGAATTGATTTTCTCACATTGCTTGGTCAGGATCACCAAAATGGATGTAAAGTTAGTAACATTTACACGGTATTTTCCACTGGTGTGAGCAGCAACAGCTTGAAATTATTTTTTGATTGTTCTGGCACAGCCCCTTTGTTATGTGCATCATTGTTCTCCAATGAAACACATCTGACCTTTGACGACAATGACCCACTGGAAATTTGTTTTGGTCGTGAAAACGGAATCATACGATTGATGACCACATCCAGAGAAGCAAACATTGAAGCACCAGTTTCGACTGCTTTACTACCGGGAGATGTACTTATTGGCGGACAAAGAAGTTTCAACTCACTTGTCAGAGATACTTTCTGTGGTATGATGGATGATATCAAATTACTGCTAGGATCTTTTAATGAAGAAAGCTTGATTTACGTAAGGGAAACCAATGATAATTCACTTAGAACGAGAAGCATGATCTGGAAGCACCAAAATTACACATCACATACAAGTAACTCGTTCGATTTGTTGGGCCGTGCTGGCGGAACTTTGTCCGCAGATTCCTCGACTCAGCCAAATCTGTGGATTTTTGGTGGAAAAAATATAAACGGAAGTGCAAACGATTTATGGCAACTAACAACATCTACATTTCTCGCTTATAATGTATCTGGATCTCCCTTGAGTACCGGACTCATAACTAGTGACATACCCGGGTCGAGATCTGAATTCGCTTCTTACAATGATGGTGAGAACTTGTACATTTTCGGAGGCGAAACTGACGCATCCGTTGGTCCCTTTCAATTTAGTGGGAACTTAATCAAACTTTCCAACCAAATGGAGGGTGAAGAATCAGTTGTTTTTTGGGAGGGGGATGCCAGTGTGAAATTGTACCCGGTGTTCACGAAGAAGAGTGCTGTGCTTCTGGACTCGTCTCAAGTCGTATCAGCTGAAGTTTCAGATGGGATTCAAACTTTCAACATCTTTCTTTTTCCAGAAGATGACCAAGCGACTCTGGGCTTGAATGCATTCACAAGATTAAATTCATCAGACGAATTACAAGATTTGAATTACAATCTTCATGTTGAAGTCCGTGATGCAGATATACTTTCGGACTTCTGGAAATATTCCATTAATTTGGGATCTTGGGAATTATTAAATCAGGGTTTACCCCTGAGGTCAGTTTCTCAGTCCAATCCTTCCCCAGGAGCTAGATCAAAATGTCATCTACATTATGACCATGAGACAACTAAATTTTATCTGCTACCGACACATTCATCACAATACAAAGGACAAGATTTATGGGTTATTGACGAAGCAACAAATTGGACATGGAAACTTTCGCGTGAATACACAGATTCTGAACATCCTCAACTCACACCCATACCTGAAAATTATTCTCATAACTGTTTCCCGGGTTCAGCGCCCGCTCTTTATTGGCAGGATCAAGATGGGTTGCCAAACTTGTTAACGACAACTGGACGTGTATTCACAAATCAATTGACTGGAAGAATTCAAGAAGAGAATTTACATCATTGCATTGCAATCAATGGATCTTTTCAAAACGACTTAGAAAATGGTTCATTCGTTGAGTTTATCAACAGAATAACACTGCAAAATTCATCAATATTTCCGGGAATATTAGATGCTGAATCGACCACAGCAATGGGATCTGGATCCTTCTTGATTACAACGCCATCAAAACTCATTTTTGCTCAAATGTCACAACCAAGCACGGCATACGATCCATCACAATTGAACAATAGTGCAACTGAAGTCATACAAACGTTGCCTTCAACCTCAACAACTTTGGAGTTGTTGCGAGGAATAAAATATGTTTTCCCTGGAATCGATTCAACTCAAATTAATATTGACAGCATACAGGAACTCGACGGAGTGAGTGTTGTTGCACAAGAAAACTTCAACATTACAATAGGAACAACGCAAATCAACTTTCTCGTGAAAGAGTTCCCCACGACAAATGCTGCGTCTGCAGAAGTACCAGAATTGCTTACAACTCATAGCACAAAGATAACTGACTTGATTACCTCATCTGCCTTTTCAAATTTCGACACAATGATTGTGCCAGAACTTACTGGAGGAACATCAGCTAAATTAAGATTCTCTTATCAAAATCAACTTAACAATAGATTTGGTGAAATATCCACAATTGATTTCGACAAAAAATCTGGATTTTTCTCTCTTATCAACAATACTGTATTTTCAAATACAAATCCAACTAGCAACATCAAATCATCAAATGCATTGTTCGATAGAACCGCACTTGTTTTTCTAACTGAAGATGGGGTGAGCTCATTAATGTGTACAAATGACGAAACGAGTCCTATCTGTCTGCAATCTGAAGTAAGAGCATCAAATTTAAATATTACGCTTCTTAATGACCTTGAAATTAATCCATCAAATGCAACATGGCTGGTGTTTTTTCTGTATAATGATAATTTGAGAGTATGTGGCCAAAAATCCACCAGCAATCAACTAAATGCACCAGTTCAAAATCTTGTTGGTGAGACAATACGATACTCAGAAAGTTTCTTGTTACAGAATGTTAAATCTGATAAAGTTAGGATTTGTCGCCTTGAGTCCGGAATACTCAATGGTGAAGTCGTGACAATTTACTCTGATGATACGGACAATCTTTTTTTTAAAGATGCAATTGTAAGCGTATGCGATCCTTTAAATGAATCCACGCCACCCACTCAGGCGACTGAAACTTTTAGTCTTGTAAGTCAAGTAAACTTGGTTACAACCGACTTTTCGGATTATGAAGTTATTAGCATTAGTGAAATCAGTAGCACAAATTTCATTGTGGTGTTCTTATCGAAAGACCGACTTAAAGTTCACTATAAAATTTTTGTTCGAGAAGTCGGCACGTACTTGTCCGAAGAAAAATTACTTTTTACCTTCAATGAACCAGTACGTCTGTCTAAATTAACTAAATCCAATGACACTTTTGACATGCATTTCACTTCGGATCAAAAAGTCATCATTTTATTTTGTATTTTACAAGTTGCAGTCGACCCAACAGGAAGTTTGATCATTCCTATTTCCATCATAAACCAAGTAATCGATAACAATGATAAGATCAAAAAAGCATCATCTATCTTTCTAGAATCAGATCATCATCATCATATCGTGACTTTTAGCGTTCATGAAAATACAACCAGTCAAGTATGTCCAATCACCACTCGAGTTTTGCTCCAAAGTAAACAGGAAATCATCGATATGTATCAGATTGATCAGCAGCTCATCAATCAAACACTTATTCGAACTTCATTCAAAGCTAGATTAACATCAGGTGACTACAACGTAGCATCATTATTTGTTGACGAAATAAGAAGTAAATTACAAACAATTGATGAAAATTTCGATTGTTTGTATGACGAAGCAACAACAAAAATATCTATTACCAACGAGTTCTCTTCGTTTATTCTATTGTTGAGTGACCAGCGGTTGATAATAGAAGATAAAAGTGCTAGTAATGGACTTGGGTACATACTTGGATTTAGAGATTTCAAAGATGTGGTATCACAATTTGATGGCACTCGTAATCGCATTGATTCCACAAATAGAATCGACCTTTTTGGAAGACAATATTTATATCTATTTCTGTCTACACCTGATGGTCCGATCAGCTCCGAAATCACAACAAGAAACAAGGAGAAATCATTCGGACGCATCATATTGTCGGTGAAGAAAGGAGAAACTATGTTTTTTACATCAAATATTTACGAAATATTCGCTGACGTCTCGATACCAGTAATGACACAATTGAGAATCAGATTAGCGAGATTCTCACAGGTAGATACTCAGATGAATGATGGTCGAGATGTGTTCTTGTATCAGCCACAAGGAATGGAGCACTCGTTTTCGTTAAAAGTGCACTGCGCCCTAGATAAAGTTGGCTCAGGTCAGGCATTGACATTGTTAAAGACATTACCGACATTAAATGATGAAAGTGACGATGATGATAATGACAACTTTTATGATTAAAAAAATATTTGCTGTAATTATTAGAAATGTTGAACTCCGCCATTTTCATGCGTCCAGTATCGAGTTTAAAAGCCTGGGAATTATACACAGGACAAAGTCTTTGGTTTTTCTTCATTGGAATTGTTTTCTTTTTGCTGCAAATGTTAATTGGTAAGTTGGTGACATCTACATCTTCGCCTCAACTAAAATATGCTTACGATGTCATCGAGACCATTGGATCAGGTCAAGCTAAACCAGGTGATGGCGCAAAATTCGCTAGGGATATTATCGGTCAACGAGATACTATGTAAAGTTGGTGACGTAACTCTACTATTCAAGCCACCTGCTCGGCCTCGCATACCTTCTCGACCACGTTGGAGATCGTCTTGAAGATCGCCAACACTTTCTGACGCTTATCATCAGACTCAGCAAGCTTCCTCTCCAGCTCCAGGATGCGAGCTTTCGCCTTGACGAGTTCATTTTCCGGGTCCTTCGCCACTTCTTCGCGCACTGTTTCTGCCGCCGCCGCCGCCACCGCCCTTGCCGCCGCCGCCGCCGCCCGTGCCCCCGCCCGCATGTTCTTCATCTCATGTGACCGCGCAAGCTTGGCCTGCTCGTTTGCGGAATCATTGTTCGGATTCATCATGGCTGACAGAATTAGGCAGTTAGTGCTCTCAAAGAAGCCGGGGGTGACCACAGGGGACGACAGGGACGGTCTCTTATCGATCTTCCTAGCAACCCTTGATTCCTTTTTTGGAAACACCTTACAGTCCACGTGTGGACCTGCACGTGGAGATTCAGAGGTGGCCATGAGAAAGGGAGGCATGGGCTATCCTTTCTTTCTTTCTCTCTTAAACTTTAAGAGAGAAAGAAAGAAAGGATAGGCTATAGGCTTGGCTCTCATGGCCACCTCTGAATCTCCACGTGCAGGTCCACACGTGGACCGTCTAACAGACCAACTGTGGTTCGCGCCTTCGACTCGTGGGTTGCGTGGTGAGAGAGAAAGCAAACGAATGCTGGCGAGATCAAACTGGCGAGCACTGGCACATCAAAGACGCTTAGCAGAAGACGAGCGCATCCTGGTCTACCGAAAAGGAACAGAACAACATCGTGAGTTCAGTTCACCCGCCGACGCCGCCAGCAAGCTTGAGGTCGACGCTAACCTCATACGTGAATGTTGCATTAATCAAAACAAGCATCAGGATTTCACGTTCATGTATGTCAATCACTGCGTCTACGTACCATTACAGCTGAGAGTTATGATTCAAGGATCGAATGACGATAGCAACAACAATATCAACGACAAACACAGGATCCGAACAAGGTCTGTATCGAGACATATGACTACCACAAAACTGAAAACATCTGACTTGAATACAAGTGAACACATGTACACCAGCAAGAAGCAAAGACTGACGCTTGCGAAATCGTCAATCACCAACTCTCAGCCTAAGAAGCCGCTGGTCACAGTCGATGTTCCCCGCGAAATCATTCAGATGATTCTGGAACATACAGTATCTTCGAAACACCCATGTGACAATCCTGACGATACTAGCAATACTGTTTTTCAACCTGATATGTTTTGGGGAGTATCTGAGTTACGGCGAACATGCAAGGCTTTGTATTTCGCAGTACTTGATAAGTATGATGATCTCTTCAGGATCTTCTTGGCAAAAGTTCACGAACGATTACAAGGAACAAATAATGTCTCGTTCTACGACCTCATCAGACATGTCGATCCCATCAGCTGTAAGATGACTAATGACCCTTGTCTTGAATACGAACACATACTTTCAGACATGTACGTGGCAATGGTGATGCAGAAATGCTGGACGATTCTGCGTACGTTTTCTATCTCATATTTGATTATAATGGCATGCAATGAACGTAATATTCGTGGGATGAAGAACGATTATAAAGATACTGTACCAACTTTAACAGGTTTCGCAACCTTCATAAAGAATGGATCGACAGAAGATGCCATGTTCGGAGCAAAAGAACTTGTTCAATATCTAAAAGACTCCTTTCAGAAGCAACATCCTCCTTATTCAAACATGATTCGTCGTTTTCTTAAATATTCAGAATGGAATGTTATATCTCTATTTGGCAAACCTGGTTTAGACGCATACCTTGAGGAAACAAGGAAATGTGCTGAGCAATATGGAATGAAAAACTTTACTCATCACAGCATGAAAATGCATGACCAAATTTCTCCGGATTGTCAACTCGACCCAGCACACGTTTTCTTGCCAGATGATTATTGGCCAGACCCTAAGAAAAAAACAATTTGCAAGAAGTTTGGTGCTCCATATGTCTGGGAGCACGTATTTTCGATCGGTGAAGAGAAATACACTGCTGTGCGCGATATGCTGATACCAGTGCGGCTGCTGAATAATACTACTCACTGCATTACCCTCAACTTTCCCGAAAAGTTTATCTACGAAATGATTTTGAATGATGATCATGAAATGGTGGAAGTTTGGGATCCAAGTTTACTCCCCAAAGAGTATGGAACGCTTGATAACTTCAACTATAATCGGACAGCATGCATCTTTATGCAAAAAGAATATTTGACCACTCGCAACCATCTTTTTTATGGCAATGGATCCAAATTGAAATGTCACAAGATCTTATTCAGTTTTCTCTGTATGATGACATCTACCCACCTTTACACAAAACACTATGCGGAGGACAAAGCTTGGAGACAGAAAAAATGTCCTATTTCTCAAGAATGGGGGTCAACATCATATTTCAATGCAATTGGAAATAAAATGTTTTACATAGACAAAACCCGAATGATTCGTGGATTCTGTGATGGGAGCGTACTCGATCTTCGTCGGTATCATTCGATAGATGACACTGGAAAAAAACAAAGAAAAGATATGTGGCAGCATATACGGGAAAAACGGTGTGACAGCAACGATCTTTCTGCACTTTGCGAAAATTACCTGTCAAATAGTAAACAAATACCGAGAGAATTGTTTCCGTTTGCAATGCAAATGAGTTGAAA